>Ga0265296_1004761_pt1 | contig 11611 bp, 16 predicted proteins | sample MunlanPumphouse1_FD_189073 | JGI IMG/M metagenome (GOLD analysis project Ga0265296, IMG submission 189073) | Groundwater microbial communities from a municipal landfill in Southern Ontario, Canada - Pumphouse #1 | ecosystem: Environmental > Aquatic > Deep subsurface > Groundwater | place...
ATTGCTTGTTGTGAGTGTGTTGTCAGGCATTGGCTTTTCCCACAAAAGCACAGGGCTTGTAGGGTCTGTAATATCAAGCACAAAGATAGAAGAGCTCCATGTATTTGAGCCGACAGTTATCTTTTTGCCGCCGGCGCCCATAGCGCCGACAAGGAGCCTTCTCCATGGGTAATCAGGGCATGCCGAGTCATTGGGGGTATCTAAAGAAGTAGTGCATCTCTTGGTAGTGTCGGCCCTGCCCTCTGTACTCTCAACTGTTCCGTCCTTGTCATAGTCTATTGAGGCGTCAAACACATTGAACCTTGCATCAACCATTGGTATGTGGCAGTAGCTTGAGTCACAATACCATCTGAGATAAGGCACAGCATTAAATGGTATGTATGCCCATAATTCTTTGCCAATGTCAGAGGGAGGCGCTGTATCAGTGCCTGTTCCGCTGTCGCTTGTTTTTACTGAGTGCGGCTTATCAGCAAATCTTGCCACTTGAGCTCCTTCACCTGCCCCTATTGCAAAAGGGGTATCACATGAAGCGTCAGCATAACAGTCGTCCTCTTGTGGGCTGATGTCCTTAATCTTGCTTACCTTGAATGCATGGACCATCCCGTCATTAGCTCCAAGAATAACTATGGGCATGTAACCGTCTTCTTCGCACACTCCGTTTGTACAAGCCTGGTCCGAAGCCCATGTTTTGTCTGACATCTTGGGGCAGTCAGCGGGAGTCGTGCATGTGCCTTTTATTTTTGAGTTTATCCAGTTTTTATATGAATCATCTCCATATGTAACATCATAGCCGTTTATGGCGGAATTCGGAGAAATTCGAGGGGTAGAATATACAATATCTCCAAGCTTCAGGGTAGTTAGGATGTCATAGCTTGCGCTTGAGCATGTGCCATAACATTTTTCGCCTAGCGTGTAATCAGGGCAATCACTGTCGGCATCGCATAATGTAGCGGTTGTGGTGCTGCAAGTTCCCCCTGTAGTGCTGGTAATCATCGAACAGGTGCCGCCGGGGCAGTCTGCATTTACAGTGCACTGGGTCCTTCCCCTGTAAGCATTGCCGGGGGCTGTGGAGCCAGGGGGTGTATGAGAAGGCTTGTCATAGCCGCGCAGGAATTTAATCACGGATTTGGCGCAGTTGGCATCACAGTCATTAATACATGTTCCTGCTGCGACAGTTGTGCAGGTGTCAGTAGTAATACAACCGTCTCCTGTACCTGACTCGCTTAACGTATAGTTACCAACACAGTCGCTATTAACCGTGCATGTTTTGCTTGCATCAAGAGTACAAGTGCCGCTACTACAAGTGCCACTATATTCATAACAATCGCCAACACAGACACCGGTGTCGGCTGCTACGTCCGTACAAGCATTGCCTGCTATAGTACAGGCAACAGTTGGCGTAATAGAATCGCCAAGAGCAGGAGCGCCGGCGCCGGCAGTTTTAATGCATGTCATATCCGTAGTACATTTCCGAGTTCTTCTTCCATCGCAATACTGGCAATCACTTGCTCCGGTGCAACCTCTGTCAACACCGTGTGTTCCGCGGAGTGTTGTGCAGTAATTACAGTCTGCTGTAACAGCGCACCAGCGTGAAGTGTAATTGCTGCAGTAACTTGTATAGTTCCAATAAGGCTGCAAAGTAGAATCAAGGGCTGTTGTAAAATCAGAAAGCGCGCCTCCTGCCACCACACCTGCTGTGCTGCCTGTCTTGATTTTTATTGTCCTGTCATCAGTAGTTCTTGCCAGAAGTTTATCCTGCGCATTCCATATAGGTTTGACAATGTCATTATTCAACTGTGTAAATGTACTGCAACTGTCTATTTTAAGGTCTCCAGCGGTAGAACCAGCAACAGAACCATCATCAGTATAGGTTTTTGCCTTATAGGCGACAGCCGTCTCATCATAATAGAATGAAAGTATCTTGTCCTTTTTAAGGTCGAGCCAGCCTTTGTTTGCAGTATCTTCTCTTAGATTTGCGCCTCCGTCAGACCAGAGAAGCCTGAGATATCCAATCCATTTCAGATTTGTGCCTTCCCTTTTAGGGTAAAAATATGCCTGCGTAAGAGTTGATGATTCTCTTGTCTGGGTTGTGAGCGTTGCAACTGTGGATGCAGACGCCGAGGTTGAAAGGATATTTAAGAATGCCTCTTCAATCTTGGACTTAAGCGCTGCAGGGTTATTGACTGATATATATTCGCCTCCGCCAACGGTGTAGGCTGCATAAGTCAGCCTGTTTACAGCTGACCTGCAGTAACCTCCTGAACATGTTTGTCCGGATGTAGTCTCACAATTTGCGTCAGCGGTGCAGGCATTTCCATAAAAGTCAGTATGAACAACATAAGTCCTTATATTCTGTTTTTTCTCAGGGTTGTCAGGGTCATCATAGAGGTCTTTGTTAAAACCATAGCAGGTAGCTTTTACGAATTCATCTGTATAAGTCAGGCTGTTGCATGCAGGAGTTACTTCCGTGAGGTCTAATGCTGCACCGCCGGTAAGATATGCGCCTGTTGTCACAAAAATAGCATAGGTCTTTCTGCACTTATATGCAGGGTCTGTGAGCCACTTATAAGGCGTCTGCGTATAGGCATCATCTTTATCTTCGTAGGTTGATGAATTGCCCTTAAAATAGTTGATGACATCCTTCATCATAGTTCCAAGCTCAGCATCATCAGGGTCTATTCCGGGTGTTTTTGAAAAGGCATTTAAATAGTCTTTTAAAAGCGTTGTCTTGCTTGTTGATGTGCAGTTACCGGAAGTTGCATTATCACAGAGAATGTCCTTGTCTCTTTCATCTGCTGCTGTGCTTCCTTTCCATCTCCTCAGCCCGAATCTCGGGCCATCAGAATCATACACATAGTTTGAGTCCTTATCAGCATATTGCTGTATAAGCCCCTTTCTGTCTTCAGTCGTGAATTTCATTGCAACCGTACCGGCGCCAAGACAGTTTGCTGCGGTTTTACATTTTGCAGGGGTATTGGGATTAGGGCATGAAGGGGCAGTAGTCCCTAATAGTCCATTGACTGTTACCGTTGCCTCAGGGTTGCCTTTTGACAGGCAGAACCTGTACGTATAATCAGTGGCATCTAAAGTATCCCCATCCCCATTCATATCAACTGTAACAGCTACGGTCGTATCAGCATTCCCATCCTCATACTGCCCGTAAGTTAACGGCGTTAAATCCTGCGTGGTACAGGTAGTGCCGCTCCATGCGCTGCAAAAATTGCCTGAGTAAGTATAGACGTCTCCGGCGCCCTGGCTCGCAACTGCCTTTGGCCAGCCGAATCCAACAAGCACTTTTCTTGAAAGGTCAATGGTTGTCATTAAGGCCCAGTCCAGGATATCGCCTGCGATGCATTTCTTGTCTGTGGCAGGGCTGCATGTGGATGACTTTTCAAAATAATTCGGACTGAAAGCCTTATTCCCGTCAACAGCGAAACTATAGTATATAAGATTATTGCTGCTATTCCTTGAGTCGAAAAACCCATAGTAAGGATTTGCTGAATCATAAGTATATGTTGTTGGATAGGCGCGCTTTGTAATAGCAGCGCCTTTTTCATAAATAAACATTATATTCGGAGGTGTGTTGGGGTCTGTAACGAATGGAGGGATATAACAGTAATCAGCCATCTGGGGGGCGGCGTAAACGGACTGCAAGGGTAAGAAGGTTAATAAGGTTAAGAAGGTGAAAAGAAAGACAGCGTGTAGCGTGTAGCGACTTTTCCTGTCATTCCGTGCTTGACACGGAATCCAGAGTTTTCTTTTAGGACTGGATCCCCACTTCCGTGGGGATGACAAAAAATCAGCTAAAAAATTATTGTTATTTTTAATAGTCCTCATTTTTTCACACCTCTCAATATTCTGTCTTTAGACTGAGAAAGCTGCAAGTATTATACCATAATAAAAATAGGTTAAGGCTAAGGTTAAGGTAAAGGTAAAGGTTAAGAAAACCTGAGAAATCAGGCGGTTGTGTTTTCAGCCTCAGCATCAGCCTCAACCTTTTATGTAATTCCCTTCCTGATTGTGTAATGGATTACATAGTGGAATGGCTACCACTTCCTAATTATCAGATCTTCAATAAAGTCAAAATGTTTGTCTTCTGAAATAAGAGGGATCTGGTTTTCAATACAGGCTGCTGCTACCCATAAGTCATTTTCTGGAATCGGATTGCCGCGCTGTTTAAGTCTCATTCGAATCTTGCTATACTGTTCTGCGGTTTTTCTTGTAAGAGGTAAAATATCACACTCATCAATAAATTTATTGTAGTTTCTTAAGTTTTCCTCTCTTCTTGCAGAGTTTTCTGCGCCATAAAGGAGTTCTGCAATTACAGGCACTGTTAAATAGATAGCTGTAAGTGAGGTCAGCTTTTTTACAATAATCGGGTCATTCTTAAACAACCTGATTACGATATTTGTATCGAGACTAATCCTTCCATTCATCAGGATTTATTTTTTCAAATTCTTCTTCTATTATACTTATCATCCTTTTCGCTTCTTTATCGTTTAGAATGCCTGCAAATTTAAGAATAGGATTTTTTTTCCTTGGAGATGTGACTATTCTGACCTTAATCTTAGAGTTTTCCTCAAAACCTTCAAGGGGTTCTACCGGCTCAATTATCCCTTGTTTATAAATTGCCTCTATTGCTCTCGGCATAATATCCCCTCCCTTAACAAAACTTAGTTAAACACAAAAGTTTCTTTCTATATGCAGACTTTCTGCATATTATTATACCATATTTTTACTTCCCCCTTATAAAATAGGAACAACAGCGACCATTTAAAAGCCTTCAAAAGTTTCAATAGTTCAAAGTATCTCATCTTCCACCTCTCAAAAGTCTACTAATATTTATGTGCCTTTTGTATATCATGTTTTTTCCCATTCATCAACACTTATACCTGCCTGTCTAAGTATCTCTCTGAACAGGCTTATATGAACATCGCCACTCCCATGAGGATTTGGAATCCTGAGTTTTTGCCTGCCCTTAACCATGAATTGATGTTTACCTCCTGAAAAAGGGCCTGTATACCCAAGAGCCCTAAATTTTCTGACTATCTCCTTTCTTGAGATAGTTGTCATCAGGCAACTGCAACCTCTTTAACATTTATCTTGAAACCTTCAACCTCAGGGATTTGGTCTCTGTCTCTCAGTTTAAGTATAAGCCATTCTTCTAAAACCTCTACAAGTTCTCTTCTGCAATCCTCAACAGTCCTACCATTAGACCATACACCCTCAAACCCTGGAACCTCTGCAAACCATGTCCCGTCATCTAACTTTTTATATTCTGCCCTCCCTAACACCCTTTGAATATATTCACCTAACATAAGCTTACCTCCTATTCATAACCATCATAATTTAAAAAATAAGAACAGGACCATTTAAAAACCTTCAAAAGTTTAAATAGTTCAAGGGGTCTCATTTTCCACCTCTCAATATTCTGTCTTTAGACTTAGAAAGTTGCAAGTATTATACCATAATAAAAATAGGTTAAGGCTAAGGTTAAGGTAAAGGCAAAGGATGAGAAAACATGAGAAATCAGGCGGTTGTGTTTTCAGTCTCAGTCTTAACCTCAACCTCAGCCTCAACCTTATATGTAATCCCCTTCCCGATTGTGTAATGGATTACATAGTTTTTGCTCTTCCTTTACCATTTATCCCTGTTGGATGCCAACATATCCAAAAAATCAGATAAAGAGAGCCCTGACGTTTCTAAATGAAAATCCGGTGACCCAAAAGGATGAATATGCCAATTTCTTGCGTTATCTACTCCAAAAATCCTTTTGTCTTTTTTGATAAGAGCAAAGGAATATTTAGATGTTTCAGCATTGTAGAAGATACTGATAAAGGTGTCACTGTCTATAATGGCTTTGGTCTTAGCAACCGGTTCGTCAAGTAACTGGATTTCAATCCCTTGAATAAAGTCGTATTTTGCACAGACCTCTATAGTCTGCCTTGAAAATTCAAAGGCATCCATTATGGAAGGTTAGAGAGAAGGGCTTTATATCTTGAAAGACGGCTGACAATGCCTTCCCATTCAAGGTAATCCATTTCAATATCATAGCTGTAAGACTCTGAAATTTCTTCTCTGTCAAATTTTTCTTTAAACTCATTAAATGCCGTATGATATTTTTCTTCAAATTTTTTCAATTCCCTCTCAATTCTTTCAATCCTGTGCTCAATGGCATCCCTTAATATATCAAGGATTGCGATCTCTAAACGTGGTTCACCTGTTATCTCTAAAAGGGTTTTTGATATATTTGTAGCTACCGGCATCTTTTCTACCTCCCATTTCTTTCATGGTTTACTGGTTTAGTATACCAAAAAATTTAAATCAGGGAAAATCAATCAGTGACACCACAAAAACAGTCTTTGCCAATCAAGGGGTTGAAAATGAAAACAGAATGAAAATAGGGACAGCGACCATTTAAAAGCCTTCAAAAGTTTAAGTAGGTTAAAATCTCTCATTTTCCACCTCGCAAAATAATTCAGGGTTTTTAATGATTCTTTTCTGACTCATGTCTGCAAACTTTGCAAGTATTATACCACAATAAAAACAGGTTAAGGCTAAGGTTAAGGTAAAGGCAAAGGATGAGAAAACATGAGAAATCAGGCGGTTGTGTTTTCAGTCTCAGCCTCAGCCTCAACCTCAGCCTTTTATGTAATCCCCTTCCTGATTGTGTAATGGATTACATAGTCAACTGCGGCATTTTATATTTCGCTATATCTTGCATGGGAAAGTGGTCTGTATTGTAAGTCATTAATGTCAGATTCCTTGTTTTGCACGTTGCGGCTATTGTTGCATCAACAAAATCTAAGGTAATTCCTTTTTTACTGTAGCTCAGTATATAATTTGCAGCCTTCTCGGCAATTTCTCTGTCTATCTCCCAGACCTTTATTGCATCAAAGAAAAGATTTGTAGCATTTTCTTCGCCCTTTTTCATGCCGAGTTTTATCTCAATTACTGATAAAGGGGAACATCCTAAGAACCTTTCAAAGGAAAGGTTCTTAGGAAAAGCGACTACTTCTTTTTTACCTCTCAGAAACCAGATTATGACATCAGAATCGAGCAGATAATCATTCACTTAATCGCTTTATCCTTTGTTCTGTTCTTTCTCTTGTTTTTTTAAGATATGTTCTAATGTCTTTCTGGGTCATAAGGTCAGGATGATTTTCGTCTTTCCAGCAGCCTGCTGTGGCTTCCAATGCTTTTTGAATCCTGATATCCGCTAGTCTCTTTTCCGCTGCCTCGACGATAAACCTGCTGCGCTTCCTTCCGCCAACAGCCTTGTCTATGGCCCTAAGGAGGTCGGATGGAAACATCACATGGGTTTTTATCTTCTCAGTTTTCAACATATACATTCCACATAATAAATGTAGCATAGTTGCTGTTTTTTTCCATATAAAATAAAAATAGATAAAAATAGGGACATAGATAAAAATAGGGACAGCAACCATTTAAAAGTCTTAAAAAGTTTCAAAAGCTCAGATAATTTAAAATTTTTCATTTTCACACCTCTCAATATTCTGTCTTCAACTGAGAAAGTTGCAAGTATTATACCACAAGAAGAAGCGTATGGCGTGCAGGGGGTAGCGTGTAACACCTTGTAAAATATGGCTTCCTCTCTGCTCTCTGCTCTATGCTCTATGCTTTTTTATGTAATCCCCTTCCTGATTGTGTAACGGATTACATAGGGAGGCGTTTATTTGTTATCTTTCATAACTCAACATTGCAAGTTCTTCTGCGGGAAAGTGTTCTGAATTATTTGTTACAAGCGTAAGACGGTTCTTTATGGCTGTTGCTGCAATAAGTACGTCTGCGGTGCTCAGTGTTATGCCTTTCTTTGCAAATTTCCTTTTTAATTCGCCGGCAGTATGACCAATATCTACGGTTATTTCATAACATTTAAGACTGCTCAGAAATTCATCTGTCACAGCTTTTTCTTTGTCCTTCATCCCTGCATATACTTCAACAATGTTTATTGGACAGCAGCACAACAGCCCGCCTTCGATGCATAACCTTTCCAGAAGTTCAGGTATCCCGCCCTTGTCTCTGAGATAGTCAATAATCGCTGTAGTGTCGAGAAGATAATCAGGCAAGCTTGACCCTTAGTGTTTTTTCTTCCTCATGACGCAGTTTCCGCACCCATTTATATGTGCCGTCTTTACCTCGCATATCAGGGTGATCCGCATCTTTCCATGCGCCTTTGAGTTTTCTAAGCAAAGAGAGTTGATTGAGTCTTTGCAATTCTTTTTTCGCCGCATCTTCGATGAAACTGCTTCTTTTTTTCTTTCCGGCAAGGCGGTCTATTTCCCTTAAGATACTCTCGTCAACGATTACATGCGCTCTTGTTTTAACACTCATAGTTAAACTCCTTATTAATTATATAGGAGAAAAATAGGGACAGTGCCCATTTAAAAGCCTTCAAAAGTTTCAATAGGTTAAAATCTCTCATCTTCCACCTCTCAAAATTCCGTCTTTAGACTGAGAAACTTGCAAGTATTATACCACAAGAAGAAGCGGATAGCGTATAGCGTGTAGCGTGTAACACCTTGTAAAATATGGCTTCCTCTATGCTCTATGCTTTTTTATGTAATCCCCTTCCAGATTGTGTAATGGATTACATAGAAAGTAAGACATTCTACTTTAATAGCTGTTCTATTTCTTGGTCTGTAAATCCGAATTGCCGAAATATCCTTAGCACGTAAGCAGGAGATAGTTCGTTGGCGCCCATATCTATTGGGACAACCCTCTTTTGTCCTTTCACATGCCTCATGTATAATCTGTGGTCACCTTTGCCTTCTCTATAAAATTTGCATCCAGATGACTCTAATATACGGATAAGTTGTTTTACTTTAAGCGATGGTATATTTTTAGGCATGAACTGCTCTAAGCTCAAACTGTTCTTCTATTGGTTCTACCCCTTCTACCGATAGAAATTCATGTAATTCTTTTATGGCTACAGGGCTTGTATATATCTCTGCGTCACTTTTACGAGCTTCTTCAAAACAGTTTATTGCTTCTTTAACTTTGGCGATAGCTTCTTCCTTAGTTTTGCCTTGTCCAACAACGCCATTCTCAAGGGATAAGGCTACCCAGTATCCTTCACTCTTCCTTAAAACAAGCGTATAAAATTCCATTTTGCACCTCCTCTGTTATGAACCCATTATATCACAATTTTTGTAATAGCTAACGAAAATATGAAAGAAGGAAAATTTAAATCAGGGGAAGATTTTTCATAAACTTCGGCAGGTAGCAGTAATCAGACATCTGAGGGGCGGCATCCACACTACTTATGGGTAAAAAGGGTAAAAAGGGGAAGAAGGTTAAGAAGGTCAAAAGAAAGACAGCGTGTAGCGGGTAGCGACTTTTCCTGTCATTCCGTGCTTGACACGGAATCCAGAGTTTTCTTTTAGGACTGGATCCCCACTTCCGTGGGGATGACAAAAAGTCAGCTAAAAAATTATTGTTATTTTTTATAGTCCTCATTTTTTTCCACCTCACAATATTCCGTCTTTAAACTGAGAAAGTTGCAAGTATTATACCATAATAAAAATAGGTTAAGGTTAAGGTTAAGGTTAAGGGTGAGAAAACCTGAGAAATCAGGCGGTTGTGTTTTCAGCCTCAGCATCAGCCTCAACCTTTTATGTAATCCCCTCGGTTGCGAGTCGTACCGACTTCCTGATTGTGTAATGGATTACATAGGGAGGCTTTACACTTCTCCTTCAATTTTCAATATTCCTTTGTATACTTCCTCAGATATCCAGAATCCGGCTTTTGTTCTCAGGGAATCCATATATTGCTTTATGCCATTTATCAGTTCTTTTGATTTCGCCTCTCTCAGAACACCTAAGGTCCCGATATATTTTAGTCCGATATTGTCAGCAACATCTCTTGCAAACCGTTCGTCAATTATAAGAAGTTCAGCGCTCTTTTCTTTTGCGAGGGTTATTGCCTCTGATTCACCTTTATCAAGAGTAAACATCAACATCTTAACAAAGGCATTGTCTGTGATAGACTCTTTTTTAATCCACCTTGCCCTTTCCACAGCCTCAGAGCCTGGCTGCCCTTTGCCGTCTATCACCACTTCTTTCCATACAGCCTCTGGGATTATAATTTCACCATATAGTTTTTCTAATAAATCAAGTTTGTTAATGGCGGCGAGATTTATCAAAGGAGAGGAGTTGCTTACTATCACTTATATTCTTTTTAAGACCTTAAGTGTTTTTATGTCTTCTTTGTATTCCCTAATTCCATAATGGACAGAAATCCTGCGACTCGCAAGAAGACATTGAAACTCCCATAAGGTCATCCCTGCAAGTTCCTTTGCCTTACCAATAGAAAGTTTTCCTTTTTCAAAAAGAGAGACAGCAAGTTCAACCGATATTTCTTTCTCTGTCATGCGTGTTGCTGAAAGGACAGTATCTGGAATTTTTAGCGCTGCTGTTTTCAAACCCATCACCTCCAGAAATCGTTTATTGACTGCGATAAAGTATTATACCACAAGAAGAAGCGTGTAGTGGGTAGGGTGTAGCGTGTAAGGCATTGTTTTTTATGCATTCCCCTATACGCTAATCGCTATACGCTATACGCTGGTATGTAATCCCCTCGGTTGCGAGTCGTACCGACTTCCTGATTGTGTAATTGATTACATAGTCCGGCTTTCTCATTTTATTCCTCCGAGCCTCGCACAAATGAAAGTCTGTTAGACCGGTAGAATAACGTCTTTTATAATGGCCAATACATCCTTGATGGTTCTTTCTCTTGAAGCTGCCACTTCTTCAGGCAAATGCCTGTGATGTGGAAATGTTGGTAGTCCTTTATGATGCGGCGAATTGTCCCATCGAGTTATTAACCTGCCCTGCGCATCCTGCCAGTGGTAAGAATATTTTCTCGTGCCTTCAATGAATAGATAATCCTTGATATGCAGCAACGAGCCGTCTTTAAAGTCAATTTTGGCAACAAGCTCTGTGGCCAAGCCATATCGCTTATATTCAAAAACCGAATAAGCAGTAATAATGTCTGAAAATTCTTCGACAAGTTTATAGAACACTTTTCAATTCTTGCAGTTTCTTTTCCCAGTATTCTTTTCCCTGTTGTGCAAATTCCCATGCCATCAGGTCATCGTACTTTTCATAATCTTCTGCTTTAGATTCGTATTTTTTTTTGAACTCCTCTAAGGTTTTTCCATATTTATCATTAAACCGCTTTGTCTCATCGGTAAACTTGGAAATCCTGTAAAGAATTTCAGTGAATAAAGAATCTTTTATTACTTCTTTTGCATCCTTGAATTCCAGTTCATTTATCAAGCTTTCAAGTCGGTCATCTATCTCTAACGCCTTCATTTATAACCACCTCCTACGTTATAAACCCATTATATCACAATTTTTGTAATAGCTAACGAAAATACGAAAGAAGGAAAATTTAAATCAGGGGAAGATTTTTCATAAACTTTGGGAGGTAGCAGTAATCCGCCATCTGGGGAGCGGCATCTGATCTTCCCCCGTTTTCACGGACACTCCAGTTAAGTTAGGCTGCCATAGCCTCCAGCTCAAAGGAAACCGGTGAACGGTACCCAAGTGCTGAATGCCTCCTCTGACGATTATAGAACATTTCAATA
>Ga0265296_1004762_pt1 | contig 11609 bp, 10 predicted proteins | sample MunlanPumphouse1_FD_189073 | JGI IMG/M metagenome (GOLD analysis project Ga0265296, IMG submission 189073) | Groundwater microbial communities from a municipal landfill in Southern Ontario, Canada - Pumphouse #1 | ecosystem: Environmental > Aquatic > Deep subsurface > Groundwater | place...
AATCTATTTGTATCCCCTACCATACTTGAGAGTCTAACCTTTATAGTTCTATATCTATTCTCCATTGTATCCATTTTATTCTTCTTACCAAACAATCTATCTAATATGTTCATTTATTTCATCACTATTCACAAATATATTTCTTATATCAGCTATTTTATATTAATTATTTTCTAACAGTCAATACAGGAATCCTTGAACTTCGTATCACTTTATCTGCAACGCTTCCGAGTAAAAACCTCTCAATGCCGCTACTGCCCAGTGTGCCCATTACTATTAAATCAACTGATTCTTTTTCTGCAAGCTTCAGTATCTCATCAGCCGGGTTCCCATCCACGATCCACCTCTCGGTTTCCAAGCCTTCTTTCTTTGCTATATTTTCAATGTATTTTGTAGCATCATCGCCCTGCCGCCTCAAAATCATTCTCAGCCTTTCAGGGGATGTATCGGTAAGAATGCAGGATTCTGGACCACAGCCATATCTTGTGTCTATCACATAAATCGCATGAAGTTCCGCTCCAGAAAGTTTTGCAAGCTCTATTGCATGGTTTGACGCTTTCTTGGTGTAATCCGATCCATCCGTCGCTACTAAGATTTTTTTATACAGTTTACTCATAATTTTTTCCTCACAGAATCATGGGTAGTTAACACTAACTATATCTTATCTTATTTAATTGGTTTTTCCTTTAAATTTTGAATACTTCCTCTTTCAGAGTTTGTTCCAGGTTCAGTATTGAGGTCGCTTTTTTAAGAAAATGAAACTAAATGCGCTTCTTTATAACCTCTTCGCTTTTTATGAAACCTATATACATCACAGCCACACCGAGCAGTTCAAGAATATAGAGCGCCCCTTCCATGCCGAACCTGGATAGACCGCCTCCGGATGCCACCAGAAGAGCGCCTATCGCGATGAATATGTTATAACTCCTCCGTGTTATGCGCCAGGAATATAATGCGCCGCCGATTAATGCGATAGAGCCCGGAATCGTAAGGAAAGGGGATATTATTCTAACTCCATTGGGCATGGCGCTGCCTCCGACAGTTATTTCCTTCAATTTTTCAGAGTCAACATCGGCATTCAGAGTTGAAATTATCAATGCAGCTATAACTACCGCAAAGTAGAGGGTTAGATATTTTCCAGCACGCCTGTTGAAAAGATAAACAGTCCCGAGCCCCAAAATAGCAACAAGAGAGGCTATTAAAACATAGTAAGCCCGGTACATGGGTATATTCCATCCATAGATTTCAGAGATGAATTCAAATAGGGTAGTAACTGAAAAAATCAGGAGACCAATTCCCCAGATAAACTGATATATTTTCCTCCTTTTTGAATACTGGCGAAACACAGAAAAGGTGAAAAAAAGGCTTATCAGTGTGGTTATTAAAGGGGCAAAAGATTGTATTGCAGACTCCAAGTTAAAGATCATCTTTACTATTTTTTATAAAATCTACATCTATGGGGCTACTTAAATGGTTTGTGCTTAAAAAATATAAAATATTAATGATATTTTCTTATCTTTGTAAATGGAAATCAATATAAGGGATAGAATTCAACTAACATGAGACGCTTAAATATGTTCAAGAAAATACTTTTTCCATTAACAGCAGTAGCAATAGTTATTTCAATCTACATGATATTTTTCTTCGCTCCAATTCCTGTTGACCCCATGGATGCGGGTGGAGATCCCATAAACTTCAAAATATTCTATTTTCATGTTCCCATAGCTATCACAGCATATCTGGCTTTCACTGTGGTATTTATCTCCAGTATCATGCTTCTGAGAACTAAGCAGGAAAAATGGGACATAAGAGCAATCTCTGCGGCAGAAGTCGGGATGATATTTGCAATCCTTACCCTGATTACAGGCTCTATCTGGGCAAGATCAGCCTGGGGTCTGTACTGGGTAAGCTGGGATGTCAGGCTGAATACATCGCTTATTCTTTTTTTAACCTACTTATCCTATCTTATGGTGAGAAAATCCATAGACGAACCAGAGAAGCGGGCAAGGCTTTCAGCAGTATTCGGTATCGTGGGTTTTATAGGCGTGCCTTTAAGCTTCCTTTCCATCAGGCTGTGGAATAGAGCCACAGTTCATCCGGTAGTTATAGGTCCTGGAGGAGGAGGGATTAGCGGAGAAGTGCTAATCGGCACGGTTCTTGTGAATATGATTGCATTTTTCCTTCTACTGACCTCGCTGGTTATATTACGCATGGATAATGAGAAACTATCCGGGGAGATTGCTTTTATCAAACATACGAGGAGTTTATAAAATTTAAATAAAACACAACAGAGTGATGTACTTAAAATGGAATCTACATTGTCGAGACTATCAAAAGTGCTCAAAAGATCGGCATACGCCATTGTCTTTGGGTTTATGGGACTGATTATAGGCATCTGGACAGCAGACCTTATACACAAACTAATCCTGATGAATAATGTAGAACGGGTGACTACAATTTACATCTCCTTAGTAATCATAATATTCGTAATAATCGCTGCAGCGTTATTCGGTTTTACCAAAGGGGAGAAATTGCTGGAGGGAAATAAATCGTAATGTAGTACAGGAATTTGTAAAATTAACCCGAATCACAGAATCAATAGCGATCAAGTAAAAAACAAAAATGAACAATATGAAAATCGATACACGAATTATCATTGGCATTTTTGTGATTGTTTTCGTGCTTGCGCTTGGTTATAGCACAACGTCTAATTATCTTGTAAAATATAAGAGTGTTACCGAGGCAACAGGCGATGAATCGACTGAGATGATATGGGTAAACGGCAGCATACTTAAAGGCTCTTTTACCTCTTTGAATACAGGCGAGTACATTTTTGTAATTACCGACGGTACCTCGATGATGAACGTGAGTTTTGTAGGTGAACTCCCGTCATCACTTGGCTCCGAGTCTCAGGTAGTGATTCAAGGAACAGTTAGAAATGATACGTTCCATGCCTCAAAAATGATTACTAAATGCCCTACGAAATTTCAGGGCTGATGCGATGTCTTTTAAACGCTATTTCTTCCTAAAGAATGCTGGATTTGGGTTATCCATTCTCTTTCATCTACGCACATCACTTTACAGCAGGAGAATCCAGAGATTTCGAGGAATATTATGGTTATAGAAAGTACACTTCTTTATCTAAGCATATTGTTTGGATTGCTGTCCCTGTTTTCACTGATACTCAGGGAATTGAAAGACTCAGGAAAGGCTACATTTTTTGAAATGCCGATACTGAATGCAAAGAATTTCATTCGGGCATCTGCAATTTCCATTTCGGCTGCTTCTCTTCTTCTTATCTATTACCTCTTAAGCTCCGATTTTTCTATCCTTTATGTCTGGCAGTACACAAGCAGGGACTTGCCAGCTATATACAAAATATCCGCATTCTGGACAGGGGAAGGAGGCTCACTCATGTTCCTTTCATGGGTCATTTTCATGATGGCCCTGTGGTTATCAGAGCGCCACGGAAGCGAAGTAAAGTTCACGCGGAAAATACAAATTATAGTAGTTTTCATCGGTGTTATTTTCCTTTATATTGCAGTGCTTCTTTCGCCTTTTACTCCAATCCTTAAAGCTGGTTTCACCGAAGTGCCTGAAGACGGCGCAGGATTAAACCCCCTCCTTGTAAACAAATGGATGATACTCCACCCTCCTGGAATCTTCATACCCTATGGCATTATAGTGGTCGTTTTTGCCTCGGCTGTGGTGTACTTCCTCGACGGGAATAAAGAATGGGAGGAATTCTCGCGACCGTACAGCAGGATTGCATGGATAATACTCGGCGCAGGGATAGCGGCAGGCGACATGTGGTCGTACGAGGTGTGGGAAGGCTACTGGATATGGGACCCCGCTTTTACCTCAATACTCATGTCATGGCTGTTCTTCACCGCATACCTGCATGCAGCCAGCATGTATAGGAGAGGTAAAATGAGATTACTCACGCCTGCTCTTGCAGTGAACAGCTTTATTTTTGCACTCTACTCTACCTATATCATAAGAAGCGGGGCTATTCAGTCTGCGCATGTATTCGGGGAAAGTGTTCAGGGCATGCCGCTCCTCGCTACTGTTATCCTGTTTTCTTTGGTATCCGAAGGGTATATAATATATCGTTATTTCAAATGGAAACAGGCAGAAGAGTCGGCATCAAAGGTGCCTGTACTATCCACCAAAAATACCTTTTATGCAACAATACTGCTTCTGGTTGGACTGTCGCTCATATTGTTCTGGGGGCTTACTTCCTCAATGCTGCTTAAATCCTATGGCTTATCGATTTCTGTTGACCTTTATGGGACATGGTCATATCCTCTGACTCTGGCGTTGATGGTGGTACTTGGGATATGCATGCTTGAAAGCCTTGGAAAACACTGGATAAAGGGTATATTGTTCGGCTTTGCATTGGTATTAGTATTTCTTCTGCTGAAACCGGCGCAGAGCATATACACAAACCTTTCAGTTTCCGTTCTTGCATTTGCCGGTGTCGCCTCTACTTACCAGATATTCAAAAGCTCGCAGGTAAAGGGCATAAAGAATAAGTTGCGTTCAAGCGGTTCTCATATTGGTCATCTTGGAATAGCGGTTATTCTCATCGGAGTGCTCATGTCCACTTATGCTGTCTCAGAAACAGTATTATTCATGAAATTCAATGAGAAAAAAACAGTTGGCGGATATGAGATTCAACTCAAAGACCTTGCTTTCCCCGTGGAGCATAAGCATGCAACTGCCGTGCTGACAAAAATCGGAATATACAATATCTACAAGGATGGAGTACTTGTCGATTCAGGAGAGGCAAGTTTCAGGGAAATAAAAGGGGAGTTTATCACAGAAGCTTTAATCTACAGGGGATTACTGGCTGATGTCAATGTCAGGTATCAGGGAATAGGCACCCAAACCCCAATTTTCATTTCTGTTGCTAATGTCCGGGTAATTCCAGGTATGACTATACTATGGGTTGGAAGTATTTTAGTGGTTATAGGCATTATACCGCTGCTTTTCTTGGGAAAAAGAATTGAACCTGCTGGGCACCCCGTTTTTGAACCGTAAAGTACTTATGTTTACACTGCATGTAAAGTTAAACATGGTAGAACTGGACAATCTCGATGTCAAAATATTAACCCACCTGCAGGAAAATAGCAGGAAGTCGCTTCAGGAAATAGCAAAAGCTTGTCTGACAAGTGTGCCGACAGTCAAGAGCCGTGTGGACAGGCTGGTTGAACTCGGCATTATAAGAAAATTCACTATCGACATTGATAACACCAAGCTCGGTATAGCCGAAGCGATTCTGCTTGTAAATGCTAAGCCCAGTGCAGTTAGCAGGATAGCTGATGAACTCATGGGGCTGGAAGAGGTGAAGGAACTGTACGTGACGCCCGATTCTGACGCCGCCATAGTATCAAGAATAGCGGGGGATATGCAGCGCATCCTCGCAATACAGGATAAAATCAACCTCACAGATGTGAATAACATCCGGGTTATATCAGTAAAAAACGCATATAGAAAAGACATAACCATACCGCTATCATCTACCAGCATAACCTTAGCCTGTGCTTATTGCAATAATAAAGTGACAGCAAACGCGGTCAGAAAGAAGTTCGACGACAAAGACTATTTCTTCTGTTGCAATACATGTCAGGGCGAGTTTGACAAGAAATACACGAAACTGCTTGCAGGCGCTCGATGAGCGATAACCGTTGCTGAGAGAAAACAGTAGCTGGTTTGTGTTTTTAAACGTATAGGAAACTATAAACACATAACCCAATCTTGCGGCTTATTTAAGCTTTTCAAGAATCTTTCCCATCTTATTGAGTTCTCGCCCAAAACCTTCCAGGTCGCCTTCTTTGAGGAATTGCTGTGCTTTCTCGTAGTGTTCAACAGCCTGCTTGATGCGCTCGTCGGTTGTTCCAGTATCTTCAACCGGGATAACAGGTCGTTCAGGAGCCTTGCCCCCGAATATGACAGCTATCGCTTCATCCAGGGTCTCCTGCATGGTGATCTTATCGCCATAAGCCACGATGACGCGCTTGAGTTCGGGAATAGCATCTTTCTGTGCTGCTCTCAGATAGATGGGCTCAACATAGAGAAGGGAATCTTCGACAGGTATGACCAGAAGATTTCCCCTGATGACCCTTGTTCCCGCCTGACCCCAGAGTGTGAAACTCTGGGATATCTCAGGGTTCTGGTCTATCCGTGCCTCAATCTGCATCGGCCCGAATACAAGCTTTTCCTTTGGGAACATATAAACAATTCTTTCACCATACCGTGACATGTCGTTGCGTGCCGCCATCCATGCGATCATATTTTTTTTCTCCCTGGGTGTGAAGGGCAAAAGCAGGATAAACTCTTCACTCTCAAAACCCGGAAGCTTTGTGATCAGGTAATACGGCTCCATCTCAATTTTGGAACCTTCATAGAGTTCTTCAGGTACTTCCCAGACATCTTCCCTATTGTAAAAAACCCCGGGATCTTTCATATGATAGAGTGCGTATTTTTTCGCCTGAATACTGAACATGTCCTCAGGATATCGTAACTGGCTCTTTAAACCATCTGGCATAAGGGAGATGGGTTTGAAAAGATCAGGGAACATTGCAGAATAGGTCTCAATAATAGGGTCGTTCGATCCATTCAGCAGGTAGAGTTCCACAGAACCGTTATATGCATCAATCACTGCCTTGACAGGATTCCTGATATAATTTATGCCTCCTGCAGGCTCAGAATAAGGGAACCTGTTGGTGACAGTGTAACCATCAATTATCCAGTAAAGTTTTCCTTCGGACAATGCAATGTATGGGTCACTATCATATTTTAGGAAAGGGGCGATCGTCCTGATCCGTTCATTGATATTTCGGCGGAATAAAATCCTGCTCTCTGGTTGTATCGAATCGCTGATCAGTATATTAATATCACCAAAACGAAAAGCCATAGCAAGCTTCACAAGGCCGGATCCCAGGGATATCCCTCCTGTCCCTTTATATGTTGTATATACATTCAGGTCCCCGCTGGGATAATCAAACTCCGGGTTTGTTGTATCTACGATGACATAATCGTAGTCGAGTTCCCCGAAGTATATCTCAGGCCTTGTAATATTAAAAAATTCTGACCTGGGAGGTACATCCTTTATATAGAACTCTGGCAGTCCCTCTTTTGACACACCTCGCACCGGACTCATAGCAATACCATAGCCGTGGGTAAAGATCAGGCGTTCGTTCACCCATGTGCGTGCCTGTTCCTGGAACTTTTTCGAGTCCATCTCCCTTGCAGACATGGCTATTTGCCTGTATTCCCCATCAATTGTGAGTCTGTTTATATCCACATCTTTGAATTCATAGTATGTCCGTATCAGTTGAAGCTGCTTATAGGTTGTAAGCAGCGGCTTCCAGTCCCAGAGACGTATGTTCTCTATTGTCTTTGTGTTTTTCTCAAGGTCGTTGAGTGTAAGATTAGAAGAAACAGGGAATTCTATCTGTTCGATATCTTCAAGATCGAAAGCCAGCCTTGTATATTTTATACTGTTCTCTATATAAGGTTTCTCGATATTGTATTCATCAGGTAAAACCTTATACTGGTGCACAATATCTGTAAGAAAGCTCCCGCCTATGAACAGGGCTATTATTAAGATAATCCCTGCCAGAGGCAATTTGATGTTCACATTTCTTATGCTCAGGAAGAAAAGCAGTGAAACCAATAGAGCTACAGCTATCATAACTGTGATAACATCAAGCTGGATATTGATATCCGCATAGCCTGGCCCGAAGAAAGCTTTTTTTGATGTATAGAGTATATCGAACTGCATAAGGTAGAACTTTATGGATAGAAGCAAAGTGAATAAACCAGTCATCACAGCAAAATGTATTTTTGCGCCTTCCGGTATCCTGATAACATTGATCACGTTTTCATAGCGTGGATCTGCCTGGCTTTCAAGCTGATTGAGAAGACCCCCATTAAAAAGATAGATAAGTGCGGCTCCAATGCCAGATAGAATTATCACTGCGAATAAACTGTTCAAGAGGAAATTGTAAAAGGGGAGTGAAAAAACATAGAATGAGATATCTTGTCCGAAAATTGGGTCCTGGAGGTTAAAAGGGACCTGGTTCAGGTAGCGCAGTACAATATCCCAGTTTAAACTTGCAAAGATGCCAAAGAGCAGGCTGATTATCAGTATCGCCCCGGAATAAATGAGAAGAGATTTGAGTCCGGAGGTATTTTTGAGCGCTGCCCTGATGTTGATGTACATAAAAGCGAATAATAGGGCAAAAGCTACTGCACCCAGCATGATCTTGGTTTTCAGTACCGTGAAGAAAACGCCAAGATAACCGACCTCACCGAACCAGAAGTAGTCAGTGAATAAATCCACAAGCTTAGATGATAAAATGAACAGGATGAACACTAAATATATCAAAATATCTTTTAGCTTCATCTATTCCAGTTAGATTCAGAGATTATTTAAGTCTTTTGATACTGTCGGTTTACCCCCCAAATTCCATCCACTAAACACAATTCTGACAATTTTTCAAAAATTCAGTTTGATTTTCTTAATTTTTTAAAGCACAACCCAGATAAATAATAGTGAATAATAAGATTATGTTGGGAGTGTGAAAACGAAATAAAACGAAATAAAACGACAACATTCCCAATGACTGTACCTATGGCTGAAATAATACCAGATGCTGTACTGGACGCAAGAGGCGAGCCTTGCCCATACCCTTTTGTCAGGGCAAAATTGCTGATTGAACAGATTGCCAGCGGCGAGGTACTTAAAGTAATTGTGAATAATCCTGAAGCGATTGAGAATATCGATGCATGGACCAGGAAATCAGGCGACAGGATTTTGAGGATTGAAAATGATGGAGATACGTGTATCATTTATGTAAAAAAGAACTAATGAAGCGATAGCAAATATTTTTACGGATAAGGAACTGTTATATAATGTTTAAAGCTACACCTTGAAAAAAACTTTTGTTATAAATATCTTAAACTTGCTTGGCAAATAGGTACTCAGACCACAAATGAAAAACGAAAAACGCAACTTATTGATGCTTGTAATAATAGCAGTTATTGTCTTGAATATTAATTTAAATGCTAGCGCATTTTCTTCTGGAGTAAAAAACAAATCTCTCCAGTGGTTCCCGTCTTTAGCTACTGACAACGACACAGTATATGTTGCCTGGGCAGATGAGAGAAACGGCAATTATACACGGATAATGAATAACCTGCCTCATAAATCCGGGGATATATATCTTTCAAAAGGAAGCTTTCAGGACGGCTGGATTTTTGACAAAAATATCAGGATTAACGAAATCAAGGGAACTACAGGACACGGCTCTCCCTCGATAGCAGTGGATAACAATAATCTCTATATGGTATGGGAGGATGACAGATTCGGGTTTGAAGAACTCTATTTTTCAAAATCGCCAAAAAATAATATCAAATTTAAAAAGGACTTGCCAATTGTAGCAGAGACGGGAAGCCAGGTGCTGCCGTCTATTGCGATCCTGAATGGAACTGCGTATATAGCGATGATGAATAAGAAGAACTGGGATATTGATTTCACAGAAGGATATCCTGTTAATGGTGTTTATAGGTTCGTTAAACCATTAAGGGTCAACGATGATACATCAGGCAACTGGCATTATGCTCCCTCACTTGTGGTTGATAATGAAAAAAATGTATGTATCGCATGGCTGGATGCAAGAAATGGCAATTATGATATTTATTTTTCACATGGAATAAAAGAAAATGGGCTCTGGCAATTTAGCCAAAACGTCAGGGTAAATGATGATTCCACAAACGCTTCCCAGTATACACCTTCGATAGCATTTGATAATGGAAGTGCGTATATTGCATGGTACGATGACAGGAATAAGGATTTCGATATATTCTTCTCAACAGGCAGATTAGAAAACAACACTTGGAAATTTGATAAAAACATGCGGATAAATGACGATACAGGAAATACAAATCAAATGCACCCCTCAATTGCAGTTAGAAACGATGAGATTTTTGCGGTCTGGGAGGATGAAAGAGAAGGCGCATCGAATATTTATTTCTCAAAAAGCATGAGGAGGAATGACAGCCTTGAGTTTAATAAGAACATCAGGGTAAACGATATCAGCGGCAAACATTACGATCCACAGATAGAGATCTCGCAAGACAATATCTACACTGTATGGCAGGCAGAAATAAACGATGGCGGCGACATATATTTTTCGCAAGGAAAATACAACGGTAAAAACTGGGAATTCGGCAGGAATGTGAAAGTAAATGACGATTTAACAGACTCTTTCACGAAACCAAGCCTGGTGTTTCTGGGTTTAGTGCTTGGCTCTGTTATCTTTTCCATGGTACTTGTGAGTTTCTTAAGAGGAAAAATGAGAAATGAAAAGCGAAGATAAAACAGATAGATATGACCTGCTGGAGAATGAATCAATAAGATCCATTTTCAAGAACCGCAAAACCCAGTTTCTTTTTCAACTGCCGCTGGTTCTGCTTTTGGTTCTGGTGGTATTTGCAGGCTTTTTCGGAATCCAGAACAGCAATAAGAGCCTTGCAACCATTTCAATCTGGGTTATCTGGTGGTCGTTTCTCATAATAAGCCTGGCTCTTTTTGGAAGGTTCTGGTGCCTTATGTGCCCGTTCGGAGCTATCGGGGACTGGGTGCAGCGCCGTACTTTTTATAAAAAGGTAAATGATACATTCAGTTTAAACAGGAAATTGCCGGATAAATTCAGGAATCTTTCGCTTGCTGCTGTGTTTTTTCTTGTCATCACATGGGCTGATTTCCAGTTCAATCTGGTAAACAGCCCGCTGAACACCGCGTACTTTATTGTTGTTTTACTGGCTCTGATCGTGATAATATCAATCATCTTCGAGCGTCGTTCCTTTTGTAGGTATGCATGTCCCGTAACAGGATTGATAGGCTTATATTCGATGTTTGCACCTTTTGAATTGAGGGCAAAAGAAAAGGAGACCTGCAAGACCTGCAAAGAAAAATACTGCATATCAGGAAACGAAAAGGGATATGCCTGCCCTGTGTTCGAGTATCCAGGTACATTGGAGAAAAACACTCATTGTATCCTATGTACAGAATGCGCAAAGACATGTCATAAAAATAACATCTCTTTTAATCTTCGTTCCTTTGCAGGAGAGCTTTTTACTTTGACAAAAACCAGAATGGATGAAGCGCTCTTTATCCTGGTGCTGCTTGGAGTGACGATATTCCAGACATTAATCATGACAAGACCGTGGACAAATTTCGCCCCTGATTTGATGATATCTACCGGCTACGGTTATGATTCTGTTCGATTTATTTTATTCATCACCGCAGCAGCGTCCCCTATTCTGATATATTCAATCGCTATCGGTATTTCAAAATTACTCAACCTGAAAATAATGTTTAGAGATATTTTCACAGGCTTTGCATACTCTGTTATTCCTCTGGGATTGATGATGCATCTTTCCCATAATCTTCGCCATTTGCTGGAAGAGGGCACAGGAGTAATTCCAGTCCTTTCAGATCCATTCGGTTTTGGGTGGGATTTATTCGGGACTTCTGGGTATATGCCTGCTCCGCTTCTCAGCAGTAATAACATTATCTTAATCCAATGGCTGCTGAT
>Ga0265296_1004763_pt1 | contig 11608 bp, 8 predicted proteins | sample MunlanPumphouse1_FD_189073 | JGI IMG/M metagenome (GOLD analysis project Ga0265296, IMG submission 189073) | Groundwater microbial communities from a municipal landfill in Southern Ontario, Canada - Pumphouse #1 | ecosystem: Environmental > Aquatic > Deep subsurface > Groundwater | place: Canada...
TTACCGATATCTGAGTAGGACATCCCCAAAACGTCTTTTAGTAGGTACATGGCGATTTGGCGCGGCTCAACCAGCTCTTTTCTTCTTGAATGGTCGGAAATTTCCTTTTCGGTTATCTCAAAAAACCCCGATACGGCCTTTATTATTTGAAGGGGCGAGATGTTTTTAAACGTCTGTCTTAAATTTTTTTCAATAATTTCGTTTATTAAGTCCGTTGAGGGGTCTATGTTTTTCGCCTCTTTGTAAAAAGCGATTTTATTCAAAACACCTTCTAACTCCCTAATATTTCTTTGAATTTTAGAGGCAATCAGCGAGCATAATTCGTCGGGCAAATCAACGCCTTTTTCGCGGATTTTGGATTTTATTATCGCCACGCGCATTTCATAATCAGGATAGCCGACGTCCGCGATCATTCCTCCGCTAAAGCGCGACCTTAAGCGTTCTTCTAAAATAGGAGTCGCCGCGGGTGGCCTATCCGAAGAAATTATTATTTGTTTCCCGCTGTCATATAAAACATTGAACGTGTGGAAAAATTCCTCCTCGCTTCTTTCTTTGCCGGCGATGAATTGGATGTCGTCGATAATTAAAACATCAACGCTTCGGTATTTTTCTTTTATATCCTCCATTCTTTTATTTCTTATGCCGGAAATAATATCGTTAACAAATTTTTCTGACGTAACGTATTTTGTTTTTAACCGGGCTTTATAGTTTGTTCTGATTTCATTGCCAATCGCCTGAAGAAGATGTGTTTTACCGAGCCCCGTGCCTCCATAAATAAAAAGAGGATTGTATTTTGTGCTAACTTCTCTGACGACCGCCATTGCCGCGGCATACGCAAGTTCGTTCGAAGAGCCGACAATAAACGATTTAAAATTATAGCGCGGGTGGAGATTTGTTTCCGGATCAATTTTTATTTCTATTAGTTCGGGCTGGTTGGAAACTGACTGCGTTCGCTGATGAGTTTGGGGTTTTTGTTCAACGGATATATTTAAAACCGTGTATTCAACTCTTTTAACCGAAGAGTCCAGCGAATAAAAAATTTCGCTTATCAATTTATGGTATTTATTTTCAACCCACTCTTTCGCGAAATTATTACTCAACCCAACAACAACTCTTCCATCCTCGTTTGTATCAACCAATTGGCTGTTTTTAAACCAAGTAACAAAATTGGGCTTGGATAATTGAATCTCAACTTCCGCCAAAACTTGTTTCCAAACCTGTTCGCGATCCATAGACATAAAAGCGCAAAAGATAATTAAATATAAAAGATAATTAAAGTTTATAGTTAAACGGGCAACTGTCAAATCAGATAAAAAAGCGGAAATGTGAATTATCTGTTGATAACTTTTTAAACGTTGCAAATCCTCACGGTCCTCTTGTAATTTTGTAAAGATTTTACTACAATAAAAATTAATGTCTATAACCTATAAACCAAACAGACGAAAACGAGCGCGAAGCCACGGGTTTTTAAAACGGTCAAGAACTCCCGGCGGCAGACGAACTCTTTTAAGAAGGCGGGCAAAAGGAAGAAAAAGAATTTCGGCTTAAAGAGTTTTGTTTTCGCCGTTTCGGCGGGACTACAAAATCTTTACCCCGTGAGATAGGCGAAGCCGCCATCTAATGGGGTGCTCAGTGTTATAGATAAATTTTCGTCGCTATAGCATTGAGGGGTTTGCTAGAAAATTTAAATAACATTGGCATGCTGGCAAAAAAATTCCGCTTGCCGGTCAAAGAATTTTTGGATAAAAAACCAAAAATTCTTAAAACCGCGCATTTTTATTTTAAATATTTGCCAAAGCAGACGGTTTTTACTCGCGTCGGCGTTATTATAAGTAAGAAAACGGAAAAAAGCGCGGTTAAACGAAATAAAATAAAAAGAATTATTTTCGATTTTTTCCGTGATAAAGAAAGTAATTTTAAAACTTTCGGAGTGGATGTTTTAATATCGCCGAATAAAAAAGTTTTTGGATTAAAAAAAGAAGAAGTAAAAAAAACAATAAAAAAAGAATTAAAACTAAACTAAGTAATTACGTAACCACGCGATTATGTAACTACGCAACTATTTTATACCCAACTTCTTTTATTTCCTTTATTTTTTTCAACTTCAAAATTATTTTTTCGATTTTTTCCTTATTGTCTGTTTCGCAGCGGATTTTTATGGATCGCAGCGAGGGAGATGTTGGAGCGCTGTTAACGCCCGACATATTTACATGAGATCGAGAAATGATTGCGGTAATGTCGCGAAGTAATCCTATTCTGTCCTCGGCCGTTATTTTTATTTCTACTTGCGGAGGTGCTTTTATTAATCGAGGATCTTTTTTGAGCGCGGCGCGAATTCTTCTTTTTGCGTTGTCCGTTTTAACAAACCTTATCCATGACTCGGACGGTTTTTTATTTTTTTGTAAAAGTATTTCAACCATATCTCCTGATTGGAGCTGATAATCCAAGGGAACAATTTTCCCGTTTATTTTTGCGCCGACGCAGGTATCCCCAATTTGGCTATGAATTGAGTAGGCAAAATCAACCGGCGTTGATCCGGCCGGTAAGTCAACCACCTCTCCTTTTGGGGTAATGGCAAATATCCGGTCTTTAAAAAAGTCAATTTTAAGCGCTTCTAACGATTCTTCCGGACTTAAAAACTCTTTTTGCCAGTTCTTCAGTTGGCTGACCCATTCCAGTTCTTTTTTATTGGCAAAAGTCGGCTTATTCTCTATGTTTTTTTCTTTTTTTTCGTGATAAGCCCAATGAGCGGCGATGCCGTTTTCCGATTCCTCATGCATTTCTTTTGTCCTGATCTGAAACTCCACGATTTTATTGTTGATGCAAAAAACCGTTGTATGCAAGCTTCTATAACCGTTTGGTTTCGGCAACGCGATATAATCCTTAATTGTTCCGGGAAGAGGCGGCCATGTTTGATGGATCGCGCCAAGCACGCCATAGCAATCTTCAATTGTTTTGACAATTATTCTAAAAGCAACTAAGTCATAAATTTGTTCAAGGTTCATTTCGTGCCGAGTTAATTTTTTATATAAACTGCTGTATCTTTTAGCTCGGAAATCTATAGCCATCGGAGAAATATTTATCTTTTTAAGAAGAGTATCAATAATTAACTTTACTTTTTCTAAATATTTTAAACGCTCATCATATTTTTCTTTCACGTTTTCGAGCAGCCAGCGGTATTCTTGCGGATGAAGATACGGAAATGACAAATCCTCAAGTTCGCCCGCCAAGTTTTGCATTCCCAATCTATACGCTAAAGGAGCGTAAATCTCCGATGTTTCTAAGGCAATCCGTTTTTGTTTTTGCGGCGGTACCGACGAAAGAGTTTTCATGTTGTGCAAGCGATCGGCGAGTTTTATCAAAACCACGCGCAAGTCCTCGCTAATCGCCAAAAACATTTTTCTTAAAGTTTCAACTTGCCTCTCGGCGCCGCGATATTTTAATCGGCCTAATTTTGTCGCGCCGTTAACCAAAAATGCGATTTCTTCACCGAAATTGTTTTTAATATCATCCAAAGACGCCGCGGTGTCTTCTACTACATCATGAAGAAGCGCCGCGGAAATTGTTTGAGCGTCAAGTCCCCACACGGCAACTTGGAGAGCGGCCTCAAAAACATGGCCAAAATACGGTTCGTTGGATTTTCTTTTTTGGCCTTTGTGCGCCCTTTCGGAGAATTCAAAAGCCCTCTTTATTAAGTTTTTATCTTCTTCGGTTAAAGATTTTCTTCGATCCGCTTCATTTATTAAGATTTCTAAAAACGCGTGATTGGCCATAAAAAGGTATTAATTATACCTATAAAATACCACATTTTAAGGGTATTGACAAATTTAATAAGAGGAGTATGATTATTATCAGATCCTGAATTGGCGGATCGATCCCGGCGGATCCGTCAGTGCTTTCTGCGACAGCCAGGTCCTGTGCGGGGATTACCCTGGATACCGCGACGGGGAACGCAGCCAGGGCCCTCTTTCGCCCAGTAGGCGGAGAGGAACACCGAGCGCCCCCGGGAAAATCACGCACATTCCTCAAACAGTGTGTGACCCGGGGGCTTTTTATTTTCGGACGCGTCAATTTCTTGCTACTATTAATAGTAGCAAGAAAGAGTTCATTTTATTATTTCTAAAAATTGGTTTTCGTTTAAGATTTTAACACCTAATTGCTTCGCCTTATCAAATTTCGAACCCGGATTTTCGCCAGCAACAACATAAGAGGTTTTTTTCGAAACTGATTCGGAAACATCTCCGCCTAAAGCGTGGATTTTTTCTTTTGCCTGATCGCGAGAAATTAATTCAAGAGTTCCGGTTAAAACAAGCACTTTCCCCGTTAATTTGAGGCCCTTCGCGGGTCTCAGGGTAGGCGTTGAAATTTCAACGCCCGCTTTTTCTAATTTTTCTAAAAATTTAATATTTTTTTTGCTGCGGAACCAATCGTAAATACTCTGCGCCACTTTCGGCCCGATAGCGGGAATTTCTTGCAAATTTTCCAAGGAAAGCGATTTAAGCCTTTTTATTAAGGCGTTGATTGTTGAAACGGGGAATTCTTTTGCCAGAGATAGCGCGGTTTCTTCGCCAATATGTAAAATCCCCAAGCTTTGGATAAACCGCGGAAGCGCGATTTTTTTCTTTTGTTGGATTTCAGAAACAATATTTTGCGCTGATTTTTCTCCAAATCTTTCAAGAACCGCGATATCCCCTTCTTTTAATTCAAAAATATCGCTCGCGTCCCTTATTAGACCTTCGTCTAAGAATCGGTTAATTATTTTCGGGCCCAAGCCCACAATATCAAAAGCGCTTACAAAGTGATATAAATTCTCTTTGTTTCTGGCTCCGCAATTCGGGTTAGAGCACCTGTAAATCACGCCGTCTTGAGCCACTCTTGATCCGTCAACCGGACATTTCAAAGGCATTTTAAATTCTTTTTCTTTTCCAGTTCTTAATTCTGTTAAAACCTTTATCACTTGCGGAATAACGTCTCCGGCGCGGCTGATAATAACCGTGTCGCCAATTTTTAGGCCCAATCTTTTTATTTGATCAAAATTATGGAGTGTCGCGTGCGTAATTGTTATACCTGAAAGTCCGACTGGTTTTAAAATCGCCACTGGAGTTAACGCGCCGGTTCTGCCAACGCCGACAATTATATTTTCAACAATTGTCGTTGCTTCTTTTGCCGAGAATTTATAAGCAACCGCCGCTCTCGGCGCCTTGCCGATGACTCCGGCATCGCCGAAAATTTTATTGTCATTAACGATAATCACTACGCCGTCGATTTCATAAAGAAGTTTTTCCCGATGTTTTTCCCAATAATTTCTGAATTTAAAAACATCTTCCAGCGATTTTTCCGGCTTATTGTTGATGTTTGTTTTAAAGCCGAAGGCTTTTAATAACAAATGTTCTTCCTCGTGGGTTTTTTGCCCCAAATCAGTAACAATCGCGTATTGAAAAGAATCCAGTTTTCTTGCCGAGGTGATTTTTGGGTCCAGTTGTCGGACTGATCCGGCAGCCATGTTTCTAGGGTTGGCAAAAATTTTTTCACTCCGCCTTTCGTTTTCTTTGTTTATTTTTTCAAATTCTTTTTTATTGATAAAAACCTCGCCCCGCACCACCAAGCGGTTAGGGTTTAGAGTATAGCGATTAGGGATTAGATTAAGAGAGCGAAGATTTTTCTCAACTTCCTCCGGTTCTAAAATTTTCAACGGAACCGCCTCAATAGTTTTTAAATTTTGGGTAATGTCTTCGCCTGTTAACCCATCTCCTCTTGTGGATCCTTGTATTAAAACTCCGTTTTCATAAACAACCTCAATCGCTAAGCCGTCAATTTTTAATTCGCAATAAAATAAGTTGTTGGTTAATTTTCTGCCGAGATAATTTTCCACTCTCGTTACCCAGTCCCCCATGTCTTTTTGAGAAAACGCGTCGTTAAACGAGAGCATCGGTTTTTCATGAGCCACTTTCTGGAATTTTTTCAGCGGCTCGCCGCCAATTCTCTGTGTCGGAGAATCAGGAGTGATTAGGTCCGGGAACCGTTGTTCCAAGTTAAAAAGCTCCTTTTTTAAGGAATCTAAAGCCGTATCGGAAATTAATGATTTATCCAGTACATGATATGAATAACGGTACCGATTTATTTCGGCTTTTAATTTTTCAATACGCTGCTTGGTCTCTTGTTTGTTCATCTTGTTAGAAATGAAATTGTCTTTCTGTAAGATAATTATATCACTGCGGAGCGTTTTGTCTCTTTTTAACGATCCCTTTCTGAAGAGATTTATTTTGAAATTTTACACAGTATTTTCCCCCGCCCAACCACTATAGTACGATATAGTGATTGGGCGGGGGGGGTGTACATTCTCATTGGTTTAGATTGTTAACCATTAATTGTTAACCATTATTAAACTCAGGAAAACAAACTTGCATCAACGGAATTTAGGGAGTAAATTAAACAAAATATGCCCGGTTAGTGAAACAACGATTGATTCCTTTATTGGCTACTAAATCATTGAAGGGCAAAACATAAAAGCATTTATAAATAAACAAATCTAATTTAAATAAACGGAATAAATCATATATTTGTAAAATATTTGATTTATAAATCGTTGTTCTACTGCCGGGTATGGCAAATAAGAAACAAGAAAAAAAAGTTTCAATTCAACATAATCTTCCGGTTAAGGTTTCCCAGTATTTGGATGTTGGCAAAAGCGGTCGGGGGGTTTGCGCTGGCGACAGCTGTAATGAATTTTGGGCAAAGCGGGTTTGCGGTCCCGCTTCTTTGGCAATGGTAACTGCTTATTATTTTTCAAAAAACGAACCATCTGTTGTTGGGGCAATAAGCAAAATTTATCCCCGACGTTTAAGAAAGTCGGGGCTCTCCGACGGAGTCCGACACTCGTCGGAGTCGTCGGACCGACAGAAATCGTCGGAGAAAAACAGCGAAAACAATTCTTTAAAAAAACTTTCTGAATTTTTGGTTGATTTTACAATTTCCGACGGCATTGAAAACGGAGCGTATATAGAAAATATCGGCTGGTCGCATCAGGGGCTGATAGACACCGCCGTAAAACATTTCGGTTTAATCGGAAAGAGATTTGATTTCGCGAAAGAAAACCCGGAAACCGCTTTTGAGCGAATGATTGAAGAGTTAAAAAACGGGCCGGTCATAGCTTCTATATATAAGAATCTAAATCCACAAAACGGCGGCCATTTAGCGGTTGTTTTTGGGACAGACGAGGGTAATGTCTTATTTGCCGATCCTGATATAGACAACCCAAGTTTTATTGAAAGAAAGGCCACATTAGAAGAATTTAAAAACGGATGGAAGAAAAGATATATTGTTATAAGACCTGAATAAATTTGATTTTTTGGTCCGGAAAATATAATATATATCGGCAAGCGGGTGTGGTGTAGCCTGGTTAACACGCCTCCCTGTCACGGAGGAGACCGCCGGTTCAAATCCGGTCGCCCGCGCAACGGTTTTGGCGTGTAAAGTGTACTCTTTTTTGGGCGAGGGTTGGACATTTAAACTAAAGGCAATATAATTGTTTTATGACTTCAACGATAATCAAATTTTTAGTAGCTCTTGTTTTCGCTATTTTAGGTGCGAATTGGGTCTATGACGACGCAAAGGAATACGAAAATTCAGGAATAAAAATAAAGCCAACTTATTGGGCAGCAGGTTCTTTCCTGCTTCTTTTCCCCGTTTTTCCGCTCTATTTAATTTTCAAATTTGCCGTTTATGACAAACATTTAAAATCCTTAAACAAGTCTTTTGCTTGGAGTCGAAAACACACCGCGGGATTAGTAATTCTAACCATATTTCTTGTTATTGGCTTAATCTCTCTTGTTTCTGGAGTACGCAAGACGCAGCAGAGTTTACAAAAAAATTTTGTAACTTATTCAAATTATGAGAAGTGGAAAAATGATTGCGCCCTTTCTAAAGGGCAAGTTGTTGTGATACGGGATCGTGTAGATTATAAGGATTGTTTGGTTGAGAAAAGCGTTTTAAGACTTGAAGGAATGGAAGAGCTCAATAAATTTAACATTAAAAATTTAAACGATATCGGCCTCCAGCCTTTCTTTATGGATAATAAGGAGTATAGACATGCTAAGGAAGAAACCTCAAGCTACGTCTTTAAAATTAAGGAGCTCAACTTAGAAATGGACGTTCCCATTGATTTAGGTCTTTTATATATAGTTAAGAATAACAATTCGGATTTTGCGAGTGTGAACTTTTCGAGTAAATCATTAGTGGATTTTAATAACCAATTCAACCCACCCATAAATTACTGCAATCCGGAATACGAACCACTTGGGATTATTACCAAATCGAAAAATAAACCCCAGCAAGAACTTCCTCCCAACAACAAAGTTGTAAATGGATATTATGTTTACTTTATCGGTCCTCAAAAAAACTGTTCCGATCGTAAAGAAATTCAGGACGAAACCGTAAAAGAAATCGGAAAACTTATCAGCGCTTTCAATACAATAAGAGCTTATTAAGGTCTCTGACGCTTGATAAAAGTTAGATTTGGAACATAGACATGCCCATCTTCTAGGGTTATTTGGTTTTAACTGTGTTCACGACCCCGCGCATTCAGTTTCAAATCCGGTCCACTCTCTCGTGCTTTATTATCGGGGTCGCCCGCGCAAAAAACCCCGCCAGTCCATGGACTGGCGGGGTTTCCTGTTAATTCAAGAATTCGTGAACATTCGGTATTTTGATTTGTGTAAATTCGTGTTTTAGCCCTCTAAAATTTCAATCTTTGAAAATCTCTTGCCGAATTTTATCGCTTTGTCTTGGCTGTCAAACCAGACATCTACCCATTTTTTATTGTTATATCTGGAGTGCATTCTGTCTTCGACAACGAAAATTCTATCGCCAAAAAGTTTTGGCAACCGGAATTTGGTTCCTATAGGCAGGACATTGCTGGCCGCCACTCCCGGGAAAACGTATTTCCCCGAAGCGGTTATAAACGGCGTGTCATCGGTTTCAGCTTCTGTGCTTGAATAGCCGGTCACCGTCATATTGTCTGTGTCGGCAATCTCGTAAGAAGGCGTGATTTTTATCTGTTTCACGCTCGACAACGAAGATCTGGCGGCTATCGCTCCGTCATAAATCATTACAGTTGACTCGCTCGTCGCGGGCTTTCCCATATTAAACCCAATTTTATTAGGGTTTGCGAATGTAGTAAGCTCTCCTGCGGCAAAAACCATATTTATACTGGTTAAAGCAAGCAGAAAAGCTAGACGTTTACCCATATCCGGTAGTAGAAAAACGATCTAAATTAAAATGGATTTTAATTTATTTCGTCCTCTTTTATGTTTGTAATTATGTTTTTTAGTTAATATGCCCAACGACGTTTTACCTGCAAAAAGCAGTAGAAATCAATCGTTTTTTCACTAACCGGGCATAATGTTGTTGATACGTTCGACGGCGCTGGGCCTTGATTACCTGTAGGCGCCGCTCAGTATCAACCGTTCGACAGACTCAGGGTTGATACTGAATCATACTGAATGTATCAGCCCTGAGCAGACCCCGATTTTTTCAATCAGGAGTAGTCGAAGGGTTGATTTTCCAACAAAAAACCGCCTGTTAAGCGATTATGTTTCATTTTAGCATGGCGGTTGTCGGTGTCAAGAGGTTGCTCGAAGGGGCTCCGGCGGGCACAAAAATGCCCGTCAGCTAGGCCGAAGCGGGCAATGTGGCGTGCTCCTGGAAAGAAAACGTCTGAACTCCTCCGTCTGGAAGAAAATAAACCTCACCAGTGATTTTCTTGCCAGAGAGAACAAGTGGTAGCCAATGCTGGTCCCCTGGCCACATACAATCATATGGGATGTCGTTAATGCGAAACCATTGAGGACGCATTTCCTCGGATTCCCTGGGTTCGCCTGACCAGCGCCTAACAAGAAAAGCATGGACGGTTTGATCCCATGCGGGCTTATGAGGGAAGAAAAAATCAATAATGGCTATTTTCTCAAGGTCTTTCTCTTTGATTATGGTTCCGTCGGTTTCTTGTTCGGTTTCGCGTATGGCGATGTCTTCGATGGTTTCTTCAATGCCGGGTTCGGGCTTCCCGCCGTAACCATTCCACCAACCAGATCCGAATCCTCTTTTCTTCATTGCCAGTAAAATTTGATCTTCTTTAATAAAAAAACAAAGAGTTACTTGCTGTTTCGGTTTTTCTTTGTATTGATCTTCCATAGTCCCTCCGTATAATTTTAATATATTCTACCTTGATTAAAGACGAATAAAAATTAAAAGTCAAAAAAAGCGCCTGCTCCCCACGACAATTAATGTCATGTGGATACAGACGCGTCGGCAGCTATCTCTTCTGCGCTGAGATTGGAGACCACTTCAAAAACAATATGGTCTCGATTGGAAAGGCCGGTGGTGATTCGGAGTTGGATGTCGTTTAGGCGCTCTTGCGGATCGGGCAGTACTTGTCGGACGAATTTTTCTTCCCGAAGTTCTTCGCCGGTATAACCAAGGGCTTCCGCGATGGCGTAATAGTACTTACTTCGGCTTTCTCCGTCTCGGCGAGGCAAATAGTCAAGGAGGTCAACGATATAACGAGACGGAAGTTTTTCGTCGCGAACTTTGGTCTTATCTTTCCGATCTTTGACGCTACCTCTTTTTTTTCTCTCTTCATTTATAATCGCAGCGATTTGCTTGAAGCGTTCCGTTGTAGAAAGTTCCTTGCGCGGTTTTTGGGAAGGTTTTCGAGCGTAGTTGTTGAAATTAAGGCGCAAGTCAATTTTTTTCGCCAAACTCTCAAGATAGAGGCGAACGTCTTTGTTCTGTTTCTCCGCCCAATAAACATCGGACAGAAGAAAGCGGTCTTCCAGCGAAACAGAAAAACGCGCTCCTCGCAGGGCATCAAGATAAATTATTTTGGATATGAAAGCCTTTGACCTCCGTACAAAGTGTTGGCGTTCAGACGCGATGCGATAGGGATTATTGTGATTGCATTCCCAGCGCGCCACTTTTTCGTTGGTAAGATCTTGAAGGGCGGAAAAAATCCACGGAGCCGCCTGAATATATTGCTGTTCGGTCAGATGAAACCACTTCCTTCGTTTTAAAATGGCCGTGGGATTACCGGTGCTGTTAAGCTTCTGATAATTTTTTGTCTTGTGATACGGCCGTCCGCGACCCAGTCCGATTTCGAGCAAGACCGCGCTTGGGAAAAAGCGATTAGCCGCGGGGCTTAATGGAGCTCCTTTTTCGGGCCCAATAACCGCCAGGACGTTTAATGCGGGCTTCGGGTTGACGAAAACCATAGGTCTTTCGGGGGTAAGAGAGATAACTATTTGCGCGTGTTGGATTATTCGGTTGACGTCATTTTCCACTATCCGTTTCAATTCTACTGAACTGAATTTCTTCACTGGACCACCTCCGGATTTTATATAATTTCAGAATTTTTAATTGGCAGTGTTCTAAGAGCATCTTATCAGCAATCGTCGTCTCAAAGCAATATCTTGTGTTTATAAATTGGTTATGTAAAAAAAAGAGCCGAGCGGTTAAACTCGGCTACTTGCGTGAACGTTTCCGGGATTTATAGCTTGAAGAATCTACTATCCCCGGTATTCGTTGGGTGTGGTATGGAATTCTTGGCCCATTACGG
>Ga0265296_1004764_pt1 | contig 11606 bp, 12 predicted proteins | sample MunlanPumphouse1_FD_189073 | JGI IMG/M metagenome (GOLD analysis project Ga0265296, IMG submission 189073) | Groundwater microbial communities from a municipal landfill in Southern Ontario, Canada - Pumphouse #1 | ecosystem: Environmental > Aquatic > Deep subsurface > Groundwater | place...
CATCGATCTGCCGGATCGCTTCTGCACCGGCAGCTCGATCATGCCGCAAAAGAAAAACCCCGACGTGCCTGAGTTGGTGCGCGGCAAGACCGGCCGCGTCTTCGGCGCGCTGATGGGCCTGTTGACCCTGATGAAAGGCCAGCCGCTGGCCTACAACAAGGACAATCAGGAAGACAAGGAACCGCTGTTCGACGCCGCCGACACCCTGCGCGATTCGCTGCGCGCGTTCGCCGACATGATCCCGGCGATCAAGCCGAAACACGCGATCATGCGTGAAGCGGCACTGCGCGGTTTCTCCACTGCGACTGACCTGGCGGATTATCTGGTGCGCCGTGGCCTGCCGTTCCGTGATTGCCACGAAATCGTGGGCCACGCAGTGAAATACGGCGTCGACACCGGCAAGGATCTGGCCGAAATGAGCCTGGAAGAACTGCGTCAGTTCAGTGATCAGATCGAGCAGGACGTGTTTGCCGTGCTGACCCTCGAAGGCTCGGTGAATGCCCGCGACCATATCGGCGGGACTGCGCCGGCGCAGGTCAAGGCTGCGGTGGCGCGCGGTCAGGCCCTGCTGACCAGCCGCTAAAAGCCAAGAGCTTCGCGAGCAGGCTCGCTCCCACAGGGATTCTGGATGTTCACAAAATTGTGTTCACCACGGACTCAATGTGGGAGCGAGCCTGCTCGCGAAGGCGTCCTTCAAAGCGCTATACAATTCACTTCTTGGCAGCAATCATCGCCAAAAACGCCGGCATCGCCGCGTCCTTGTCCTCCGCGATCTTCTGCACATGCGGATTCTGCTCAAGCCGCTCCAGCAGCGCTTTCGCCTGCGGCATCTCGGCCAGCAGATCAATCCCGAACAGCTTCTGCCCGACCGCACAGGCCAGCGGCACGCTGTAGAGGAAATACAAATCGGCAATGCTCAGGCTGTCACCCGCCACGTACGGGGCAAACTGGCCATGACGGCCCAGCGCGGCGAAGCCCAGCAGCAGCTCGGTCCGGGTCTTCTCCTTGATAGCCTCCGGCAATGTCACACCGAAAAACGCCTCGCCATAGCAGGCACGCCCCGGCAACTCGATGTACAACTCGATCTCCTTGGCAATTGCCAATACCTGCGCGCGCTCGAACGAGTCGCTGGGCAGGAGTGGCGTGCCCTTTTGTGCTTGTTCGAGGTATTCGAGGATGATCGCGGTTTCGTTGATATAACCGGCGTCGACACCCAGCACCGGGACCTTGCCACGCGGACTGATTGCCAATGACTCCGGAGTCTGCGCCGGGTAGAAGGTCACCTCTTCGAAGGGCAGGCCTTTTTCCAGCAGCGCCAGTTTGACCATGTTGTAGTAGTTGCTGACAGCAAATCCGTAGAGCTTGAACATCACAGAGCCTCCAGGCCGTGCGGGGTGGGCAGTGCCTGTTTATAGAACGCCGCGACGTTTCCCGCCAGCAGCATCACGCCGCTGAATGCGGGTAAACTGGCGCCTTTCCCTGAGGAGCCTGCCATGAGCGAGCCGACAGATATCGTCAGCGATGACGACGAAGAAGCATTCACCGAAGCGACGCTGATCGAAGCCATCGAGAACCAGATCGAAAGCGACAACCCGCCGGCGGCCAAGGCGACGTTGAACAAGCTGACTTTGGTCGGCATGGACCGTGAGGAGATCCTCAATCTGATGGCCCACGTGCTGGCTTTCGAAATTGACGCGATGCTCGATGAAGATCGCCCGTTCGACACCCAGTGGTACGAAGCGGCACTGCGCGCTTTGCCAGAGCTGCCACCGGAAAAGCAGTAACCACATCACTCTTGTGGGAGCGAGCAGGCTCGCTCCCACAAGGTTTGTTACGCATCCATCCAGCCATCTGCTGCCGCCCGACTACACTGGAATTCGCCTCAAGACAAAATCCCCTGATCCGAGCACTGGACATGCTGCACCAGCGGGTTCACCTTAGAGGCGCTGTCGTCCAATTCCTAGAAAGTCTGGAGTCCTTATGTCGCTTACCCCTGAGTTGGTTGCCGAACTGGAAGTCCTTGCACTCTTCAACCTGGACAGTTCCCAGGAAGGTCTGAAAATTCACCAGACCGCTGCCCCGAAACATATCGCTGCCGCCCAGCGCCTCTTTGAAAAAGAACTCACCGACCAGCCCGATGGCGGTTATCTGACCAGCCTCGGTCGCGATGCCGCGCAAAACGTGCAGACCGTACTGACGATTTTGAAAGAACAGGGAACCGCCTGATTTCTCTGACTTTGCCCACGGGAACTCCTGCCACGGGATTTCCGCGGGCCCGCCCGATCGCTGTCGATAAAAAACTGACGTCAAAAAACAAATTCAGCTTAAACGTCCTGCCGCGCAGCGGCTAAACTGCGGCCATTCCGAGACCCTCTACGTCCGAGCCTGCAAGCCGGTTTGAGCTGACATGACCCGCACCCACGAAATCCGCCCCGACCTGGACGAAGGCATCGACCGCAAGGTACTCAGCCAACTGCGCGCACGTTTTCTCAAACTCAATGACGGCCGCCTCGGCCGCGCCCTCGAAGGCTTGTCGACGCGCCAGCAAAGCGTGTTGACGCTGTTGCCGCTGTTCTTTCACGTCAATCATCCGTTGCTGCCCGGCTATGTCTCGGGCAGTACGCCGGCCGGGCTCTCGAATTATGAGCCGGACGCCAATGCGCTGACCGAGGCGCAGCGCCTGACTCGCTCGTTCTCTTACAGGCCGCGCCACGGCAGCAACCCGCCGCGACCGATCCACGGCCTGTTCCTGATGGGCAGCCTCGGCACACTGGCCCAGGCCGATCAGAGCGACATGGACGTGTGGGTCTGCCATGGGCCGGATCTGAGCGAAAGCGAGCTCGCCGAGCTGAGCAAGAAGTGCCAATTGCTGGAAGCCTGGGCTGCGAGCCAGGGTGCCGAAGCGCATTTCTTCCTGATCGACCCGGCGCGCTTCGTCAAAGGCGAACGAGATTCCAAGCTCAGTTCGGACAACTGCGGCAGCACCCAGCACTATCTGCTGCTCGACGAGTTTTATCGCACGGCGATCTGGCTGGCCGGACGCACGCCGATCTGGTGGCTGGTGCCGGTCTATGAAGAAACAGCCTACGACGCCTACACCCACACCCTGCTGTCCAAACGCTTTATTCGCGCCGACGAAACCCTCGATCTCGGGCCGATGGCAACCATTCCGCCCGGAGAATTCATCGGCGCCGGGTTGTGGCAGTTGTTCAAAGGCATCGAGTCGCCCTACAAGTCGGTGCTCAAACTGCTGCTGACCGAGGTGTACGCCAGCGAACACCCGCACGTGCAGTGCCTGAGTCTACGCTTCAAGAAAGCCGTGTTCGCCAATCAGCTCGATCTCGATGAGCTTGACCCGTACATGGTGGTGTACCGGCGTATCGAGGAATACCTGATCGCCCGCAACGAACCGGAACGTCTTGAGCTGGTGCGCCGCGCGCTGTATCTGAAGGTCAACCGCAAGCTCACCGGCAACAGCCGCAGCCAGGGCTGGCAACGCACACTGCTCGAACGCCTGGCTGGCGAGTGGCATTGGGATCAACGGCAACTGGCGCTGCTCGACAGCCGCAGTCAGTGGAAAGTCCGCCAGGTCAGCGCCGAGCGCCGCGCGCTGGTCAACGAACTCAATTACAGCTATCGCTTCCTGACCCAGTTCGCCCGCAGCGAACAGACTGTCAGCCTGATCAACAAGCGCGACCTCAATGTCCTCGGCCGGCGCCTGTACGCAGCGTTCGAGCGCAAGGCCGACAAGGTCGAGTTCATCAATCCAGGCATCGCCCCGGATCTGGCCGAAGACACCCTGACCCTGGTGCAGTCGCCGAACAAAAAAGAGCCGGGGCAGACCCAGTGGGGCTTGTACAACGGCAGCCTGACGGCACTGGAGTGGGAACACTTCGCGCCGATCAAGCGCAGTCGCGAGCTGCTTGAACTGCTGACCTGGTGCCACCGCAACGGCGTGATCGATAGCAGCACCCGCCTGGCCCTGCATCCGGGCACCAGCGACTTGAGCGAGTTCGAGCTGTTCAACCTGCTCGGCAGCTTGCAGCAGTGCATCGCCCTGCCCTTGCCCACCGTTGCCGAAGAGCCATTGCTACGTGCCGCTGTGCCCAGCGAAGTACTGCTGCTGATCAACGTCGGCGTCGACCCGCTCAAGCATCACCGTGATCTGAACATCCTGATGACCACCGAACGCACCGACTCGCTGAGCTATGCCGGTGTGCGCGAGAACCTGGTGCTGACCCTCGATCAGGTCACGCTCAACAGCTGGAACGAAGTGCTGGTCAATCGTTTCGACGGCCCGCATGCGCTGCTCGACTGCCTACGCGATTACCTCAACAACCTGCCGCGCGGCCCGATGCAGCCGTCGCTGAAGGTGCGCTGTTTCTGCCACAACCGCGCGCAATTCATTGCCCGCCGCGTCGAGGAAATCGTCGACACCGCACAGACCCTGTTGCTGAGCGAGTTGAATCACCGCTACCTGATTCAGGTGCAGCAGCACTATCACGTGCTGGAGCTGGTGCCCGGCCAGGTCAACCATGTCGCCCTCGCCACTCTGCCGGCACTGCTCGACTATCTGGGCGAAGAACAACCGCGCTATAGCCCGCTGCACCTGGACCCGATGGCACTGGAAGATCACGACCTGGCGCTGATCCTGCCGATGGGTCAGCCGGAATGCATTCAGGTGTTCTACCGCATCAGCGAACAGCAGGCGGAGCTGTACGTGCTGGATGAATTCAATGCGCTGTGGCAGCAGCAACTGCCGTACCACGACGAGCAGAGTCTGCTGGTACCGCTGCAGCGTTTTCTGCAATCGATCCAGTACCGCCGTGAAGCGCAATTGCCGATGGACGGTGGCCCTGCAGGCAGCCCCGAGACTTTGTATTACCAGCTGTTGCCGTCAGGCCCGGGGCGCTCGCGCAGGGTCGAAACCCGGCCGGCACCGCAGACCCCGGTGAACAAACCGTTCTATGACGTACAGGCGATCATCGGTAAAGCCGCGCCCGGCGAAGTGCAGGTCACCCTGTATTGCAATCAGCGCGAATTCAGCGAGCTGGAGCATGGCGACCAGTTGTTCAGCGTGGTCGCACGAGAGATCGTCGAGCAGCGCCGCGAGACCGAACGCTATCGCTGCTACATCACCGACCTCGACCTGTCGGGGCTGCTCGGTGACGGGCACAGTTCAAGCAATCTGTATCTGCGCTACAAGGCGGACCTGGAGCGCTCGTTGAATGAAGCGCTCGAACAGGTTTGAAGCGGGGATTTATTCGGGGAAGGCGCCGCCGTTGACCGGTTGCGATTCCACTTCCAGCAAGGTCAGTTTCAGCGACTTGCCACCCGGCGCCGGCCAATCGATGTGCTGACCGACCTTCAGACCCAGCAGCGCACTGCCGACCGGCGCGAGAATGGAAATCTTGCCTTCATCGGCGTTGGCGTCCTTGGGATAGACCAGCGTCAGGTGGTAATCCTTGCCACTGCCTTCTTCGCGGCAATGCACGCGGGAATTCATGGTCACGACATCGGCGGGCACTTCATCGTGGCCGACCACGGTATCGGCGCGGTCCAGCTCGGTTTGCAGCGCAATCACGCCCGGCGCTGCCTGGTCTTTATCGATCAGGTTGTCGATCAGGCGCTGCAGACGTTGCACGTCCAGACGGGTAAGGGTGATGGAAGGTGCGGTCATGATCCAGGCAGACTCCTTTCTTCTGCACAAAAAAAGCAAAACCCCGCCAAAAAAGACGGGGTTTTCACCGTGCCTCGGTGGTTTGAGGCGTTCGCGGACACTATCACAGCTCAAAAAATATACAAGTCACGCCCTTTTTTGCCTGGGTGAAACCCTTGTGGCGAGGGGATTTATCCCCGTTCGGCTGCGCAGCAGCCGTATAGATTCTGGGGCCGCTACGCGACCCAACGGGGATAAATCCCCTCGCCACGATATCAACAGGCTTGGGATTTTCGTGCGGCAGCCTGCTGGCAAATCACCCGGCGCCGTTGATCATCGGCCGAGCGCCATTCGCGAATATCTTCAACGTGGCGCGCGCAGCCGAGACAGACTTTCTGTTCGTCCAGCCGACATACGCCCGTGCACGGCGAAGGCACCGCCGGGCTGACGTTGCTGTAGAGCGGTTTCGGCGGGCGAACAGGCGCGGCATCAGTCACGAATCACAGACCTTCGAAATCGAATTCGGCGCCAGCCTGCTGCTTGACGAGACGCTGAAGCATTTCGCCCAATTGCTCTTCGCTCTTGTCGCACATCCAGCGCTCGCTTTCTTCGTCATAGTCGAAGTGGAAACCACCGGACACGGCCGCCAGCCACAGCTGACGCAATGGCTCCTGGCGGCTGAAGATCAGCTGCGAGCCGTTTTCGAACTTGACGGTCAAGACACCTGCCGAGCTTTCCAGATCGATGTCCAGATCGCTTTCGTCAAATATGTCTTCCAGTTTTTCCTGGGTTTCATCGACCAGATCGTGGAAACGGGCTTCGGACAAACTCATTGCGGCAACCTCAAAAATGTCTGATCAGGCTCAAGCGCCGAAAGATACGGACGCTGCCGGCCGATTGCAAAGATTAACGACCAAGCACCAGTTTCCATCCAACATCGCCCTCTGTGGGAGCGAGCTTGCTCGCGAAAGCGGTGTGTCAGGCAACAAACATATCGAATGTGACGACCTCTTCGCGAGCAAGCTCGCTCCCACAGGTATTGCAGGTATCCATCCGGTATCCAGCAAGCCCCGCCGGACGGGAACCCCCTCGCATAGGCAAGCTGCCGGGTGGCCGGTATACTCCGGCGCAATTAACGCATTTTCAAGGATTTCGCCATGAAGCGCCTGATCTCTTCCCTTGCTGCGCTCGTCGCGGTTGCCTGCCTGGTTTCGGCCTGTGGTCAAAAAGGCCCGCTGTACCTGCCCGATGACGACCAGGACCCGGCCGAACAAGCCCAGTCTTCGCAGAAGCAGCCATCCAAGGCTCACAAGCACGACGTTTACTAAGGGATCGCCATGGACGCTTTTAACTACCGTGGCGGGGAGCTGTTCGCGGAAGGTGTGGCGCTGTCCGCCATCGCCGACCGCTTCGGCACGCCCACCTATGTCTACTCGCGCGCGCACATCGAAGCGCAGTATCTGGCCTACGCCGATGCGCTGGCCGGTATGCCGCATCTGGTCTGCTTCGCGGTCAAAGCCAACTCCAACCTCGGTGTACTGAATGTCCTGGCCCGTCTCGGCGCCGGTTTCGACATCGTTTCCCGTGGCGAGCTGGAACGTGTACTGGCCGCAGGTGGCAGCGCCGACAAGATCGTTTTCTCCGGCGTCGGCAAGACCCGTGACGACATGCGCCGCGCGCTCGAAGTCGGCGTGCACTGCTTCAACGTCGAGTCCACCGATGAGCTTGAGCGCCTGCAAGTGGTCGCCGCCGAGCTGGGTGTTCGCGCCCCCGTTTCGCTACGCGTGAACCCGGACGTCGATGCCGGCACCCATCCGTACATTTCCACCGGTCTGAAAGAGAACAAGTTCGGCATCGCCATTGCCGACGCCGAAGACGTGTACGTACGCGCCGCGCATTTGCCGAACCTGGAAGTGATCGGTGTCGACTGCCACATCGGTTCGCAACTGACCACGCTGCCACCATTTATTGACGCCCTGGATCGCCTGCTGGATCTGGTCGACCGTCTGGGCGATTGCGGGATTCACCTGCGCCACATCGATCTCGGTGGCGGCCTGGGCGTGCGTTATCGCGATGAAGAGCCGCCGTTGGCTGCTGATTACATCAAAGCCGTGCGCGAGCGTCTCGACGGGCGTGATCTGGCGCTGGTGTTCGAACCGGGTCGCTTCATCGTTGCCAATGGCGGCGTGTTGCTGACGCAGGTCGAATACCTCAAGCACACCGAGCACAAGGATTTCGCCATCGTCGACGCGGCGATGAACGACCTGATCCGTCCGGCGCTGTATCAGGCGTGGATGGACGTCACGGCGGTGAAACCGCGCGACAGCGCTGCACGCAAGTACGACATCGTCGGCCCGATCTGCGAAACCGGCGACTTCCTCGCCAAGGACCGCGAGCTGGCGCTGGAAGAAGGCGACTTGCTGGCAGTGCATTCGGCTGGCGCCTACGGTTTTGTGATGAGCTCCAACTACAACACTCGCGGCCGTGCCGCTGAAGTGCTGGTGGATGGTGATCAGGTTTTTGAAGTGCGTCGCCGCGAAACCGTGGCCGAGCTGTTTGCCGGCGAAAGCCTGCTGCCGGAGTAACCCATGCTGCTGCGTTTTACCAAAATGCACGGCCTGGGCAACGACTTCATGGTCCTCGACCTGGTCAGCCAGCACGCGCACATTCAGCCCAAACACGCCAAGCAATGGGGCGACCGCCACACCGGGATCGGTTTCGACCAGTTGCTGATCGTCGAAGCACCGAGTAACCCGGATGTGGATTTCCGCTACCGGATCTTCAACTCCGACGGTTCGGAAGTGGAGCAGTGCGGCAACGGTGCGCGCTGCTTCGCCCGCTTCGTGCTCGACAAGCGTCTGACTGCGAAACGGCAGATCCGCGTCGAGACCAAGGGCGGCATCATTGAACTGGACGTGCGTAACGACGGCCAGATCGGCGTGAACATGGGCGCGCCGCGCCTGGTGCCGGCGGACATTCCATTTCAGGCGCCGGCCCAGGCCAGCAGCTATCAGCTGGAAGTCGATGGCACCACGGTCGAACTGGCCGCCGTGTCGATGGGCAATCCCCATGCGGTCATTCGCGTGGACGACATCAACAGCGCACCGGTGCATGAACTGGGGCCGAAGATCGAACACCACCCGCGCTTTCCGGCGCGGGTCAATGTCGGCTTCCTTCAGGTCATCGATCGCCATCGCGCGCAACTGCGTGTGTGGGAACGCGGCGCCGGGGAAACCCAGGCCTGCGGCACCGGCGCCTGTGCCGCGGCGGTGGCGGCCATCAGTCAGGGGTGGATGGATTCGCCGCTGTTGATCGACCTGCCCGGCGGACGCCTGTCCATCGAGTGGGCCGGCCCGGGCGAACCGGTGTTGATGACCGGTCCGGCAGTGCGTGTATACGAAGGACAAGTGCGTCTTTGAGCGAGCAGAAATCATGACCGACAAGCCACAGGTACCCGCCCGACCAGTCGACGAATCAGCGTCCGAGAGCCTTGAGGCAGCCGCGGTTGCCGCCTACCTGGAGGCTCATCCGGACTTCTTCGTCGAGCACGAAGAGCTGCTGCCGTCGCTGCGCATTCCGCACCGACGTGGCGACACCGTGTCGCTGGTCGAGCGGCAGATGACCATCCTGCGCGACCGCAATATCGAGATGCGCCATCGCCTTTCGCATCTGATGGACGTGGCCCGCGACAACGATCGCCTGTTCGAAAAGACCCGCCGCCTGATTCTCGCGCTGATGGATGCATCGACCCTGGAAGACGTGGTCATCAGCGTTGAAGACAGCCTGCGTCAGGATTTCCAGGTGCCCTTCGTCAGCCTGATCCTGCTCGGCGACAACCCCGCACCGGTCGGCCGCTGGGTGACCCACGCCGATGCGCAAACCGCGATCGGCGGCCTGCTCACCGAAGGCAAAAGCGTCAGCGGCAGCCTGCGTGAACATGAGCTGGACTTCCTCTTTGGCGAAGAACAGCGCCAGCAGATCGGCTCGACCGCCGTGGTTGCCGTCAGCCATCAGGGCATTCACGGCATTCTGGCCATCGCCAGCCGCGACCCGCAGCACTACAAGAGCTCGGTCGGCACCCTGTTCCTCAGTTACATCGCCGAGGTCATGGGCCGCGTGCTGCCACGGGTCAACAGCTCGCTGCGCTCGGTACGCTGACCATGGAACGACAACTGGACGCTTACTGCGAACATCTGCGCAGTGAGCGACAGGTGTCGCCGCACACCCTGTCGGCTTATCGCCGCGACCTCGATAAAGTCCTCGGCTGGTGCATCAAGCAGAACATCGGCAGCTGGGCCGCGCTGGACATCCAGCGCCTGCGCAGCCTGATCGCCCGGTTGCATGCGCAAGGCCAGTCCTCGCGCAGCCTCGCCCGCCTGCTCTCGGCGGTGCGCGGGCTCTATCACTACTTGAATCGCGAAGGCCTGTGCGACCACGACCCGGCCACCGGCCTGGCCCCGCCGAAAGGCGAACGGCGCCTGCCGAAGACCCTTGATACCGACCGCGCCCTGCAATTGCTGGAAGGAGCGGTCGAGGACGATTTTCTCGCCCGGCGTGATCAGGCGATTCTCGAACTGTTCTATTCCTCTGGCTTGCGCCTGTCCGAACTGACCGGGCTCAATCTCGATCAACTCGACCTCGCCGACGGCATGGTTCAGGTGCTCGGCAAGGGCAGCAAGACCCGACTGTTGCCGGTTGGCACCAAGGCCCGCGAAGCCTTGGAACACTGGTTGCCGCTTAGAGCCATGACCAACCCGGCGGACGATGCGGTTTTTGTCAGCCAGCAAGGTCGGCGTCTCGGCCCCCGGGCGATTCAGGTGCGGGTCAAACTGGCTGGCGAGCGCGAGCTGGGGCAGAACCTGCATCCGCACATGCTGCGGCACTCGTTCGCCAGCCATTTGCTCGAGTCTTCACAGGATCTGCGCGCGGTGCAGGAATTGCTCGGTCACTCTGATATCAAAACCACACAGATCTATACCCACCTCGACTTCCAGCATCTGGCGGCGGTCTACGACAGCGCCCATCCCCGGGCCAAACGCATGAAAGGCGATGATTCATGAGCATTCAGTTGATCACCTTCGACCTCGACGACACCCTGTGGGACACCGCTCCGGTGATCGCCAGCGCCGAAACCGTATTGCGCGAATGGCTGAGCGAACATGCGTCGAACCTGGGCGCGGTGCCGGTGGAGCATTTGTGGTCGATTCGCGAGCGAGTGCTGGCGGGCGAACCGGGGCTCAAGCACCGCATCAGCGCGCTGCGTCGACGTGTGCTGTTCCACGCGCTGGAAGAAGCCGGGTATGCCCACGGCGAGGCGTCGGAGCTGGCTGACAAGGCTTTTGAAGTGTTCCTGCATGCGCGGCATCAGATCGAAGTGTTCCCGGAGGTCGAGCCGCTGCTGGAGCTGCTCGCCAATCATTACGCCCTCGGCGTGGTCACCAATGGCAATGCCGACGTGCGTCGGCTGGGGCTGGCGGATTACTTCAAGTTCGCCTTGTGCGCCGAAGACATCGGCATCGCCAAACCGGATGCGCGGCTGTTTCATGAAGCGTTGCAGCGCGGCGGTGTAAGCCCTGCAGTGGCGGTGCATGTCGGCGATCATCCTGGCGATGACATTGCCGGCGCTCAGCAGGCAGGCTTGCGCGCGGTGTGGTTCAACCCGACGGGCAAGGTCTGGGAGGCGGAGCGCTTGCCGGATGCGGAGATTCGCAGCCTGACCGAATTGCCCGCCGTCCTCTCCCGCTGGAATGCTTCCTCGAACTGATCTCCCACAGGGGACTGCATTTGTTTTCAACGGATTTATTTCAGGCATAAAAAAGCCCGCAGCGACGGCGGGCTTTTTCAGCAAGCGAGCGACGCGCCTCAGATAGGGCGGCTGCCGTACTTGTTGTCCGGCTTCTTGGGCGGATCGGCGACCACGTTGGCCTCCACTTCCTGCACCTTGCCG
>Ga0265296_1004766_pt1 | contig 11606 bp, 12 predicted proteins | sample MunlanPumphouse1_FD_189073 | JGI IMG/M metagenome (GOLD analysis project Ga0265296, IMG submission 189073) | Groundwater microbial communities from a municipal landfill in Southern Ontario, Canada - Pumphouse #1 | ecosystem: Environmental > Aquatic > Deep subsurface > Groundwater | place...
AACGGGTTTTCGGTAGTGGCGCCAATTAAAATGATATTGCCTTCTTCAACGTCCGGCAACAGTGAATCCTGCTGCAATTTATTAAAACGATGAATTTCGTCAAGAAACAAGATGGTTTTTACCTGATGCATTTTAATGCGTTCTTTTGCTTCCAAGCTTACTTTCCGGATGTCCTCTACTTTGGCGATGGAAGCGTTTAGCCATTCAAAATGCCCGCGGGTGGTGTTGGCAATCACGCGGGCGATGGCGGTTTTGCCGGTTCCCGGCGGCCCAAATAAAATTACCGATGAAATGCGGTCGGTTTCAATCAACCGGCGCAATAATTTCCCCTTGCCTAAAATTTCTTCCTGGCCTACCAGCTGATCCAGGGTGCGTGGGGCCATGCGGAAGGGGAGAGGGGCGTTTTGGCCTTTAAAGTTTTGTTCGTTTACGTCGAAAAGATCCACAGAAAAACTCCTGGTTGCGTTTGGTTAATTATACATTAAATTTACTTGACAAAGATTAAGATTATTCTATGATAAAGACAACTTCAGCAGTTAAAGGAGGTGACAAAAAGCATAGTCTGTTGGGGGGATTTTTTTGCGACGGTTAAGGCAACAAGAACACTTAACTGCAGTGCAATAAAATCATTTAAAAAACTATGTAAAATCAAAATTATGAAAAAAGGAATAGCTTTAGCTGTAGTATTGGGAATGTTGGCAGTTTTAGCCGGCGGCGTTTTTGCGGAAGATATCAGCGCGGCGGATGCCCAGGCCAAACTCCCTAAATTACAGGCTTATATCTCAAGTTTAGAAACCAAGCTGGCAAAAGAGAGAGCAACTGCAAAACCGGAACGGGTTGCGCAATTGCAGCGGATCATTGCAGAACAACAGGCAAGATTAAGCAGTCTGCAAGCGATTGCCGCAACTCCTCTGCCAACGACTCCGCCACCGCCACCGCCTCCAACAAAGGTAAAAGCGGTAGTGAAGAAACAAGCCGCCAAGTCGATGTATGAAATCGGCGGTAATGTGGGTATCGTGGCTGGAGTTTTCGGAGTTAACGGTGAATTAACCATCCAATGTCCATTTGTAAAAAATTGGATTGGTTTGGATAATGTCTGGGCACGGTTGGGCGGCGGTTACGTTGCCGGAAAGAACAGTGCCGCAACAGAGACAAAGATGGTGCCTATCTATATTGACGGGGCCATTGATTTGCCGGTTAGTTGGATGTGGGGTATTCCCTCTTACGTTGGCGGCGGTTTAAACTATGTAGTTTACCGCTCTGGCAGGACTAGCGGCACCATTGGCGGCGAGGTCTTTGCTGGCATTGAAGGCGCGTATGGAGGCGGCAAGCCATATCTCGAAGTGGGATACGGAATATTGCGCCCCAGCAACGGCGGATCTTTCAAGAGTGTCAATGCTGTAGTTGGGTATAGGTACGGACTATAGTCTGGAATCTTGTTTGGTGTAGAAAACCTCTTTAGTGACTAGTTTGCTAAGGAGGTTTTCTTTTTGTTGGTGGGTACGCATAAAAAAAGAATTGCGTCCAGTTAACCTATTGACAAAGTTAAAAGACGCAATTCTTACGTTCAAATTTTAGCTAAAATTTGCTTATTTGTTCTTGATGTCAACCAGAACATCGTAAATGCGAAAGATAATCATCAGTAGTTCCGCATAACAACGCACGGCGATCGGACCCAAAACAATAATTAGAATTGCTACAATTGCGCCGGCAAAATCTTTTGCGGCAATGCTGGCGACAAAGGCCCACAGCCCGCCAATGATACAAACTACAATGCCGATCCAATAAAGCACCGTAATTACCGTCGGAGCAATCATTTTCTGGAAATTCATGAAAATACCCATTTTTTTCACCCCCTTTCATTTTACAGATACAACGGAGGAGGGAGGATTCGAACCCCCGATACCGTTGCCGGTATAATCGCTTTCGAGGCGATCGCCTTCAACCACTCGGCCACTCCTCCGGGCTTATGCGACCTTAACCTTTTCCGTGCCCTCTGCTAATGCATAATTATCTTAGCATAACTGCAAAACAAAAACATTTTTGTCTGATTAAAAATTTTCCTGTTTTCTGATAACGGTTGCCAAAATTTTTTGCACTTTGCGGAAATATTTCAGGTTTTCAATGTTTGACTGATTTTCTTCGGGTAAATTCAGCTGATGGTACATACCGCTTACCCGCACCTTGGTACTTTTACTGTTTAGTACCAGCGTTAAGTTTAAGCGTACCGCCACCCCCGGCAAATTTTCCGGTCTTGTTTCGCTAAGGTTTTGGTTAATTTGTTCATTAATTATGTATTGTTTTATGTTGTGCAGCCCCGGCGGGGTCAATTTATAATTATGGTGTTTTTCTTGGTCTGCGGGATAGCCGGTGTGTTTCCAGGCGTATTTTACGTTTTGGTTAACGATTGACACGTAATAGGTATCGATTGAACTTTCCTCGCCAAACTCTTCCTTAATCAAGATTAAATTCAACTTAAACGGATGGTTTTTGGAAGGTTTGCCGGTGGCGGGGCCGGAGGTAGACATGGCTACCAGCAGTAAAATCGCCGTGCAGACCAGGACAATTATTTTTGCAAAATTATTTAATTTGATCATGCGTGAGTTGCCGGCATAAATCGTTCAGTAGATCATTTTGCTCTACGATGATTTTACGAGCAAATTCTTTTAAGGCCTCGATATTTTTACTGCTGGTATCATCCATTTCGCCATTTTCTTTATTAATGGGGGTTTGAAATCGATAATATTTAAGGGGTAGTTGAGTTACTTGGTAATCTACCGTGTCGGCCACGCCGTCAAAAATTACGTCTAAAATTGGTACGGCCCATTGTGCCATCCCAAATTTTTTGGCACGGTTGTAAGGCAAGGGTTCGGTTCGGGTCCCGGTGCCCAGAGAAACCAGTATAAATTCTTGTGCCTCTGGGTGCGTAGCTTTGGCTTCTGCGTAAGCGCACATTGCCGGATTGTTAGCAAAAACCCCTCCGTCTACAAACGCCAAGTAGCCGGGCAATGTATCCGGGATTACCTTGTGGGGTTCAAAATAAGTTGGGGCGGCGGCGGTGGCCAGCGCAATGTCTTTGATGTTGAAATCATATTGGGGATCGACTTTGGCTTTGCGGCTCTTAAAAAACCAAGCCACGCGTTGTTCAATTTCATAACTGGTGATAATTACATCTTTAAGCGCATTTTTAAGACGGGCTTTGCCAAAATATTGGTCGGCAACTTTTGCGATCCCATCAGAAGGGTATTTTTTCCCTACAAATCTGTCTAATGACAGCAGGCTACGCCAGAAAGGGCGGCTAAAAATATTCTTCCCTTCTTTTTCGTAGAGGTCAATTAACTTTTCGGCGCTAAATTCCGGCCGGCAATCCGGGCCGGCTTTGGTTAACCCCAGAGCTAAAATCCCGCCGGTCGAGGTTCCGGCAACTAAATCAAAGAGGTCTGCCGTTGGCCGGCCGGTGCGTTTTTCAATTTCCGCCAGGATAATTGCTGGAATAATGCCCCGGATGCCGCCGCCGTCAATGGAAAGAATTTTGATGGGTTGATTCATAGAGTAACTCCTTTTGTTATTGATTTAGCCACCAGATTGAAGAATTAAGCACCGCCGCAAAACTAACCCAGAGTAAATATGGGAGCAGCAGCCACCCCGCCGGCCTGGAAATGCGGTAAAAGGCAATGCCGGTGCCTAAAATTAACAGCCAGAGGAGTTTAATTTCAATTACCGACAAAAAAAGCTGGTGCTGGCCGAAGAAAATTACTGACCAGAGTACGTTGGCCACCAGCTGCATGCCAAAAAGCAACAAGGCTCCTTTTGTGGCTGGATTTTCTTTTGCTTTTTGCCATACCAGCGCGGCGGCAATCCCCATTAAAATATAAAGCAAGGTCCAAGCCGGAGCAAACACCCAGCTGGGGGGTGTGAAAAACGGCTTATGCAACGTCGCGTACCAGATGGGGAGGGAAGAAGTTGTCGCCATGGAACCCAAAAATCCGGCACACAGGCAGACTACAATGGAAATGATTACTCTAAATCTAGTTTGCATTTTATCCTCCTTAGTGTAAGCTTTTTTCTCTGGCGGATTCAATCCTATTTTTTGCCGAGTTGGTTATTGATTTGATTGCCCAATAGATGTTTTGGTTGTCCCGAAACCCAGAAATGCAGGGGAAGCTATCGGTAGTAACATAAGGTTCAAATTCCATTGTAAGTTCATTTTGTTCGTTTGAAGCTTTAACCATTTGCGCCAAAGGTTCATCTGCTATCCCAATATTCAAGAGAAACTCTTTTTGGGCAAAGTTGCCGGATGCCACTTTTTTTACTTGGCAGCGATAAGCATTGCCCCAGTTATGCGGGATACTAAATTTAGCATTTACTAATAATTTTAAGGATGAAGAAATTGGCTCCGGAAAGATATTTTTTATCTGCATCAATATTTTTGTAAGTTGGCGTTTGGTATGTGCGTGGAAAAGGTAACCGGCAACGCTGATTTCGGTATTAAGCCGGTTATGGCGTTTTACCGTTTCAATTTGGTCTGCCGAAAAAACTAATTGAATTTTTTGGATGGCAGGTTCGCTTATATTATTAATCGGATCAGTTGGAGTGCCTTTTAGATTTACGGCATTCTCTAGTAGTAGGAAATATGTGCCCAAGTTAGCTTCACCGGTTAAGCGGCCGGTTAAGGTTATGGCTTTGTTGTAGGCCAGCCAATTGGGATTGGCAGAGGCTTGGTTATAAAAGCACCAGCTAAACAAAAGTGCCAAGAAAATAATTTTTTTCATAAATTACCGACTTTTGGCTCGTGGTTAAGATAATCAATACGGTGTGTATTTGAAAAAATCCGAACTGATTTTGCGACCGATTGGCTCGGCGGGCGGAATTCCCTCCATATCCCCCTTCCGCTCGCCTCGCCTTGAACCGGTGCGGAAAGGATGATTTTAAGTTTTTCTTTGGCGGCTAATTTCTGAACCGACATTTTCTTTATTACTTTTTCCCAAATTGCATTCTTGGCACAATGTTTGGAGATTTCCTAGAGTATTTTTCCCTCCTTTAGAATGCGGAACAATATGGTCAATATGTAAGCGTGTGCCTAAATCTGTGGCTGGGCTTCTGCCGCAAAATTTACGCCTAAAACTGTCTCTATCTAAAACCTCCAATCTGATTCCAAGAGGTATTGTTCTTTTGTCTTTTTCTGCTTTTTGTGTTTGTGGAGTATTATTTTTAATTGCAGCGTGGGGGGCTTCCTCGTTTGAATGGATTGCGTGCCCCATTTTGTATTCAATAAATTTGAGACACGCGTTAGACCAACCGCCAAGCCTTTCTTGATAAGTTGCCGAACTAATTCTGGTATCTGCTTTTTCCCATTCTCTTGCGGAGGGCCTATGCCCGAGCCTGTTCCATATTCTCTCCATTTCATCAAACAACTCTTTTTTTGTGTATCGCTGACGAAATCGTCTTGGCTTTAACTCTACCCCTTTTTTTATTAGGGATTTTCTTAATGCCTCTTTTGCTTTATTCCATGTGCCGAATTGTGTACGAGCGGGATCTGCGCTAATATTTGCCTGTTTATCAAATTCTCTATAGCTAAAATCTAAGTAGTTATAAAGTTTTGCAACTCTTCCTAGCTCCTCAAGAATTTTTTCTCTTGGAATTTTATCTGATCTTGGTCTTTCGAATGTGTAGTCCATAGCGATTTTAGTTTATTCTCATTTTCTAACTGGCGGAGGGGGAGGGATTCGAACCCTCGGTATGGTTGCCCATACACATGCTTTCCAGGCATGCTCCTTCAACCACTCGGACACCCCTCCAATTATTCTCCGATTACTTTTTTGATAATCTGCGCTAATCTTGTAAAAGCTACTTTTGAATGATAGCGTACTTTGAAGGTACCTATGGGATTGGGTTTGTATTTTACGTTTTTTGCCTTAAATATAATGGTTTTATTTAAATATTTCAAAGGGATTTTTGAAATGCGTGACCAATATTTTTCAAGTTTATTTATATTAAGATCATTATATATAAATAATTGCCCTTTTAATCGATTTTTATCTATTATGATGCACTTGTTTAGAAAAAGAATAAATAATTTAATTAACTTGGGATTGCTATTTGTGAATTCAATGGCCCAATAAAATGTTTTATTTTTTCTGCGCTTGTCAATCCGCAAGCGAGTCCCTTCGCAGCTGTATAATATCGCCCCGATAATTTCCAATTCTTTATAAGTCGGCTTTATCATTAATGTTTGCTCAAATCAGATAGGTGAGAATTTGACTCTCCGATCTTGCGAAAGCGGGATGCCGCTATACGTTTGAAGCATGAAAAGCGGCATGAACCCCGATTAAAATGTTTATTGCGTAATTTTTCAAAAAACTTTTTCAATATTATAGCACAGTCCGGCGCCAGCACCCCCGGGGTAACTTTGAGCTTTTGGCGCAGTGGATTGATGTTTTTTAGCTTAATTTTTGATTGATGTGCGCCGGCTTTCGGGTCGGCGGCGCCGTAGATCAGGCGAGGGATGCGTGATTGTAAAATAGCTGACAGGCACATTGCACAGGGTTCCAGCGTTACATATAAAGTAACATCGTTCAGCCGCCAGCTTTTTAACTTTTGGGCGGCTTTACGGATGCAAATAATTTCGGCATGGGCGGTGGGGTCATGAGCGCTTTCCCGTAAATTATGCGCGCGGGCAATGATTTTGCCATTCACTACGGCAACCGCGCCGACGGGGACTTCATTTTTTGCGGCGGCTTGGTGGGCTTCGAATAAGGCGGCCAGCATGAAATTTTTCATGATTATTTACGATACATTATTACTATGGGAACGGCAAGAGTTTTGTTGGTTACCGAACATGTTGTACCAACGATTGCGATGCAGGTTTTAGGTGCTTCTCTTCGGTCGCGGGGGATAGATTACGGCTTTTGTTGCGGGGAATACGTTGCTTCTAGTAATCCGCATAAGCTTAGACGTGATCTGGCAAAAGCAATTGATGGTTTTCGGCCAAATGTGGTTGGTGAAACGGTTATGGCCGAGACCTTTCATTCTCATCTTAGATTAAATCAACTGCTTAGAGCAAAGTACGGTGACCAGTTAGTGATTGCAGCAGGTGGGCCGGCACTGACCTCTCATTTAGAACGGGCCGTCTTGGCCCTAGATGCTGACGTGGGTTTTTCAGGAGCGGGGGAAGAAATATTCCCAGCATTTTTGAGGAACTTAGGTGACCGAGGAAGTTTGGTAAGCTTAGGTAATTCCTTGCTTTCCGGAGTTGCTGATCCCCAAAGTGTTTTGGTGATACCCGACCGGGCAGCGTGGTGCTACACTGATTTTGCCGGGAAACCTGCACAACCCCGCGGGAGCCTACTGAAATATTATAATCTTCAAAGCTTAGGCATGAGCCTTTATCCGGATATGTTGTTTCCGTGGGTTGGCACTTTGCAGTTAATTTTTGACCGGGGTTGCCGGAAGCATTGCACCTTTTGTTTGGAGCATAGGTTCTTGAAAGGCCAAATGGCCGAAGCCCGGGATATTTATAGTTTTTTGTTGATGATGGTTGGCTTTATTGATGGTGGGGGTATGAGATATAGATTGGTTGAGTTAGATTTATGGGATTCAGATTTTTTGCAAAACTTAGAGCGTAATCGGCAGTTAGATGAACTATTGCGGGGTCCCGACGGAGAACGATTTGAGCAAACCAAAAATACTTTGCGGGTTGCTTTTGCGTATCTTTCTCTGCCGGCTTTTAATGCAGACCGCGGTTTTAATATTGAATTTATGAAACGGCTAGGGATTAATACTGTAAATATTGGAATCGACGGGATTGTACCGCGGACTTATCGGCGTTTTGGTAAGGGTGGAAGATTTGAAGATATTGATGATACTCTTGCATGTTTGATTGATGCAGGTTTTTGTGTGCATATGGGGGTTATCTTATCCGACCAGCATACTACCGAAGCAGAATTATTTGAGGGAGGGCGGCATTTGTTAATCCTGGCTGAACGATACAGCGAGAGCCAATTACAATTTGCCACATCGTGGGCAGTTGACCCTTATTTCGGGACACCAATTGCGGATAAAACGTTGATGCAACCGGATAATGTTGGCAAAACTGATGATTTTCCAGGGTACCCATTATTTCCACCGGAGTATCCCGTATTGGATAAGCGTGCTGCAAGAAGGATCAAAAGGTTTTGTGCTGAGGTGACGCGGTTGAATAGGCAACAGCTCGTCCATCCGCGGCCCGATCTTTTCCGGCCGCACGTGGAAGCTGCACTTCGAGAAATGCTACGTAACGATTAGCCCATATTTGCTCCACTATGTTATACTAATATCTCTATGATCAAATTTGGCACTGACGGCTGGCGCGCCATCATCTCTGATGAATTTACTTTTGATAATGTTGCGCGCGTGGCGCAATCGATTGCGGCTTATCTCATTAGTGCGGGCAAAGCAAAGCAGCCCGTCATTATTGGCTATGACGCCCGGTTTTTAGCTGATGAGTTTGCTTATTTGTGCGCAAAGGTATTAAAAGCCAATGGGATCAACTGCTTAGTTTGTGACCGCGATACGCCAACCCCGGTGGTGGCCTGGGAAGTAACCGATAAAAAAGCGGCGGGCGCCATCATGCTGACTGCCTCACACAATCCCCCAGCATACTGCGGGATCAAATTTATTGCCGACTACGGCGGCCCTGCGTTTGAGGATGTCACCCAAAAAATTGAAGAGGGAATTCAGGTTGCGGCGGGCGCAACCATGACCGATTACAATTCCGAAAAACATGGTGCAATTGAGCGTTTTAACCCAGAAGCACGGTACTTGCAGTATATCCAAAAATTTGTGGATGTAGATTTAATCCGCGGGGCAGGGTTAAAAGCAGTGTATGACCCCATGTTTGGGTCGGGGAGGGGATACTTGGATAAATTGTTGGATAAGTTTGACGTAAAAGTAGAGGTTATCCACAATTACCGTGATGTTTTGTTTGGCGGGAAAAATCCGGAACCAACGGCAGAAAATTTGACGGAATTATCTGCGTTAGTGGTCAAAAACAAGGCGCACGTGGGTTTGGCCAACGATGGGGATGCCGACCGGTTTGGCTTTGTTGACGAAAATGGAAAATTTTTAAACGCTAACCAGATTATTTCTCTGGCGGCATATTATTTACTCAAAGAAAAGGGGTTGAGGGGGAATTTGGCGCGCTCGGTGGCCACTACGCATATGCTGGATGCTATTGCTAAAAAATTTAACGTGCAATGCCATGAAGTTCCGGTTGGTTTCAAGTATATTGCAAAATTGATGTTAAATGACCATATTTTAATTGGGGGAGAGGAAAGCGGCGGTTTGTCGATTAAGGGACATATCCCAGAAAAAGATGGAATTTTGGCGGGCATTTTGATTGTAGAGATGCTGGCAAAAATGAAAATGCCCTTGTCCAAAATTTACGCGAAAATGGAAAGCGAAATCGGCACGTTTTTCCAGGATCGGATTAACTTACACGTTATCGATGCAGTTAAAGACAAGCTGATCAATGGTTTAATAACCAATCCTCCGGCTGACTTTTGCGGGCAAAAGGTAGTTAAGGTAAATACGTTGGACGGGGCCAAAATTATTTTGGCGGATGGCAGCTGGTTTTTGGCCCGGCCTTCCGGAACCGAGCCGCTGGTGAGGGTGTATGTCGAAGCTTCCTCCAGTCAAAAGCTGGCCGACCTAAAACAGGCGGTTGAGCAGGTTATCAAAGCGGCTTAAGAGTGATATAATAGTAATAACGTGAAAAGTGTAATGTTTTGTCTAAGGAGTTAATTTATGCCAAAAGAAAAAGTTATCATGAACGACATCGATATCAACCGTTCTTTAATGCGCATTGCCCACCAAATTGTGGAAGCCAACCGCGGCGCCGAAAATATTGTGTTGGTGGGGATTATCAACCGGGGTGGGGTTTTGGCGAAGCGGCTGGCTAAAATTATATCAAAGTTGGAAGGGATTAAGGTGCCGGTGGGAGCCATTGATGTTTCGCTGTACCGTGACGACTTGAACCGCCGCGGCAAATACATTGAAATCAAAAAGCCCGACATGCCGTTTACCATTAACGATAAAGTTGTGATTTTGGTGGACGATGTTATTTTTGCCGGCAGAACGGCGCGGGCGGCGCTGGACGGGTTAAAAGATTACGGGCGTGCCGCAAAAGTGCAGTTGGCGGCACTGGTTGACCGGGGCCACCGCGAGCTGCCGATTTTAGCCGATTTTGTGGGCAAAAAGATCCCCACCGCCAAATCAGAGGATGTGAGGGTAGAGCTTTTGGAAGTGGACGGCGCGGATCGGGTAATATTGAAGTAGCAGCTTAGTTTTTTATCCGGCTAGTCCCATTCTCATCTTCAACTATTTCTATCAGGTTTTCTACTTGGTCTTTAATATCGTCAATGTGGGTGATGAGGATAATTTGCTGGTACTGTTTTGAGAGATTGGTCAACGCTTCAATGATTGCTTCTTTGCGCAGCGGATCCTGACTGCCGAAGATTTCGTCCAAAATAATGAACCCGCCTTCAATGCCGGAAGATTTGGTGATTAATTGGGAGATTGCCAACCTAAGGCATAAGTTTGCCAGGTCGCTTTCGCCGCCCGAAAAACGGGGAAGTGCGTAGTTGGTTCCGCCGTCACCAATCCAGATCTCGTAGTTTTCATCCAGTTCCACCGAAGTATATTTGTGGTTGGTAAGATTGGTGAATAATTCCCCCGCCGCCCGCGCCAATTCCGGCCGGATACGGGAAATAAGATGGGTGCGGTATGCATTCAAGATTTCGACCAGCAGGTTTGTTTTTTCTTGGCTTTTGATCGACCCTGCCAGGTCCTCTTTGCTTTTTTGAAGTTTTTTAAGCTCTTTTTCGGTTTGCTCCAGTTCTTTTTGCTCAGCTACCAGTTCCAGATTGATTTGGTTTCTTTCTGCAAATTTTTGGTCCAATGCGCGTTTTTCGCGGTCATATTCGGCGGTGATGGTGGCGTGTTGCTTTTTGTCAAAATCTAGCTGGGATATTTGTTGGGTAAGGTCCTGGGTGACGGCGTCTAAGGCGGTGATCTCTTTTTCGGTTTCTTGTCCGGCGGCGATAATTTTGGGTAGTTGCGCGACCAGGCTTTTGAGCGATAAATATTCTTCCCGTGCATTTTCGGCAGCGGCTAATGCTGTGTTAACGGCCGCATAACGCGTCTGATTAAATTTTAACGCCCCGGAAGGTTTGCCGCCGATATTTTTTTGCAAGGATTGGGAAGCCGCGATTTCTTTTTCCAGGGATTCGATCTTCGCCTTGATTTCTTTGCCTTCAGCGGTCAGCGTGTCCTTTTCCTCTTTCAGATGGCGTAAAATTTCTTCAAAATTTTTGAGTGGTTGTAGGCAGGTGGGGCATTTTGATTGTGCCCCTTTTTCTTTGATGGTTTTCCAGCTGTTTTCTAGTTCGTTATATTTGGCCAGCATGGCTTTGCGTTGTTCAACGCGTGCGGCTTTTTGCTGGCTCAAATGATTAATGGTTGCGTTTAGGTAGTCGCGATCCCCTTCCCGCAAGCTTTCCAGCGCTTCTTTCTCTTTTTTTAATTTTTCGTATTCCCGGACCGCTTTTTCTTTTTCTTTCTTTTCTGTC
>Ga0265296_1004767_pt1 | contig 11604 bp, 2 predicted proteins | sample MunlanPumphouse1_FD_189073 | JGI IMG/M metagenome (GOLD analysis project Ga0265296, IMG submission 189073) | Groundwater microbial communities from a municipal landfill in Southern Ontario, Canada - Pumphouse #1 | ecosystem: Environmental > Aquatic > Deep subsurface > Groundwater | place: Canada...
ACCGCAAGGAAAAGAAGATCACCCTTATCGCGGATGATGATTTTAAGCTGCGCAGCCTTACGGATATCCTGACAACGCGCTTAGCCAAAAGAGGCGTTTCCCTGAAATCCCTGAAATTCAATGATCCTGAAAAGGCATTTGAAGGTTACCTGCGTCAGGCAGTAGAAATTTGCATGGGCATTGATAAGGAGAGGGCAAAGGAGCTGACCGGTATAATAAAGGGGCTGGGTTTAAAAGTGCAGGCCCAGATCGAAGGGGAAAAGATCAAGGTCAGCTCAGCCAAGAAGGATGAATTGCAGGTAGTCATCGCGCGCATCCGTGGCCTGGATTTCCCTATCCCGCTTAGTTTCTGCAATTACCGGTAACAAAATGAAGATCATTCTTACCTATATATGCCTGATCGTGCTTGCGGCAGGTTATGCTTTTGCCGCCCCTCCCACAGCCGGCAGCATTGAGCGCAGCCAGGAGATTCTGCAAGAGGACAAAGCTTTAAGGCAGCGAATAGAGCAGGGAGAGAAGTTTTTTGTCAAAACAATTATTTGCAAAGGCTGCCTGAGGCTTTCTGAAGAGGAAATCAAAGATATCGCCGCTCCTTTTCAGGGCCACTGGATGACAAAGGAAGATATCCGGCAAATTATGGATTTGCTCAAGGTCAATGGGTCTTACGAACTTAAAAAAGACAGCACTTTAGAAATCACAGTTAAAGAGCTAACCCAATGATCTTGAAAGATTTTCACTCCTAAATAACGTTTGACAAAACCATCAAAGTTATCTAAAATGATTGTTCTTATGGGAAAAAAATCCTTTCTACTATTAGTCTTAGGTTTAGCGGTTCTCTTCCTTAATAGTATCTGTTTTGCCGCCAATCCCCCTGCCAGCCAGCAGATGAGCGGGGAGGAGCGCAGCCGCCAGATGCAGGAGCAGTCAGAAAAGCTAAGGAAGCAGGCCGAACAACCAAAAACTAAAGCACAAATTGAAGAGAAGACCCCGGAAGCAACAGCCTCCCAGGCACCGGCCGGGCCGAAAGTCCTCATTAAAAAAATTAATGTTATCGGCGTGACTCTTTTCGCGGAAAGCAAGATTAGAGCTATAACCAGCTTCTATGAAAACAAAGAGCTTAACTTAAAAGACATCCAGAAAGTAGCCGACCTGATCACCGATCTATACAGGCAGAAGGGCTATATTACTTCGCGCGCCTATATACCTCCGCAGAAAATGGAAGAGGGCTCACTTGAGATCAGGGTGATGGAGGCGACAGTTGGGGATATCCAGATAAAAGGCAACCGTTTTTATTCTACTAAGCTGATTAAAAAATATGTAAGCGTAAAAAAGGGTGAGCCTTTTAATTACAACGCGCTTAAGCAGGATCTGGTGGATATTAATGAGCATCCTGACCGTAACGCTAAAGCAGTGCTGGCTCCGGGCAAGGCTCTGGGCTCAACCGATATTGTCCTGGATGTAAAGGATTCCTTGCCTATGCACATAGGTTTTGGTTATAATAACTTTCTTTCCCGTTTTGTAAGGCGGAATGACTATAATACTACTTTTACAGATAATAATCTATTGGGCCAGGATGATATTCTGACCATTCAGTATCACCGGGGAGAAGCCAATGACTACTGGAACTATAGCGCCCGCTATCTTTATCCTGTAACCAAGGGTTTGGATATCGGTTTTTTTGCCAGCCGCTCAAAGCTGGTTTTAGGGAAAGAATATACTGATGTTAATTCACGCGGTAAAAGCCGCATCTTCAGCCTTTATGGCAGTCAGAAGCTGATTAAAAATGACAACCTGACCCTTAACCTTAATTTTGGTTTTGATTACAAGGATGTTTATAACTTTCTTTCCGGTGATATCTCAAGCCAGGACCGCTTACGTATCGGCAAAGCGGGGTTTGATTTTAACTTAGCCGATGATTTCGGCCGCACTATTATCAGCGATGATTTTAATTACGGATTCCCGAGTATAATGGGAGGGACTAAAGCGCATTTGGATCCCTCAGACAAGCCTACATCCCGCGCTGGCGCCGGAGGAGAATTTCTTAAAGATACCTTAAACATAGTGAGGCTGCAGAAACTTTTTTTTGATTCTACTTTGCTCTGGAAAAACCAGTTGCAATTTTCTCCGAGCATACTTACGGCGACCGAACAGTTCCAGGTTGGCGGCCCGGCAAACAACAGAGGCTATCCTATCGCGGAATTTGTCGGGGACCGCGGTTATTCCATGGTCTGGGAGTTAGCAATGCCTCCATATTTTGTTCCCAGGTCTATGAAAGTACCTTTTTCTAAGAGCAGGATTTATGATGCTGTCAGGTTTATCGGGTTTTATGATTGGGCAAACGTGCATTTAAAAACCCTGCAGCCGGGAGACAGGAAAAACAGGACATTAAGGTCCGCGGGATGCGGCATAAGAGTGAATATTCTGGAAAATTTCTTTGCCCGCTACGAAATAGGCTGGCCCCTGGATCAGACTCCTTCCGACGGCAAACATGTCCACCAGTGGATCGAGGTTACCAAAACCTTTTAAAAATACATAGTCACCCTTGACAGTTTAATAAAAATAGGTTATACTTCCCTTTAATATAGGTTAAAGACGTAACTGTAATAGAATAAACAAGTTTCGTTCCAAGAGAAAAACAAATGGCCTTCCGCAATAAGATATATCTGATCGCAAGCGCCTTCCTTTTAGCCGTAACCCTGAATGCTTACGCTAATCCCGAGGGAGAGAGTGTAGCCGCGGGAAACGCGACTTTTGACCGTTCCACCCCGAACACCCTTACCGTAAATACCGCATCAAACAATACAATTATCAATTACAACAGTTTTAACATTGCCGGTAACGAAACCACAAGGTTTAACCAGCCCGGCAGCGATTCCGCTGTATTGAACAGGGTCACCGGTGTTAACCCTTCTGAAATTTATGGGACCCTTTCATCCAATGGAAAATTATTTTTAGTCAACCCAAATGGAATTATATTCGGCGCGGGCTCAAGCGTTAACGCTCCCGCGATCGTGGCATCAACCCTTGATATAGCCAATGAGGATTTCTTAAGAGGCAGCTATAATTTTTTTAAGAATGGGGAAAGCGCTTTCATTATCAACCATGGCAGGCTTGCCAGCCAGCCCGGTGGGTTTATCGCGCTTCTATCCCAATCAGTAAATAATCAGGGAGTAATTATTGCCGACCTTGGCACAGTTGTGCTTGCTTCAGGGGAAAAGATGACTTTAGCCCTGGATAGCTTAGACCAGATCTCTGTAGTGATTGATGACGCGGTGAAGGCCGAGGTTTTAGGCCCGGATGGCCTGAAAATGGATAGCGCCATCAAGAACTCCGGCACCATCCAGGCAAACGGCGGTAAGGTAATTTTAACCGCCAAAATCCTCAATAATGTCTTTGATTACGCGGTAAATAACAGCGGGGTTATCCAGGCCGGCTCTATCCAGGAGCATGACGGGGTTATTGAGCTTACCGTTGAAGGAGCTCCGGTTGTCAATACCGGCTCTATGACCGCCAATAGTATCAATATTAAGGTAAGCAATGCGGATTTCCTTAACAAGGGTAGCCTTATTGCCAACCTTGCTTCAGGCCTGGCCACCGGTAATATCACGATAAACGCTGAAAACATCCTTCAGGCTGGTTCAGTGACCGCGGATAACGAGATCACCTTTACCGCCACCCAGAATATCAACACCGATCCGGCAGTCAACTCTGACCCGGCTGTAATTATCCAGGGAAAACGGGTAAATTTGAGCGGCAGGCAGTTCGGCACTACGACAGCTCCTCTAAATATCAAAGCGGACAATATAGATCTTAGCAGAATACAAGGCGATATAAGCATATTGGATAGTTTAGGTATAGGCACAAGCATTATGTTGCGCGGCCCTCCGGATGGTTTCGGCGCGATTATCTACAATCCCGATACAAATCTTACCTTAGAAGCTCCGCAAGGCGCGATTAACATATTTTCCGGCGTAATCTTATCCGCGGATAACCTGACTTTAATCGCAAAAGAGGGCATCACCTCACAAGGTTTACTCTTAACCGATCATACCCTTTCCTTATTATCCGAAGGCCCAATCACTTCCCTCGGCACTTTAAAAACAGACACATTAATTGAGAATGGAGCGTCATTTAAGGTCGGCGGTATTTTTGAGGTAGGAACGGCCTACCTGGAAAATACGGACCATGCCATCATTTATGCTGCAGATACCAGTGTAAGCGGCGCTATCAGCGATGCGGCTGATATCGTCATCAATGCTAATATTAGCCTTACCCTTGGCGGCGATACAACTTTTACCGCTGGCGCTGATTTTATCATGTATGGCGGTTCCTTTATCTTAGGTGGAAGTCATAACCTTGGTATTACCGCAAACCGCGTAAAGTTGCTGGGGACCATTGGAACTTCGGGCAGCCCGGTTAATAACCTGACCATAACCGGCAGGCCCATTAATAGTTCTGATAACAATTCCATCCAGACCGCCATTAACGCCATCGGCACCGTAAGCGGCACAAGCACCATCAATGTGGCAGCTGGCGCATACAACGAAAATCCAATTATCAGCAAGTCCCTATCTCTTTTAGGGCCAAATTCCGGCATTAATCCCAATATCGGCTCACGCCTGGCTGAAGCAGTTATTACCGGCCAAATCACGATCAACCATAGCGGCGTAACAGTCAATGGGTTTACGGTTACCAATCCCAGCGGAACCATGGGTATTTACGTTAATGGAGTCAGCAATATATCCCTCCAAAACAACATTTTGACTAATATAGGCACAACCTTTGCAGGCTCAAGCGCGGTCCAGGCAGTCTACATCTACCGCGGTTCTACGGATATTTCAAACATCAGCATCCAAAATAGCCAGTTTACGAACATCGGAAGCGGAAATAATTCCTCTAGCAATAAGGCTATTTTTGTGGGAGATACAACCAGCTCAAGCGTAAAAATCAGCAATGTTACTATTGATGGCAATAGCATATCAGGAGTCTTTGCCAAGACAACATCAAAAGGAGCTTATGGTATTTTGGTGAACCACCTGGCTCCGGATATTCAAATCACTAACAATACCATTGATAACCTTGATGGCCTTTGGGCGCACGCTATTGGCCTTGAAGGGGATACGCCAAACGCAGTCGTAACTGGCAACGCGATCAGTAATGTCGTAAGCCATAATCCAGTTGTAACCGATGGCGTAGGCGTGTTTTTTGAAACCAATCCCAGCTTGGGAACCGTTACAGTCCAAAATAACAGCTTCGCAACTTCTGTTAATTTTGGCGTAGCTATTCATCCGGTTTTATTGGCTGCTTATCCTGGTTTAATCGTCAATGCCTCAGGCAACTGGTGGGGGACAAACGATGCTGCCGCTGTCGCGGCAAGAGTGAGCTCTAATGTAGATTATACGCCTTGGTTAAACAGTGGAGTTAATTCATCTACCGGAACCGGCTTCCAAGGCGACTTCTCAGTATTAAATGTCAGCGCTGCCAGCCCGCAGGCCGGCTCAATAGAAAGAATTCAGGAGGGTATAAATTTCGTCAACGCTGGCGGCAGAGTCAACGTGGCAGCGGGGACATATACTCTCGGATCCGCAATTGCCATTAATAAAAGCGACCTGAAGATATGGGGTGCTCAGGCAAATATTGACCCACGGCCGAGTGTCGGCGGTAGGACCGGGGACGAGACTATTCTCAAGAGCAGCGGCACTGTATTCGATATCCAAGCCAATGATGCGGAGATTAACGGGTTTACTATTGAAAGCAGTATCAACAATAGCTCCCTGAATATTGTGCAAGAAGTAAGCGAGAGCTTCTCCAGCAAAAATGCGAAGGTGTTGTATAACATCATATACAACACCAACTATCCTACGGGTGCTATGAATGAAGCCGTTAAGATAAGGACTGGGGAAAATGCAAGAATAGCTTACAACTACATATATAATATTCCAACTCCAGGAGACGGGATTAACTTTGATAGAGTTACTAACGGCACTATTGAGTATAACGAATTGAAAAACCAGGGAAGCGAGAACGCGGCCATTTACGTATATGGCTCTCAGAATACAAATATTATTGGTAATCTTGTATACAATATTACCCAGAATGACGGTATCAAGTTAGGCAGCAAGGATGGTTCGGATGCTGCCAAGTCTGGAGGAAATATTCGCTATAATATCGTCCACGATGTCGCGCAGGATGGTATTACTGTTTACATGGGCAATACAGTAGTGGAGGGTAACGAGGTTTACAACAGCACTAGCGAGAACGGTGCAGTATATGTTAGTTTTAATGTTAATAATGTTAGCCTTATCAACAATTACATACATAATAATGGTAATTTGTCTGATGCGCGGACTACATACGGCATTAGAATAGGTAAGAGCGGTTACTATCCTACTAATGTAGTAATATTTGGCAACAGTATTGAGAATAATGAAGCAGGCATTTATTATAACAACACAGGCGCTTCGGTAGTTTTAGATGCCTCTGGTAACTGGTGGGGCACAACTGACCAAGCGACAATAAGCTCTTTAGCAAATAGTGGTGTCAAGGTAGATTATACCCCATGGTTAAACAGCGGAACTGATACAACACCCCTAACACCTGGTTTCCAGGGTGATTTCTCAACATTAAATGTAAGTGCTGCCAGTCCGCAGGCAGGCGCAACCGGAAGAATTCAGGAAGGTATTAATCTGGTTACAGCTGCCGGGACCGTCAACGTAACAGCAGGAACGTACCCTGAACAGGTAACCATTCAAAAATCCCTTTCTTTGATAGGTGCCGGAGAAGCAACAACAATAATCCAGGCCCCGGCCGTACGGACAGGCACGGTGACTCAAGGCGCAACCATCCATGATTATATCTTGGCTGCTTATGCTCCCAGTTCTACTATTGATGTCCGTGTTGAGGGCTTTACCTTTGACGCCAATTCGCAGAATAAAATTCCAGGGACGGACCAATTGGACGGAGTGTTTTTCCGTGATGTAAAAGATGCCGGCGGTACATTAGCCGGGCTCTTCTCCAGCACGATCCACAACTTCGCCGCTACACCTGACTATGAGGGTTTTGGTATAGTTGTATATGGCGATTCTCTCTTAACCTTAAATAATAACAACATTAGTGATTACACGCGTGACGGCATCAGTATCAATCGTTACGGCGGCTTAGGATCTAATCCAAACGTGACGATCAGCGGGAATACTATCACGGGTTCAGCCGCGCCCCTTAATGGCATCAGCATCTCGGGTGTTACCTCAGGCGCTGTAACTGGCAATACCGTTACCGGGAATACTCGTTCCGCTCCATGGGCGGGAGGAGGCATCGTCCTTTGGGGATCCACCGGAGTTACTATCACCGGCAACCACGTTAACGGCAACTTCTACGGCATTGACCTTGAACCGGGCACCTCTGGTGTAACAATCTCCGGCAACGAATTGACCGGCAACATCAAAAGAGCTATCAGCCTCAACGGCGCTAACAACAACACAGTATCTAGCAACCTAATTACCGGTCCGGGCGCAGGAACTGATGACATAGCTATTGCTTTGGCAAATACTTCAACAGGCAACATGATCGGAGGCCTCACCCCGGCAGATGGGAACACTATCACCATGGCTACCTCCGGCATTGGAAATCTTTATGCGATTCATGTACAGGGAGACGTAGGCGCGGGTAGTAATACCATACAATATAATACTATTAATGGTGGCAAACGCGGAATTCAGATTGATGGCGGTGTCACCGGCACCACGACCATCGTCCACAACACGATCGGCAGCACCACGGCTCCGAGTTTCGCCGGCATTGTCGGCGCTGGTGGTACGTTGATGATTACGGATAATACCCTGATCAACGCTCCGCATCCGATCAAGCTAGAAGACGCGGACGGCCCTGGCCCCGCAGCGCCACCGACGAATGTAAGCATTCTCAGGAATACAATCACGGGTTCAGACTTCACGGCGATCGAGATAGCCTGCCAGATTTCAGGGACAACGAAGGAGATTTCTAACAACACGATATCTGGTGTTTCGGCGGCCAATTTCGGCGATGGGATCGATATTTACAACCCGCTTAATTGGGACGTTCCAGGACAGAATACGGGATTTACTATTTCCGGTAATGAGATTTCCGGAGGCACGGCCTACTTCGCCGCCATGTGGCTGGATATTGCCAACAGCACCATTTCAGGCAATAACATCCATGACAATGCTCAAGGCATCATGCTTCAGGACGGGACTGGAAACACGATCGAGAACAACACGATTACGAACACCAGGAACGCGGGGGCTGGCGCAATTGGCGGCGGGATCATTCTCTACGGGACGGATCGCAACAATGTCCACCCCGGCACGGTGTACGGATCTAAAAACAACACAATCCGAAAGAACACCATTACGGGCGGCGATATCGGCATCAATGTGACAGACCTGTCGGACGCCAATACCATCACCGAGAACTTCATCACCGGTAATGCCATTGGTTTGCAGGCCAAGACACTTAATGTCGGCCGTGACCCCAGCGGTACGACGCTCTATGACAACGATATTTCGGGCAACACTACGGCGGTCAATAATCTGTCAGCAAACTTAATAGATGCTTCTGCCAACTGGTGGGGCAGCGCGAACGCCACAACAGTGGCCGCTGCGGCCGGCGTCAGCGTAGATTACACGCCTTGGTTAAATAGCGGTAGTGATATAACACCTCTAATAGCCGGCTTCCAGGGTGATTTCTCAGTATTAAACGTTTCCGCTGCCAGCCCGCAGGCAGGCGCAACCGGAATAATTCAGGAAGGCTTAAATTTAGTAACTTCTGGCGGTACAGTTAACGTGACGGCAGGGACTTACAACGAGACTTTTACGGTTAACAAGTCTCTTGAATTAAGAGGCGCCAAGTACGGTATTGATGCCCGGACACGAGATACTGCAGGTGAGACGATAATAGATACGCCCCTTAATGGCGTGATCTATCTGTCAGCTAATAACATTATTATGGATGGCTTTACCATTGAGTCTGATACAGGCAGTGGCCGGGTTGAACCTAACGGGAATAATCTCCAGTTTTTAAATAATATTACCGAGAGAACCGTGTATCCGAGAGGCAATCCTAGCAACATGACCTTCAGATATAACTTATTCAGAGATACCGCCTCTACCCAGACTATTTATGGTACCGGCCTATACTTTGAACCCAGCTCAGCTTCCGGCAGCAGGGTTGAGGACAACAAGTTTATGGATCTTCTTTATTCCGCCATTATCCTGGCTGGGGATTCAACCCCTTACACCAATACGACTATCTCCAATAATGAGATCTACAGGACTCAATTCCAAGGTATTAATATTGCCGGAAATCAATCAGGCCTGACCATTTCGAATAATTATATTGAACAGGCCAACTTATTGCACGGAGCTGATAGGGGCGGTATACGTCTTTACGGTAGCGCTTTTAGCGGTACGGTCAACATTACCAACAACACCGTTAATAATTCTTATAATGGTATTGCTATTAAAGACGGTCAAAATATCACCGGCAAAGACATTCATGTTAATTATAATAACCTGATCAATAACTCTAATGCCGGCGTCTACAATGGCGGTATCGGTATATTAGACGCCACTAAGAACTACTGGGGTAATGCTACCGGGCCTTATAATGCCACAACCAATGCTTCAGGCTCGGGAAACGCGGTATCCGATAATGTAGATTACTCTCCTTGGTGGGGCGCGAATTACATTGGCGTGGCTCATCCATGGGTATGGTATGTGAATCAATCTAACGGCTCAACCATCCAGGAAGGTATTAATACGGCAACCGCAGGCGATACAGTAAACGTGACAGCAGGCACCTATAATGAGAACATAAATATAGATAAAGCTTTAACCTTAACATCGCCTTCGGTTCTTGTTGCCAACAATCCCATATTGCAGGGAGCAGGAGCAGGGACAACAGGTATTACTGTTTCCTCGGATAATGTCACTATTTCTCATTTAACTATTCGGGGATATGAGACAGCTATAGATGTAGCCGGCGCATACACTCACTTGGCAATCGAAAATAACTATTTCAATAGTAACTCCAAGTATCATCTGCGCGTGCCGGTTGGTTTTGACGGCGCTACTGTTTACAATATTTACCGCAATTCCGGCAATACCGCTGATGATGTCGGCGTAATTACTGATGATAGTAATCGTGTAATAGAGAAGCCGGCCGGCTACAGGGTAATCTGGGCCAAATTGCAGGATGCCATAAGCAATAATCCCGGAGGAGCAGGTAACAATTTAGACTTGTTCCATCAGGGAGACCTTGATCTTAGCACTACCCCGATAAACACCAATGGCGGCAATTTAAATATTACCAACAAAGGCCTGCTTACCTTAGGAAACACAAACACCGGCAGCGGTTCAATCAATATTACCGTTAATGGCGACCCCGATTTACTTATAAACGGCACCATTGATTCCGGCGGCGGCAACATTGATTATAATGTTACAGGGTATATCTGGCAGACACCGACAGGAATAATCTTAACGCATGGTGGATATTACAATGCTATTGCGGGCAACTATTATAAAATGGAAGCACTCTCTCGAATCGATACCACAGGCGGAGCGGGCGTCGGTACGGTTACCTTGCAGGCCGATACTATGGATTTAGTCGGCGCTATTACCACCGGCACTAACAGCGTTACCTTAAAACAAAATACCAATAACTATCCTATAAATTTAGGAACGGACGGTGTGGCAGGTAGCCTTTGCCTAACCAACGCGGAATTAAACACTATTACCGCAGGGACCTTAATAATTGGAGATGATAATAGCGGTAGTATTACCATAAGCAATGACATTAATCCTGCCGGCGCAGGAGCCTTAAGCATAAAGGCAGGGAATAATCCTATAACTTTTACCGCGCACCCAGTCACCTCGCCGAATCTTACTCTGACAGGCTCTACTTTAACCAACCTTGATCTAGCTACGTTAGTCATCTCTGGAGCATTAGTAGTTAAACCGTCTTTAACCAACTCAACCATCGGCTTAGCCGGTGGGGCAGGCACGTTTAATCTTGATGCTTCAGAGATAGCTGTGCTTAGGAATTCCGGCGCTACCTCCATCACAATAGGCGCAACAGGCGGGACAGGTGCCTTAGCATTAGGTGCTGATGTTGATTTACCAGGTAAAACCGTCACCTTAAACAGCGGAAGGATTAATAGCTCTACCCGTGCCATAGTCGCAGATACACTAACCTTAAATCTAAGTTCTTCAACCGGCGCAAACACAGTCAGGACCACAGTAACTAATTTAGCAGTAGATACTACAGGCGGTACGTCCGCTAACAGAGGAATCACTTTAACTGATACCTCTGATGGCTTAATCTTAAATATCATCAATGCCGGCGCAGGCGCGGTGAGTATAGATGTAGGAAATAATCCTATTGGTTTTACTGCCAATACCATTACTTCAGGAAATCTTACTCTGACCGGCTCTACATTGACCAACCTTGACCTGGCTACCTTGGTTACTCCAGGCGCGTTAGTAGTTAAACCGTCTTTAACCAACTCAACCATCGGCTTAGCCGGTGGGGCAGGGGACTTTAATCTTAATGCTTTAGAGATTGCCG
>Ga0265296_1004770_pt1 | contig 11599 bp, 8 predicted proteins | sample MunlanPumphouse1_FD_189073 | JGI IMG/M metagenome (GOLD analysis project Ga0265296, IMG submission 189073) | Groundwater microbial communities from a municipal landfill in Southern Ontario, Canada - Pumphouse #1 | ecosystem: Environmental > Aquatic > Deep subsurface > Groundwater | place: Canada...
ATAAAAGATAGAGGTCTGTGCCGGGATAAGGAAAGAAAATGCTGGTCATAGTCCAGTCCGGCAAACAGGCCCTATTTATACGTATAGTATCACTAAAATCCGATAAAGTCTCACCCGGTATGCCAATTAAATTAAAAAAAGCTACTTTTAATCCATGTTGTTTAGCTAATTTAGCCGTATTTATTACATCATCGTTTGCGTAGTTTCTTCTGAGGACATCTCTACGGACCCTTTCGCTTCCTGATTCCAGTCCGATATTTATAAATCTAAAATTGCTTTTTTTGCATAAAGCAAAAAGTTCTTCATAATTTGCATTTGGGGTTACTCTTAGATTAACTCCAAATGCCAAAGGTTGATTTAAGGCTTTATTTAGGAGCGTAAGTCTCTCGCATAATTGGTGTGCCCAAATTTTATCAATATAAAACGTCTCAACCTCCAGATAAATCTCTGTCAACGAAGTGAATTTCTTAGTTAGCTCTTTTATTTCCGCAATAATACTATCTACGGATCTTAATCTAACGTATCGTCCAGAAGAAATTCTCTTTAATGCGTGATTACAACAATAAGCGCATTCATAAGGACAACCCCGCCCTAATAAAACTGCATGCTTTGATTCAGGTAGCTCCCTTATCCATTCCTGCCATATATCTCTATCTGGCATAGGCAAACTATCCAAATCCTCTAAGAAGGGACGCGGCTCATTTTTTTCTATTTTATCGTCATTTGTAATCCAGAGATTACGGATACCCGAAGGCCTTATCCCTTTTTCTAAAAAATCTGCTAATTCAAGAGTGGCGTATTCTCCTTCTCCAACACAGACCGCGTCAAAATCATGTCCTAATACCACCGCAGGATTTAAAGATGCGTGCACTCCTCCGATCAACAAATAAATATCTCCATATCGCCTGTTTATATAACTTGCTAATCCGGAGATAAAGGCAAATTCAGAAGAAACCGCGCTAAAACATATTAATCCGGGCTTAAAGTCCAGTATATAACTATCAAGGATATGGCGGTTTATCTTTGGATTGGACGCCTTGCTTAAAACCACTAATTTTGTTTGATGATCATTGAGTTTTAGAACTGAAGAAATATAAGATATGCCAAATTGAATTTGCTCTTGCGACCTTAACGGCTTATCTAAAGATTCAATTTCCTGCAAGGAGTAAATAAAAAGAACTTTCACCTTATTCTCCAGGAGAAGCAAAGATCCTACATTTTTAGAAAAAAATGAACAAGAGTAGCCAGGAAAACAAAAGGATTCAAATAGAATGCCTTAGCTATATTAAACAAACCTATAATGAGTTTCTTTCTGAAAAAATATTGAACCCCCATGTTAAAGTAAATCCTACATAGCCTGTTGCGGTAGATTAAATAACCATGCAAGGGAATCTTACTCTTGAGATTATCAAAATGATTAACTATGACATTTTTCTCATTTAATAATACACTTTTGAAATCGCGGCTTAAATTATTATCATGAACTCGATATTCCCCCAGAGCTTCATTAATAAAATAAAATTTTTTCCCTAAATATGCGATTTTTAACCAAGCGTCAGAATCCTCGGCATGAATAAAATCTCTACGTCCATCAAATCCTCCAATCTCAATCATAGCACTTTTTTTTACTACTGTTGCGCTGCCTAAAAGCGGATTCTTAATCAGTATAAATTTAAACATATCTTTTTTTAGTGGGCCCGACTTTAAAATAGTTTTAGGTCTTTCGTTTCTTACGAGGAACAGGTCATGCGAAAGGATATCGATATCGGGACTATTTTCTAATACCTTCATTACTCTTTCTAATTTTTTTTCATACCACAAATCATCTGAATCAAGGAAAGCTACATACTTCCCCCTAGCTAAACGAATCCCGGTATTCCTTGGTCCGGCTACCGAACCGGTATCATTTTGAAAGTAATACCGTAATTTGTCCCAGGTTAATTTACCAATTAAGCTCTCGGTATCGTCCGTAGAGCCGTTATTCACTACGATAACCTCATAATCAGTATATGTCTGGGCTCTAACGGAAGACAGGCATTCCGGTAAAAAATGCGCGTGATTATGGGTCGGGATAATCACCGAAACTTTAGGACGGGCGGTCAAGCGGAAATCTCCTTGAACATTATTTTTACGTATCTGTTAATCGCGTCATCCCAGGCTGGCAACGGGGATAAACCTGAATACTTTAGATTCCAATTATACAGCAGTTCAGATGAAGGGACATTTGCTTTTCTAGGGAATTCCTTTGAGTCTGCCGGTATCACTTTAGTTTTTAAACCGCAGCATTCAATTATCTTTTTGACGTATTCGAAACGGCTGCAACCCCCGGAATTAGTCAGATGATAAATGCCGTAATGCCCGGTATTAATAATTTCGTCTATCTTTAGAACTAGATCATCAACCAATGTTGGGCAGCCAAATTTATCGGAAGCTGATTTTACCACAGTTTTATCATTAGCCTCCAGATACCGCTGGTATACAAAATTCTTTTTGTGCTGAATACTGCCTCCGAATAACCATCCCGGGCGGATAGCAAAGGTTGTCTTACATTCTCTTAGTGTCAAAACCTCACCTTGGTATTTAGACTTGGAGTAAACTGTTTTTAAAACTACGGGCTCATATTCGGAATAATACTTTATTTCATCTCCGAAATAACCGCAAGAACTGACATAGATGAATACCGCATTCAAATCCGAACATAAACGGGCGAGGTTACCCGAAGCCCAAGAATTGAGTTTAAACGCTAATTCCGGATTATCCTCGCAAGCATCCACATGCAGGGCCGCAGTATGGAAAACATAATGCGGCTTAAAAGAAAGAATCAATTTTTTTAGCTGCTTTGTATTCAAGACATCAAGTTCCGCATGGACCGGGGCTAAGACTCTATCTCCTTTTCGGTTATAGTAATCTTCTATAGCTGTAGCCAGCATCCCTTTACCGCCAGTTATAAATATCTTTTTCTTCATCTGTGCTTAAGGCCCCAATCATATTTTATATGGCTATTCAATGGATCATAGCGTAGCATTTCATCCGAGTCATGTGTTTCAGTCGCGCAATTCGCCACTATTGCAGGCTTTACGCCAATGACCTTATAGCCATTGACAACGCCAACCGGAATCTTGATTAGAAGATAATTATCTTCTCCAGTAAAAACTTCCATTAGCTGGCCATATGTAGAGGAACCTTTTCTTTCGTCAAATAAAACCAATTTTATCATCCCTGATACAACAGCGTAAAACTGCGTTTGTTTTTTATGCAAATGCCAACCTTTGATTACTCCGGGATAGGTAACTGAAAAATATATCTCTCCGAATTTTTCAAAATGTGCATCGGTACATTTAAGCATATGCATAATCTTGCCGCGTTCATCGGAAATCTGCCTTAAAGGGAAAATTTTTACATCTTCAATCATCTTTTTCTCCTATTTTCCAGAATAAAGATTTATCAACATTATTTTCTCTCAATAGTTTCTCTATCCTCTTTAATCTTATAAATTTATCTCCCTGAAAATCCTTTTCGCTTAAGTTTATCTTCTTGTATGCGTCGAATAGCTCTCTTACCCCCTTTTCCACATTCCACTCTGGCTTAAAAAAATCCCCCAATACCCTAGAAACTTTATTAAAGTTAACCCTGTAATTCCTGGTATCAGCCCCGTGTTCTCCCGTATATTCTATATTACAATTCGGCAAGGTATTTTTTACAATTTCCGCTATATCTCTTACCCTGTAGTTTTCGCTATTCCTTCCGACATTAAAAACCTGATTATGCACAGACTCTTTAGGGGCTTTTAAACAGGTAATAAATGCCTGACAGACATCCTGAATATGAATTAACGGTCTCCAAGGAGTACCATCACTCATGATTTTTATTTTTCCGGTAGTAAATGCCCAGCCTGCGAGATTATTTACCACTAAATCAACCCGTAGCATAGGAGAAACACCATAAACGGTAGCGTTTCTTAAAAAAACCGGGCAGAATGATTCATCGGCAAGTTTCGCAATTTCCTTCTCCGCCTCTACCTTTGACTTAGCATATGCCGTTACCGGATCAAGTAAGCCATTTTCGTCAATCATTTCGTCACCAGAAATTCCGTATATACTACAAGATGAAGAAAAAATAAACTTTTTTACCTTGCTCTCTCTGGCCAATTTAGCCAGGTTAACCGAGGCAAGGTAATTGATCTGCAATGTTAATTCCGGATTAAGCGCACCAATAGGGTCATTTGATAAAGCGGCAAGGTGAATTATGGCATCGATGCCTTGCAGATCGCTTTTTTTGACCTGCCTAATATCGCTTGATAGCTGTTTTACGGTATATTCCAATGCAAAAAGATTACAACCACGATAAAAATCTGTGTCCAGGCCAATAACCTCCATGCCTTCCTCAAGCAACCTTTTACAAAGAACCGCGCCTATATAACCGTTATTTCCGGTAACTAAAACCCTCATTTCCACACCTTCCAGAATGCCTTATTGTTATTCCAAAGATCATTAAGATGTTCGGTTTCACGCAAGGTATCCATGCATTCCCAGGAACCCTTGTGTTCATATACGCTTAATTGCTCTTCTTTTGCTAACCGTTCCAGGACGCCTTTTTCGAAATCGCAATTCTCGTCAATAGAAAGATATTTGAATATGCTTCTGCTAAAAACAAAAAAGCCTCCGTTTATCAATCCGGCAGAAGCCTGCGGCTTTTCTGTAAAACACATTACCTTTCCCTTTTCGACAATTAGGTCGCCGAAGCGAGAAGGCGGCCGGACACCAGTTAAAGTTGCAATTCTTCCATTCTTCTTATGGAAATCTACAACATCCTCGATATTAATATCTGCAACTCCGTCTCCATAAGTTAATAAAAATGTGTCTCCCTCGATATATTTCTCAATCCTTTTAATCCGCGCCCCCTTCATGGTATTAAGCCCGGTATCTACAAGGGTGACTTTCCAGTTAACTTCGTAATTTTGGTTATGAAACATCACGTCTCTCTTATTATCAAGTTTAATAGTAAAATCATTGGCCAAAAAATGGTAGTGATATAAATATTCCTTAATCATCGCCCCTTTGTAACCAAGACATAAAATAAATTCGTTGTAACCAAAATGAGCATAAATTTTCATAATATGCCAAAGAATAGCATGTCCTCCTATCTCAATCAATGGTTTTGGCCTAATCTCGGTTTCTCCCTCCATCCTAGTGCCTCTGCCTCCACATAATATTACTACTTTTAGTCTATTCATTTTTCTCTACCTCCGGTATCAAAATCAACATAAAGAGTTACGAAAATAACCGGCTATAATTCACCTCTCCCTCAAATAATCCCAATTTATGTTTTACGTTTTCAAAATCTACCTCCATATCTGCCGCCCCATATAAATCCTTTAGAGAAAAACTTCTATAGTCGATTATACTTGCCCCCCTGATGCCGTGAATATCTAAATACTCCAGGTAATCGGGATGATTAATTTGAATAACAGGGCGTTTTAAAAGAAGCGCTTCTACCAATACAGTGGTACTCATGCCTATAACTACAATCGCATTATTCAAATCACTATCTAGCTTAACTTCGGAAATTTTTATTTTACCATCTCGCGCACTTTCTGTTAACCAACGACGATCAGCCTTACTTAAAATTGCGTTCGGATGAAGCCTGACTCTAATCGGTAAGGGTTCTTTTGACAAACTAATTATTTTTCTAATCGATGAAAGCACCAGGTTATTATCAAATCCTGCCAATGCCCCAGCAAAAAGATAGTACTGCCCCTTTTTCGCACTTTCTTTCAAGTCTTTCCAATGGGCATATCTGGAGCTGCATCCAAGCTTAAATACCGTATTTTTATAATAGGGGCTAAGTAGCTTTTCAACAGCTATATCATATATATACATAGTTGATGGCAAAATAAGGCCCTGTTCGAGCTCTTCTACATAGGGGAAATACCATCTCTTACCTGAAGAAATTACAGCATGTTGAACAGTATAACTATCTAGATTGTGTTTTTTTGCAACCCTCCATATTACTCTTGAGTAATAATGCATCTCATGTATACACCCAATCTTCTTAATTCCGTATTTTGTTACTACTTCCGAAAGCGCATTTTCTAAATAATAGGATTGCAACCATTCAAGCCTAAAAACCCAAATCAACCAGTAACAAATTATAATTGCGGAATCTGCATAAAACTTTCTTAAAGGAAGATAAGCTTTTAGTCCACCATAGATCATAGTTAAAGCCAAGTTTAATTTTTCATTTACAGAGAGAACTTTAATCCTAGTTTCTTTTTTACCGCAAGTGCCAATCGGACCAAACACAAATACTCCCTGATCATCTGTTTTTACGTAGGAAGTGGTGTATTCTCCTGAAGGCTTGAGGTAGCCGCATAAATAGGGAAAAACGAGTAATGTTTTATCTACGTTTCCATATAGGGCATAAGAGAAATATTGGTTCTTCCAAAGACGCTTAAAGATGTACTTCGAGAATTCAGCCGGCAGAGAGAGTAAATACTTCATACACAGCACAAGCTTATTTTTTTTGTAATACCCAGGATGCCATAACATACATAAATCCGGACTGCGCGCGCTTAAGGGGGAGGCGTATACTATAGATAAATAATTTTCCGGAACCTGACTAGCTACGCCTGCAATAAATTTTGCAGCTGTTTGTTCAAGAGAATATTCTTTCATTCTTAAAGACTCGCAACTAAGTGAGGGTGAAGCTTTTTTAGAAGTTAATATGTATCCCAATGCTTTAAAGGCCGCTTTAGAAATTTCTTTAAATAGTCTTAATTTAGACTTACCGTAAATTCTATCTTTAAATGATACAGGAAGTTCCGCAATTTTCATTCCTTTGTTTCTTGCCTTTATTATCATTTCAAATAGAATAATATTTGTATTTTCTTTTGATTCTATCTTAGTCCACGCCTCTTTTCTGACAGCTCTAAAATTTGCCGAAAAATCGTGAATATCTATTCCTGATATAATTCTTAATAATCCATTGCCCCATCTACTAATTGTACCTTTTATGATTATAGTGGGCTTACTCATCTCGTAATAAGAACAGGCGATACCATGTCTTGTCCCAACCACCAAATCATAACCGTCATTGATCTTCTCATACAATCTATGCATATCATCAGCTGAAAATGAGAGATCGGCATCACTTGAGATTATAATTTTGCCTAACGCACAATCGTACCCCTCTCTCAAGGCAGCACCAATGCCATCTTTTTTATTTCTGGTTATCACTCTTATATTTCTATATCGCCCATTTAATTCTCTTGCGGCTATCCCTGTTCCGTCCGGAGAATTGTCATCAACCACTATGATCTCATGCTCAATATCAGTGAATTTATCTTCTATTCGAGGGATAAAAATCTTTATATTCTCTAATTCATTATAGGTAGGAATAACGATTGACAGTAAAAGTTCTTCCATAAATTGAATCACTTATCGTTTAAAATAAAATTTCTATTTATAGGGCTCCATCGATACATAATTAACCTATCATTTGCTACTTCGAAATAGAAAATAGGGTTCGGTTTATACTCTTTTAACAAATTTTGAGTTAGTTGATTCTTTATGTTTTGACCAGTGAATTCAAACGTAAAAGGTAATTTTGAAAATGGGGGTTTACTATTAAGTAGTTCCGGAATAACATAGCTCAACTGCGCGATAGAAGAATGACCCATTTTAAATTTTACCGAGGATAGGTCAACATATATGGAGCTGCCGGAAGTAAAAATAGGCATTTTATTTTCGAGGCCTTTATGCACTATTTTAAAAATATTGGTATCATAATGAAAAGCCGATTCTACTTTTTTGTTTACAATTATCGCTACTATCATATAGATAACAACACTTATAAAGAAAATATATTTAAACAACGCTCTTTTTATCCGATTATCATAAAAAACCGCCATTCCGGCTATAACAAGAGAAAGTCCAAAAGATGGATAATACAATAATCTGCTTGGTATAAATTTACCAGCATACAGAGGAGATGATGTCGCAGGAAAAATGTTAAGAACCATAATCAATAATCCCGTAAGCATCAATAATACATTAGCTTTTTCCTTTTTAATAAAGAAATAAAAAAGAGCCCTGAATGATGAACTAAAGAGTAAAATAGCTACCAAGAGGGAAATGATCAAAAGATAAATATTAAATTGTATATCAAGTGTTGAATTTACGTGGAAAACTCTATTAAACAAAAGAATCACCCGATATAAAATGTGCTCCGGAATAAACCATGTTAGAGAACTTTTAGCAATTGAGATAGCAGTTTTAAGGTAATAGGAGAAAGAAATAATTTGTCCTCCATATTCAGAACCGCGGAGCGCAGCATAGAGTATACCTATAAGTAAAAATGGGTTATACCTTTTTAAAAAATTAAATATCGTATTAAAAAAAATTACTCTAAAGAAAACGTCTTCTTGAGAATTGTATACCAAGAATGCAACAAAACAGACTAACGGCAAGGTAACCGCATTCTCGTGTGAAAAAATTGCTGCGAGATATGACACAAAAAGACAGATTAGTTTGCAAATGTTTCTATTTTCCATGTCTAAAAGAAAAATAATTAGAGATAAGGCATAAAAAAATAAACCTATCGAGTAAAGCATTGCCACTAGCCAATACGCAGCTTCCCATGTGCTGAAATTTACCAAAAAAATTAGAGAAACACATAATGCAATAGCAGGTTTTTTTATATACCGGTATACTAAAATAAATAAAAGAAAACTTGTTATTATGCGTAAAATGATTATTGTCAAATAAAACGGCGCGGGTCTCCATTTTCCTGATAGCAACAGTAAAAAATAAATTATACGTGGAACGAAACCAAGCGGCCTGATATGCGCTTTCGATATGTCAAAGGTATCAAAAAAGTTAAGCGTTGCTACTTTTGAATCGGCAAGCCAAAACCCGTCATCTGCATAAAAATAGTTATTCAGCGCTCCATGGTAGCAGTAAAATCCGATAATAATAGCAACTATAAGGTAGAAAAGATACTGATAATTAAAATTTAAGAATCTACTTTTATAATTCATCGTATAATATCACTGTATTTTGTTTTTCCCGTTTGCCATGGAACATCATACTATCCATTCCTCACTGAATCCACTTTTCGAGAAAAGATCAATCTACCTTTAATTGAACTCACCCATAGATTCATTCTTATTTTTTTACGTATATTATGCGGCACTATTAAGCCGTAAAGAATGTGCGTATACCTCATTAAAATTAGCCTTATTACTTTTAGTATTTTTTTTCTTTTTGAATAATAAGCGATATCTACTTTATATCTAACATCCAAAACTTTGGCTAAAAATTTATCCTTCAGCATATCTGTAAGATTATATTTATAATCTCCGTATCCACCTATATTCAATAAATATTCCCTTGTATCTTGTATAATGCATTTATCGAGCGCATACTGAAACAAAGGTGAGCCTGGATAAGGCACTGCTAAAGAAGCATAATACTGCTTAGTATTGAGATCTAAGTTAATCAGGAAATTCGCTGTTTCTTGCATTGTTTTATGGTTTTCCCCGGGCATACCAAAAACTATATTTGTAGCACTGGGAATCCCAACCTCTTTTATTAAAGAAATTGCCCGAAAATTATCTGCGACAGTAGCGCTTTTATTCATTATCTTTAGCATAGTATCACTTCCCGATTCTATCCCAAAACTTAACCTTTTATATCCAACTTCTTTCATTTTAAGAAGTATTTCCTTGTCAACAATATTGGATTTTCCACCCCCGGAGAAGAAACTCACCCTAATCTCTCTTCTTGATATTTCATTAAGTATTCCTATTAGCCAATTTTTATCTATAATCGCTAGATCATCAATAATCATAAAAGCGGTTACCTTGTATTTTGCAATTAAAAATTCAATGTAATCAGCTATATAGTTTGCAGAATGTTTTCTATGTAGTCGGTTGAAATGAAAACAAAATGTACAATCGTAGACGCAACCCCTGCTGAAAATTATCGGTAAGAAACGCTCCTCTGCACGGAAATAATAATAATCGCGGCTGAGCATGCCCATAATCATGCCCCTTAGGCTTTTCATATAGTACTCAATATCAATCTCATCATACGTCACAAATGGAATATAATCTAGGTTCATGGGTAACTCAGGCTTGTTTCCTGCATATTTGCCTTTATCATTCAGATAATATAAGCCCGGAATTTTTTTTAAACTATTTAAATCATGTGGATAATAATTCATGAATTTCTCTATCACTAGTTCCCCATCCGCTTCGCAAATATAATCAACAGGAGCATATTTTTCCCATAGATCTTTTATTGGTAAACCAAGCGAACCTCCAATAATAATCGGTATATTTCTTTTATGCTTTTTAAGCTTCTTTACCAAGCGTTCGCAATATGAATAAGCAGAAACAACGCTTCCAATACCCAACACGTCGAAATCCTTAGCTAGAACAAAATCTATTCCAGAATCATCATTAAGGTTAAATCTTGAGGAACAGTTATTAATGAGGTAGGGAATATCAACAATTTCAGCATCATGACCAGTTCTGCGTATTGCTTGAGCAATGTACAACAAATGGATAGGCGGCATATTATATGCATCCTTCATTGGCCTTGCAGGATTAACAAGCAATACTTTCATTTTGCTTCTTCCGATAATCTTAACATATTAATTCCAAAAGTACTGTAATTCGCTGTTAATTAAGGTTTAAGTATCAACTATATTCCCTATTTTAGAATCACTATCCGCCCATCCTAAATAAGAGAATGGTTCAAACTTTTTTAAAATGTTTTCTAAAGTATTATAAACAGCTCTATTTAGACACAACCCTGAAAAGATTCCCCCATTTGCGCTTTGTTTTATTTGCTTAACAGTATCGTAGTATTCATTTTCGGTAAAATATTTATTCTTTAAGCTCATTTCGGCGATTGAAGCAGCATAATCAAACAAATTATAAATAAGGCATATCAAAATGCTCTTAAATATTTTAGATTTAGCAAATGTTTCATTTTTTGACTTTTTTAACTCTCCAAGTAGAAAATCAATTTTTTTAAAATAAAGTGCATCTCCAAAAATCAGTTGCCCCTTACCTCTATATTGGTAGTATTTCTTTCGTTTCCAATAATGCCTGCGTATGTCAATCAAGGTGAATCCTTTGCTATCCATAAATCTATCGATATCCCTAAATAATGGCTGTTTCTCATACATCTCAATAAATTCTGCCTCAATCTGTGCTCCAAATAAATTCGGGAGCACTATTTTCTCTGCGCTCTCTAGAATAAATAACTCGCTTCCTTGCGTGTCAATTTTAATAAAATCCACATCTTTAAGTAAATTTTTTTTGAATATATTATCCAAACTATCTACTCTTTCAGCCGGAATGATTTCTTTGCGTAAGATATTAAATCTATCACTATCTTCATATTGCGATAATATATCCGTATTGGGCTTTAGGATAGATGATTTACCCCTACCCTTTGTAATATAGTATGTAACTTCTCGTGGTTCTTTAAATAACGCACAATTAAAACACTTTAAATTTGAATCATTACCCTTAAGTTTGCTGAATTCTGTTGCATCGGGCTCAAAAGCAATAATATTAATGTTGTTT
>Ga0265296_1004772_pt1 | contig 11593 bp, 17 predicted proteins | sample MunlanPumphouse1_FD_189073 | JGI IMG/M metagenome (GOLD analysis project Ga0265296, IMG submission 189073) | Groundwater microbial communities from a municipal landfill in Southern Ontario, Canada - Pumphouse #1 | ecosystem: Environmental > Aquatic > Deep subsurface > Groundwater | place...
CACTAATTAAAAACAGTAAAATCCACATGGCGCAGGGATTAAAGCCATCAACTGCGGCAATCAATATAGTAAAAATCGGTAATGATATTTTCTTTACATCAACTTGTCCCCAAATTGGTAAATCAATCAATAATGGTTCGGTAGAATCCTTGGTGACTATTTTTTTATCAGTTTGATCAGAATTAGCCATTGCTAATCTGGTCACTAAATCATCATATTCACCAGATTCGTATTTTAGAGCTGTCTGTCTTAAGGTTTCGCCAGTAGTGTCGTCATTTAAATAACCAATAAAATATTCATTACCAATAACTGTAAAGGGCACACCAGAAATTTCAACATTCAATTCATTAGCTACTTTTTGTAGTAATAAAACATTGTCTTGATTAGCGCTGATTTCATAATAAGCCAAATGAATTTGCGGATATTGATTAACTAACTCAGTTAAATAAGCTTTTTCAACAACACAATGAGGGCAAGTAGCTAAACCAAATACATGAATTGTTACCTGATTATCAGCCGCATTGGCAGGATAAAATAACATTAAGCTTAATAACAAGCCTAAAATTACGACGTATTTTTTCATAAATTAAAAATAATCTAAATCTGGATATTAATCAATAGTTAAGTGATGAGTAACTATCAACTAGCTGATAAATTATTCATCTTTTGTCCAGTTCTATAACAAATAAAAATGAGTATGGCAGTTGTCAGTAAAAATTTTGGCATGAACCAATCCCAAAATATTTCTTGCTCCATTTGTTGATAAATCAGCGGTTTTATCAACCAAAAAATAACTCCCAAATATATAATAGTAACCAGCCAGCCCTCGCGACTGGCCGGAGTCCAACCATAACCTATTTTTTTTCGCTTAAACCAGCATACTCCTTGTTTTGATTGCTGGGTGGTATTAATACTCGGTTGTGGTTTAGAAAATAATGAACTTAAATTTACTTGTGCATGTGAGGTTGGCTGCTGCGGAAATTTTTGATTGCTAGTGCGTCGTATTAGCAAATTGCGCACAATATTTTCCAATTGTGGTTGGTTACTTATAAACTTACTAAAATCTTTAGTTTTCAACAATTTAATAAACATACAAATCAATTAATCATTATTAAAGCTAATACACTGACAGTCATAATACCTGTTATGCTCCAACCCAACCAGTTTGACCAAGAACGATTAACATAATCACCCATTATTTTTTTATTATTTGCGATTAGCAAGATAAGCACTAATAGTGGTGGCGCCAATAATCCATTAACAACGGCCGCATAATATAAAATTTGAAAGGGACTAAATGGCAAAAAATTTATAAATAAGCCAATCACAGTAGCCAGAGCTATTACTAAATAAAAAGCTTTGGCTTTTTTTAATTTTTTTCCCAAACTTGCAGGCCAACCAAAAGATTCTGATACTGCATATGATGCTGAGCCAGCTAAGATGGGAATAGCCAAAAGTCCTGTGCCAATAATGCCCAGGCTGAAAATATAAAATGCCATACTACCAGCTAACGGCTGCAAAGCTTGCGCCGCTTGATCAGCAGTTTGAATATCAAAAAAACCATTAGCCCCCAAAGTTGCAGCCGAGGTGATAATAATAAAGAACATGATAATATTAGAAAAAATCATACCGATAACAGTATCAATTCTCATCCGGTGTATATCCTGATTATGAATGCGTGGTATTCCCTGCCCCATCATTTTTAATTTGCGATGCACAATTTCCTCTTCCACTTCTTCATCCGCTTGCCAAAAAAATAAATATGGTGAAATAGTTGTTCCTAAAATAGCTACAATGTTGAGCAAGTAAATCTTGTTCCAACTGATACTGGGCACTATCGTATGCTGAAAAATCGTTAGCCAATCCTGTTTAATCAAAAAAGCTGTAATAATGTAAGCTAATAAAAAAAATGTTAAATATTTTAAGTAACGGGCGTATTTTTTATAACTAACAAAAATTTCTAAAGCCAAAGTTAATAATACAAAACCAACCAAACATAAAATAAAAGGCATTTTAAATGCTAATTTAGTTACCGAAGCCATGGCGCCTAAATCTGCTCCAATGTTTATTATATTAGCCAGCACTAATAAAAAAACTGCGCCATAAAGTATAGTTTTGGCAAAATGCAGTTTAATAACCCCAGCTAAACCTCTGCCAGTAACCATGCCAATCCGACCGCACATTTCCTGAATAGCAATCATAAACGGAGTGGTAAACAAGGCAGTCCAAACTTGGCTATAGCCAAATCTAGCGCCAGTTTGTGCGTAAGTGGCAATGCCTGACGGATCATCATCAGAAGCGCCAGTAATAAACCCGGGGCCTAATAACTTAAGAAATTTCTTCAATTTATTTTTATTCTGATTAGACTCAATCATTACTGATACACTTTAAATACTTAAGCTTACCTTGTTCATCATAAAGCCTAACCCACCAATACCTCCCCTGCCAATAGCCAAATGCCGTGCCTAATAGTACTAAAATCCAAGTACCGACGGTATGGATGCCATACCAAGTGTCCCATGACCAACCAAAACCATATCGTACAAAATCGTTTAGTAATAAATTAATATACCAAATCTCCACTAAAGCATGCACTAAAAACTGGCTCAATAAACCTAATACTGTAAAAGCTGCTATATAAAAAAACTTTTTCATGTTTTAATTCTATCAAAAAATACCGTTTTATTCCATCAGGCGTTGACTAGCTGTATGTTTACTGCTAAGATTGTGAAACAAAATTAATTAAAAACAAACAACGAACAAGGAGAAATAATGAAAATTCGTGAATTTATAATTATCGCGTTAGTGGTCAGTGCTTTAATTTGGGCAGGCAACATACTATATGACATAATGTACAGTTCAGATATTTATTGGCCAGATATTATAAGTAAAAGCTTCTGGGCCTGTGTGGGTGTTTGGTTTTACCTCATAGTAACTGGCATCTGGGCATTCATTAAACTCATGAATAAATTATAAATAAAACCAACAACAACTTCTCTGGACGCAACTCCAGAGATTTTTTTATAAATAAATATTTACTTAATATTTCTTGCGATTATGTTATAGGTCTAAAAAATAAAACGCCTGACTAATATGCAGGCGTTTAAACTGTTGTATTTTAAATTTATTTTAATTCATGTACAATTTGCCACACATAGCCAAAAGGCCGTGATTGAGGTGGTTGATTGGAGAGAAAGCTAGTAATAAAACTGCTATGGGTACTTTCGTTGGTATTATTCATATCCTGAATTTCGGCCAGTACGTGACTGTAAAACTGTTTCTCATGGCTATCACCAAACTCTATAGCATCAACCAAATCTCTACCAGCAATAGTTCTATTACCTTCTTGCAAATTTATAATACCCCGATAAAAATAACTTCTGGCATGTTTTGGGTTTTGATTGATAACATTTGTTAATCTAATCAAAGCATTTTTTCTGTCACCATCCTGCCAATAAGCTAAGGAGGTTAAAAAACATGCTTGTTTTTTTACCGGAGTATTTAAAATAAAAGCATCAGGTACATCACCCAAGGATTCAGCTTTTTTAAAGTCATCAATCGCTTTCCCATATCGGTGAATCGATGCCCAGACAAAACCCCGCGCCAATAGCATTTTGGCATCTTTAGGATTGGCATCAATACCTTGACTTAACCGCTTAATATCTTCTATGATGATTTTTTCATCAAACCCCCTGTGATCAGTAAAAATCATATATTTTGACATATCGTCCATATCTCCTTCGATACTGCATCCAATAAACCAGCAAATGCAGGCAGTAAAAATAATTATCAAACCACCAAACTTTTTCATGACAATCTCCTATTTAATCGATAAATATTGTTTTTTTAAAGTATTTTGTTTGCTTTTGTTTCGTTTCACCTTATCATTAGGTAAAAAAAATAGCAAGATCCCCTCTTGTGAATTATTATTCTCCAATTCGCGCGAATTGGAGCTAGATGCAATCACGGTGGATGCGTGAACTGGAAAAAGGGGCTTACTTGTTTTTCCAGGCGGTGTATCTAGCTTTTAATATCACCTTGAAACGCTCCCAGAACGCTAGGCGTACGCCTAAGAGACCTAAACCAATGAAAATAAGCCAGGAACCAGGACTTAAGGGTGTAACGAGCGCTATTATTCCTATAATGATTAAAAAAACACCAACAACTTTGTTTGCCGGAGAATTCTTATAAAATACTTTTTTAAACCACACTTTCCAAACAATCATAAATTTACCTTAACAGACTTTCTGTTCTTCTACTATTCCCTTACAAGCAAATATAGAACATTATTTCTTTTTTATTATCAACATCTTTTTAATTTGTACTATTCTACTATTTGCGTCCGCCGTGGAGGACTCGCGACGGCTTGAATCAGATATTTATTACCAACATAATTCAGGTTTGGTACCGATTTTCTTTTCCAGCCAAGCTCTGGCTTCGGGCAGTCCGCCTAGCTCATCTATCAGTTTAAGTTCCAAGGCTTCGGTGCCGGTGTAACTTGCGCCGGTAGCCAGTTTTTTAACATCCTCAATTGGCAAATTGCGATTAGTAGCCACTACCTGAATAAAATAATTGTATGCCTGCTCCAGCTGGTTCATAATTATCAGCTTTTCTTCTGCTGTAAGAGGCTTGTCAGGGTCGCCCATATCCTTGTATTTACCAAGGCTTAACTGCTGATAAGTATAACCTTGCTGATTATTATACCTAGCGTTTTCTAAGTATGATGATGTAATGCCAATAGAACCTACATCAGACAATGGCGAAGCAAAAATAATATCAGCTCCGGTAGCTGCCCAATAGGCCGCAGAATCTCCATAGCCGCGAATCACGGCTACGCTGGGCTTGTTTAATGCCTTAAGGGCCTTGGCAATCTCATCTGCTGCCACTGGATAACCGCCAGTTGAATCTATATCTAAAAGTACGGCTTTAATTTCAGGGTCATCTTCTGCGGATTCAATATTAAATACTATATCCTCTGATCCAACGATATCTCCTGTATTTTCACTGCCTTCCGGCGGCTCATAAGTATCAAGCAGTCCATGCAGTTTTTCTGCATAAACATTACAAACTCCCTGATCAGTTGATTCTTGCGAGGTTTCCCAATTTTCTTCGTCATCAGAAAATTCGTCGTCATAATTATAAAGATAAACTAATCCTCCAACTACAGCGACAGTGCAGGCAAACATAATGACTAAACCCACAACAGCTGAAACACGCCACCAGCTAAATTGGGCTTTGCCTTGTTTTTTGGGTTTAGACTTAATAATGCGTGTGGGAAGTAAGTTCATATTGATTATATTTTGATTGTACTACTATTCCCTGTAATCATCAAAATAGAATTGAAGTCTGAGATATAAAAACCACCCGTTGTAGCGAGTGGCTTTTGTATAAAACCATGATTGAATTATTCAGTAGTTTGGTTATCAAATTCTGCTTCGTTGGCCTCTGCTTCTTGTTTAGTAACGCGCATAATGCCGTCTTTATGATGAGCTGGCGAGTAAAGAGTATAAAGCTTTAAATCCTCGTTTGCTGATATATTAATCACATTATGTTCCGCGCCTGCTGGCACAACTACTGCATCGCCATCTGCCACATTGTATTCATTACCGTTGATAATGACTTTACCCGCCCCTTGCTCAAATCTAAAAAACTGGTCATTATCTGCATGCACCTCCATGCCAATTTCTTCATTGGGTTTTAAACACATTAATACTAATTGGCTATGAACGCCTGAATAAAGCACCTTGCGAAAATTACTATTTTCCAAAGTTAATTTTTCAATATTGTCTTTGTATCCTTTTTTCATAAGTGTGTTATCAATTGATTAAAAACTTAGATATTAATTATATACTTAATTGTTAGTTTAGAGCAAAGTTCAATTTTTTTATCATTAAATTTGCGTCACAAAACTATTCGCTTATTCGCGCGAATTAGAGAATGAACGAGAATTAAATCCGCCGCCAAATTTCCCCCCCCAGAGGCGGGCAAGTGTACTCCGCAAAACGGAGCGCACCACTTATTTATTTTGAAATTTTTTAAAATCTTCTTAAAAACCAACAACTACGTCGCAATGGGTAATCCTATTTTATGAAGCGGTAAATAATGAAAATAATAGTAGCATCCCACCGAAATAATATAATCTAGTGTATCTTTATATTCCGGTTTTTTGAACCAATCGCTCAAAATATACACATACTCCACTTCAATATTCAGAGGTGCCATAAGCTTTTTGTATTGTTTCTTTTTAAAATCACAGGTTTGTAATTTCTCATCAACAGAACCACCAGCTTTTTGAAATTTTATTTTTCGTCAGTGATTACAACTTTATTTCCCAGATACTCATTTGTTGAAAAAACTGGCTCAACAACAGGAATATAGTCAGCCATAATAACTTCTGCATCTTCTCCATATTTCCTTCTAATTTCCTGTAATTTTTTTATAAATTTTTTCAGTTTCATATAATTATTTATCTCTCAATATAACACCCATTTCTTTTAGACGATACACCTCGACCATAGCGTCGCCTCGCCAAACTTGCAAAATCTTTCCATCCCATTCCAAAAAATCGAAAAGTTAGGTAGTGGTTTTGAAATAGGAATAAATCTTGTCATTTTGAGATTGAAGAGTTTGGTAGTCCATAAATTTATGCAAGGCGATAATATCCGCGCGACACAAAATCCAGATAACCCTTGTCACGCAAAACTTGTAATTGCTGTCGAATTTTGTCCTTAATGTGCTTGTTGTTTGGGTGTAGTAGGCCAAATTCGTTTTCAAACGCATACACATCGTCAAGTGTAAATTCGCGCTTTCCAAGTTTCTCAATACATCGCATCACATTAAGCAACCATCCTCTCGCCGAAATCTCCTTTTCTTCCCGCAAAAACAGCGTTTTCTTCCACTCGGCAAGCACTTTTTCTTTCGGTTCGACTTGTCGATTGCGAACGAAAAATATCTTGCCGGTTTGCGGAATGCTATTAAGCAAGATGTTGCAGCCAACCCAACCGGGTCGGCGGGCGGTTGGCGCAAGCGGTTTGCGCTTCTCAATTATCTCTGGAACGAAAAAATGTTTCGGTATAACAAAGAAGTTAGTGACTGAAAGATTCGCCGAATCGTAGTTAAGTAGAAAAAAGTTTGGGTTATGGCTGCTTGTTAGCCGTTCAAGCATTGTGCGATATGCGCCATCAAGCACCTTCATTCCTACTGAATTTTGTTTGCTTTTCAATTCGTAATCTTCACGGCAATTTTTGCAGTAGAAATCTGCAACGGGTCTGTTGTTTTCATATTTGTCTATATCCAAACGTCCGCAGTTCGGGCAAAACACCGACTCATCAACCCAATGCTCGGTCAAAACGCGCGCTTTTTGTGATGCGCTTTTATAACGAGTTGCTAATTGTTCATCAAAAGTTAATTTCATAATGTTTTATATCAATAGAATTTTCGGGAAGTTGCTCGAGTATTTTGAGATAGTCCGAATTATATAAAACAAAATCATCTTTATGAAAATATGGCGTTTCGCTGATATATGACAGCATCTTCCTTGGACGTGCTTGTAAATAAGAGGTGCTGTAAGTAACAGTAACCGGAGAATCTCTTAAAATCAAAAGTTTGCTCCTTTTTACAGTATATTTTTTATTTGTTATTTTTTTAAGAGTTTTTTTCTTTTTCTTCTTCATAAAGGTATTTTATATGTTCCATAATACTAAATTATCACCCTCCAAAATTAAATTGGAGACCTGCCCAGTAGCGAACTTGTTCTGCTTTTGGGTTTCCCTAAGCGAGTATTTCTTATTCTTCCGCAACAACCGAGACGGCACATCCTTATCATGATTTACAATTTTCTCTTTTCCAATCCAATTTAGAGAGGGCATGAAAAGTTTATCTTAGATAAGAATTTTTTGCTCTTAAAATTTGCAGTTCGTTTTCTATATTATTAATCTGAATATTCATCTCACTGTTTTGATCGGCATTATTCTTATAGATATCGTTATATCTCAAATAAATATCTTTTTCTTTAATTAAATCAAAAAACACTAAAGATATAGTGGTAATAAAAGCTACAGACACCACAACTACAATGCCAATTAGTAAATTATCAGTTCGTTTTAAACTTTTTTGATAATCTTCAAGTTGGCTCTTAAATTTTTCTCCCTCTTTTTTTAATAAAACAAGCTCCTCTCCTAATAGTTTTTTAAGCTCTAAAAGGGCCTGGGCCTTTGGGTCTTGTATTGCTTGTCGTTCTATTTCTGGCCATAAATCACTGTTATTTATTTGTGTTGGCCCAGTTACGGATGGATTTGTGGGTGGGATTGTATCTTCTGACTTTTGATAAGATGTGCTCATAAATCTTTTACTTCCACCCTTGCCCGATGATTTTAAATCCTACCTGCTCTTGTTGAACTTGAATCGGACCTTGCGGGGTTTGCTGAACCACATTTACTTGCTGTTTACGATATTCAACAGAAATATCATAATAATTTGAAAGTTGAAAGCTTTCAATATAGGCGATCTTATAATCTTTTCTGTTCTGCATCGCGTTTACGCCAATCTCGTTTTCCGGATTCCACATTTTTCCGAAATCCAATTCTTTGTTGTATTCTTCATAGAGATCAGTCATTGCTTTTGAAAGAACATCATCCGCGTTCACAACCATTTTGAGTCCCAAATCCTCTTTAGCTTCTTTCCTGCCGATAAAATATTGATGCGAATATAATTTTTCCGTAAAGTAATCAACCAATTTTTCAATTTCATCTTCTTTGAACGGCGATTTGTGGCTCTTCAAGAGCCGTTTCGCAAGAATGCGGATTAAATTATGGATGCGGTTGACATTACCGAGCGCCAAGGGATGGATTTGCGGATTTGCCTCCACAAATTTATTAAATATTTTCGCAAGCTCCTCATCGTTTTTGATACCGAACTTGTTTTTCGCCAAGTCAAAATATGCCATCACATCTTCCACCGAAATCGGAATTTTATTTTGCGGATTCGCCGGGTCAGTCGGATTGAAAACATTGACGGTTGATGGGTCAATCGGCGAAAGCTCTGAAAGATTGCTCATCACAATTTCGTCCGCGCCGAGTGCAATCATTGTCGCGGCGCTATGCGCTTTATAAGGAACAAGCACGGAAAACTTGTCGCAATACTCGCGAATCATAGAAACCAATCGCCACGGCACCATCGTGTCCCCGCCCGCGCTGTATAAGAAAAGGTCAATATTTTGCGTCTTTCTGATTGCTTGAAGCTGTTTGCTTATAAGCGGAATAACATCCATAGCAATCCTGGCGTTAAAAGGCCCCTGCCGGTCGCTTGTTACATAGGTAACTACCCGCGAACTTCGCAACCCCTCAATTTGTTGTATAAGTTGTTTTCTATCCATAGTGCTATTATTTTACTTTATTTTCCTTAATTTTTCAAATCAAACCCTGCTCCTTAAAACTTAAAAAATTCTTACTGGTAACAATAATATGATCAACTACCTCAATTCCCATAATTTTGCCGGCTTCTACTAATCGCTTGGTAATCACCAAGTCGTCTTCCGATGGTTCGGTGTCGCCGGAGGGGTGGTTATGGACGATAATAACTGAGGCGGCGCGGCTGTCAATCGCTTCTTTAAAAACCTCGCGCGGATGGACAAGATTGGCGTTAAGGGTGCCAACGGAAACAATATTTTCCCTGATTAAATAATTGCGAGCGTCTAAGGACAAAATTACAAAATGTTCTTTCTTTTCTCTGCCTAATTTTTCTCGGAGATAGTTTGCTACCACTTCTGGAGAAACCAGTGGAATTTTTTTAGCTATTTTCTCTCTTGCGTATTTTTCCGAAATTGCTTGAAAAAGTTTTACACCAAATGCGTTAGATGGACCAATGCCTTTAACTTGTTGCAGTTCTTCAAGTGAAGTGTCAAGCACACCACGCAATCCTTTGAACATCTTAATCGCTTTTTTTGCCATTTGCTTGCAATCTTTTCGTGGAGTGCCCAAAGTTAAAAGTAATTCCACTATTTCGTAATCAAGAAAACCATCAAGTCCTGACTGTAAAAATCTACTTCGTAGCCGTTTTCTATGTCCGGCTCCTTTATGTTTCTCTCTTGGACGGTCTATTTTTGGAATGTCCTTAATTCTCATGTTTTCTCATTATTATTTATCCCGCGGCCTATTCCGCCAGAGGCGGATTGCTGTTTGTTGCCAATCGCTTCGCTCTTGCGCAAACAGGGAACAATTTTTGGCAGTTCTTTTATCTTCATATTCTCACTTAATTAAATCATCAACGCCGACATTAAGAGCTTTGGCGATCTTGGGCAGCGTTTTTATGATTGGATTGATGTTTGCTCCTGATTCAATTTTTATAATCATATTATCAGCAGATTATTGATACCTGTATTCTATCAAAAAATCGCCAAAAGGGCGATTCTTTAAAACTGGCTGGGACTAACAGAACTTAATTTAAGATATAAATTAAAGTAAATTTATTAACTTTTCAGTCAACGGGTCTTGATTCTTGGCATGCCGATAGAATACCGCGACGTTCACTTGCTCTTTTTCCACAATATCGGCGCTAAACAACACGCTAAGATGCTTGGAAGTAGCTTTAAGCGACAATTTAATCTTGCTGGCGATATCACCAACTGAAGCTTTATTGATATTTTTCAAGTATTCCAAAATCTCCAAGCGACGTTTGTTAGCCAAGGCTTTCAACACACGTTCCAATTGTTTAATAGTCATAACCTAATTATATCACTTACTATCATAATCTCCTATTCGCTCGAATAAGGGTATGGTATTAAATTAAGCCACCGCAAGTGATATTACCTTATTCGCGCGAATAAGAGGATATAAAAATTACACTCGAGGTAGTCAGGCGAACCTATGACTACCACACCCAGAGCGCGGCGTCCTATGCCTAAGTATGTTTATGCCTCTTAATGTCTAAAACTGCGGAACCTGGACTCGAACCGGGATACCCACCTCCAAAGGGTGGTGTCCCCGCCTTGTCGGCGGGTCGCCATTAAGGCGACTACTATTGATTCTTGTCTATAACTGGGGGACATGGATTCGAACCATGATACCCACCTCCAAAGGGTGGTGTCCTACCGTTAGACGATCCCCCAGTTATAGACACGACTTATTTAAATAATTAACAAGCTTTTATTTTAAGATTCCCCAACGATAAATAATCAAAGCTGGAATAGCTTGATTATGATAATTCAATATTTATTTATAGTCAACATTACACTTTTAAGTAACGGTGCATGGCAATATAAGACGCTAAAATATTAAGCACGGTTGCGCCTAAAAATTGACTACCAAAGAAAAACCAGCCGTTAGTAGTAAAATATTCAGCTAAACTAAACTGATAATTATCAAACAATGACGCTACATAAGGATCTAACCAGCCTAAAGAAAAATAAAATATTACCGCCGTGATTAAAGTAGCTAATAGCGCATAAATAATACTTTCCACCCAAAAAGGTGCACGAATATACCAATTGGTTGCGCCCACCAAACGTTTTATTTCAATTTCTTCTCTTTGTGAATAAATATTAATGCGAATGGTGTTAAACACGACTAGCAAAGCAATGACTAAAAAAATTATACTG
>Ga0265296_1004773_pt1 | contig 11587 bp, 9 predicted proteins | sample MunlanPumphouse1_FD_189073 | JGI IMG/M metagenome (GOLD analysis project Ga0265296, IMG submission 189073) | Groundwater microbial communities from a municipal landfill in Southern Ontario, Canada - Pumphouse #1 | ecosystem: Environmental > Aquatic > Deep subsurface > Groundwater | place: Canada...
TGCCGTCGCCGAACCGCTTGAGGCCCTCGCTCGGCGACCCCAGGGCGATCTTGGCGATCTTGTCCGGCCAGACGTGCACGTGCCCGTCGATGATCATCGTGGTCGTTCCCCCTGCTTGCTTGCACTGCGGCGCGGGCGTGGAGCCGATTGCCGTTGTTCAAGTATAAGGATTATATCGTCAAGAATCCAGCGGCTTACGGTCTTCCCGTTCCCATAACGGCCGCTACGGATGCGAGACTTCGCCGGATGTCGGCTACCTCACAGAACCGCCCGCGCTCCCGGGCGCGGGACGGCCTACGCCCCCAGAAGACCGCCGCCCTGCTCGCCCAGCGCATCGTGGGGGAGATCACCGACGGCGGACTGCAGCAGGGAGCGCCCCTGCCGCCCGAGAAGACGATGCTCGAGGAGTACGGCGTCGCGCGCGGAACCCTGCGCGAGGCGCTGCGGTTCCTCGAGATCCAGGGCGTGATCACGATCAAGACCGGCCCGGGCGGCGGGCCGATCGTCAACCGCCCCGGATCGCGCCACCTGGCGAGCATCATCGCGATGATGCTCCAGCTCGACCAGGCATCGTTCCGGACCGTGCTCGAGGCCCGCGTCGTGCTCGAGCCCGAGCTGGCCCGACGGGCCGCGTCGCGCGTCACCGAGCCGCAGGCGGAGCTGCTGCACCAGTCGGTCGTGCGGATGCGCGAGGCGCTCCAGGACGAGAACGCGTTCGTCGAGGAGAACGCGTACTTCCACGAGACGATCGCCGAGATCGCCGGCAACCCGGTCTTCACGATGGTGCTCGCCTCGCTGACCTGGATCTGCGACGGCACGCCGCTCGGGGTCCAGTACCCGATGGCGTCCCGCGAGGCGGTCGTCGCCGAGCACCACCGGATCCACCGGGCGATCGCCAGCGGCGACGTCGATCGGGCCGGCGCGGCGATGTCGGTCCACATGGGCGACTTCGCGGCCTACCTCGAGGCGAAGTTCCCGCAGGTGCTCGACGCGCCGCTGCGCTGGGACCAGGTCGACCCCTAGATCACTCGGGAGTCACGCCGGGGGCGGGACCGGTCCTTCCCGGGTGCGCCGAGCCCGGCCGTCGTACGGAGCGCCTCCGAACCGCGACGCTCGGGGCGGGGCCCGGTTCTTTCCGGGTGCGCCGAGCCCGGCCGTCGCACGAGGCGTCCTCGGACCGCGACGCTCGGGGCGGGGCCCGGTTCTCTCCGGCCTAGCGGTGCGTCCACTCCGGGTCGCGCTTGTCGACGAAGGCCGTGAGACCCTCGCGGGCGTCGTCCGACGCGAATGCCATCGCGAACGCCCGGCGCTCGCCGTCGATCCCGGCGCGCAGCGGGGTCTCGAAGGCGGCGTTGACGGTCTCCTTGGCCAGTCGCTGGGCGACGGCGGGGCGGCCGGCGATCTTCTGGGCCAGCTCCACGGCGGTGTCGAGCCACGCGTCGAGTCCGACGACGCGCGAGACCAGCCCCATCGCGAGGGCCTCCTGGGCGTCGAGCAGGCGGCCGGTGAGCACCATGTCCATCGCGACCGCCTTGCCGATCGCCCGCGGCAGCATCTGCGTGCCGCCGGCGCCGGGGATCAGGCCGAGCTGCGTCTCGGGCAGGCCGAACCGCGACGTCTCGGACGCGACGATCACGTCGGAGATCATCGCCAGCTCGCAGCCGCCGCCGAGGCAGAAGCCCGAGACCGCGGCGACCATCGGCGTGCGGATCCGGCGGACGGCCTCCCAGAGCAGGGCGCGGTCGCCGTCGTAGATCTCGGTCGCGGTGCGCTCGCGCAGGGCGCGGACGTCGGCCCCGGCGGCGAAGACCTTGTCGGCCCCGGCCACCACGATCGCCCGCACGCCGAGGTCGCGGTCGGCGGCCTCCAGCTGCCGGACGAGCTCGCCGAGCACCGGGTCGCTGAGCGCGTTGCGCTGGCTCAGGTTGTCGATCGTCAGGACGACGACGGCGTCGTGCTGCTCGCGGCGGACGGCGGTGCTGGTCACGGACTCTCCCCGGGCGGACTGCGGAAACGGCTGCGAATGGCGATCGCCGCGTGCACCGTGCACGCCAAAATCGCTATTCAGGATAATAGTAGTCACGCGTGAGGCGGTGGGGTCGACGATGGTGGCCCGGGCGCGCGAACGCCGACCGGTCGACGTTGAGCAGCTACGGCGTGTCGAACGACGACCGGTCGCCGAACGGCGGCGCGGCCGGTGGGGTCGATGATCGATCGCGGGAATCCCCCATTCGACGGCTCTCGGAAGCGTATGGCGGAAACCAACCATCTGCCTCCGGGCCCCGGGAACGGGGGGATCCGTCTGCGAAAATTTCGCCGGTGAAGACCGTTCCCGGAACCGACCTAGACGCCATCCTCGAGTCGGTCGAGGATCGCAATCCGGGCGAGCTGGAGTTCCACCAGGCGGTCCACGAGGTGCTCGCCCCGCTCGGTCCCGTGCTGGAGGCGCACCCGGAGTACTCGCGGGCGCGGATCCTCGAGCGGATCGTCGAGCCCGAGCGCCAGATCATGTTCCGCGTGCCGTGGGTCGACGACCAGGGCGAGATCCACGTCCAACGGGCGATGCGCGTGCAGTTCAACTCCGCGCTCGGCCCGTACAAGGGCGGCCTCCGGTTCCATGGCGGGCTGTCGCTCGGCACGGTCAAGTTCCTCGGCTTCGAGCAGATCTTCAAGAACGCCCTGACCGGGCAGGGGATCGGCGGCGGCAAGGGCGGGTCGGACTTCGACCCCAAGGGCCGCAGCGACGCCGAGGTGATGCGCTTCTGCCAGTCGCTGATGACCGAGATGTACCGCCACATCGGCCCGGACATCGACATCCCCGCCGGCGACCAGGGCGTCGGCGGTCGCGAGATCGGCTACATGTACGGCCAGTACAAGCGGATCGTCGGGGCGTCCGAGGCGGGCACGATCACCGGCAAGGGCGTCGGCTGGGGTGGGGCGCAGGTCCGCACCGAGGCCACCGGCTACGGGCTCGTCTACTTCGTCCAGGAGATGCTCGCCCACGAGGACGACGACTTCACCGGCAAGACGGTCGTGGTCTCGGGCGCGGGCAACGTCTCGCTGTTCGCGATCGAGCAGGCGAGCAAGCTCGGCGCGACCTGCGTCGCCTGCTCGGACTCGTCGGGCACGTTGCACGATCCGGACGGGCTCGACCTGGAGTTGCTGAAGACGATCAAGTTCGTCGAGCGCGGCTCGCTGGCCGACTACCCCGCCCGCCGCGGCGGCGAGGCGACGCTGACCCCGGGCGCGACCCCGTGGAGCATCCCCTGCGAGATCGCCCTGCCGTGCGCGACGCAGAACGAGCTCGACGAGGCCGACGCGCAGGCGCTGGTGGCCAACGGCGTGAAGGTCGTCGCCGAGGGCGCGAACATGCCCTGCACCGACGAGGCGGTCGCGGTCTTCCAGGCCGATGCGAACGTTGCCTACGCGCCGGGCAAGGCGGCCAACGCCGGCGGCGTCGCGGTCAGCGCGTTCGAGATGGCGCAGAACGCGGCCCGGATCCGCTGGTCGTTCGCCGACTCCGACGAGCGGCTGCGCGCCGTGATGTACCAGATCCACGAGACCTGCCGCAAGACCGCTGCGCGCCACGGCTTCGAGGGCGACTACGTGGCGGGCGCGAACATCGCCGGCTTCACGATCGTCGCCGACGCGATGCTCGCGCAGGGCGTCGTCTGACGGCCGACTCCGGCGGCCGACGGTACCCACGCGCTGCGGCGCGTCCTCCGAGCCCCGACGGGCGGATGACCGTGCGAGCTCCGCGTCCGCCCGGCGAGTAGGAAAGACTGCGCGGCGATGAACTTCGCACGCGACGTGGTGGCGGCCCGGGATCCGCACGACCGGGCCCTGGTCGAGCTGCGCCGCGACGGCGGAAGGCGGGAGTGGAGCTTCGCCGAGGTCGACGCGGCCAGCGGGGCGTTGGCCGGACACCTGGCCGCCCGCGGGGTGCGGCGCGGCGACGTCGTGATGACCCTGGTCGGCAACCGCCCCGAATGGGTCCTGGCGATGGCCGCCTGCTTCCGGATCGGGGCGGTCGCGCTGCCGTGCAACGAGCAGTTGCGCGCGAAGGACCTGCGGCTGCGGCTGGACGTCACCGCCCCGAAGCTGGTGGTGGTCGACGAGCGCAACCGGGCGGAGCTGGAGGCGGCACTCGTCGGCCCGAGCCCGAGCCCCGGCTCCAGTCTCGGCACCGAGACCGGCCCCGCCCGTGACCCCGAGATCCTCGTCGTCCCCGACAACGCGCTGCTGGTCGGCGACGCCCCGCCGTTCGCGGAGCTGGACCCCGAGGACCCCTGCCTGCTCACGTTCACGTCCGGCACCGAGGGCGATCCGAAGGCCGTCGTCCACGTCCAGCGCTACCTCGACGGGCAGCGGCTGCAGGCGAAGAACTGGCTCGATGCGCGACCCGGCGACCTGGTCTGGTGCACCGCCGCCAGCGGATGGAGCAAGTCGGCCCGCAACGTCTTCGTCGCGCCGTGGCTGCAGGGCGCGACGGCCCTGCTCCACGACCAGCGGTTCGACCCCGCCGAGCGGCTGCGGATCCTCGCCGACGAGCAGGTCGACGTGCTCTGCATGGCGCCGACCGAGTACCGCGTGATCGCGAAGCGCACCGAGATCGGCCGCTACCCCGCGCTGCGCGGGCTGGTCGCGGCGGGCGAGGCGCTCAACCCCGAGGTGCTCGACGTCTGGCGGGCGGCGACCGGGATCGAGATCCGCGACGGCTTCGGCCAGACCGAGACCGGCCAGCTGACCGGCGCGCCGCTCGGCGAGCCGGTGCGCGCGGGCTCGATGGGACGGCCGCTACCGGGCGTGCGGCTGTGGATCGACGACGGCGAGCTGGTCGTCGACCCGGCGAGCGTGCCGACGTTCTTCCGTGGATACCTCGGCCACGATCCGGCGCCCCGCGACCAGCCGTGGCGGACCGGCGACCGGGTCCGCGAGGAGGACGGCTGGTTCTTCTTCGAGGGCCGGACCGACGACGTGATCTCGTCGGCCGGGTACCGGATCGGCCCGTTCGAGGTCGAGTCCGCGCTGGTCGCCCACCCGGCCGTGGCCGAGGCGGCGGTCGTCGCGGCGCCGGACGAGGAGCGCGGCCAGATCGTGCGGGCGGTGATCGTGCTGCGCGACGGCGTCACCGCGGACGACGAGCTGATCGGCACGCTCCAGGAGCACGTCAAGTCGACGACCGCGCCCTACAAGTACCCGCGCCGGATCGACATCGTCGACGAGCTGCCGAAGACGACCAGCGGCAAGATCCAGCGGGCACTGCTGCGACGCGACGCCCCCTAGGCCGCCGGTCCCGCCCCCGAGAGCGGGCGTTCCCGGCGGCGGGACGGTCGCCCGATCAGTTCCCGGTCGTCAGGACGACCCGGAAGCGCGCGTCGCCGCTCATCATCCGCGCGTACCCCTCGGCGGCTCGTTCGAGCGGGTAGGTCTCGATCGTCGGACGAACGTCCTGCAGGGCGCTGAAGCGCAGCGTGTCCTCGGAGTCCTTCGACGTTCCCGACGCGTGGCCGATCACCCCGGTGCTTCCCGGGATCAGCGCGAACGGCGGGATCTGCATCGGATCGGCGGATGCACCGACGACGATCATTCGCCCGCGGGCCCGCAGGCCGCCGACCGCGGCGCTCATCGCATCCGGGGCGGTCACGGTCGCCAGGATCGTCGTCGCGCCGCCGAGCGCCTGCAGCGCTGCGGCCACGTCCTGGGCGGTCGAGTCGACGTAGTGGTGCGCGCCGAGCTCGATCGCACGCGCCCGCTTGTCGGTGCCGCGAGCGATCGCCACCGTCTCGAAGCCCATCCGGCGGGCGAACTGGACGCCCAGGTGGCCGAGCCCGCCGACACCCAGGATCGCGACGAGGTCGCCCGGCCGGGCGCCGCTCTCGCGCAGCGCGTTGAACGTGGTGATCCCGGCACAGAGCAGCGGCGCCGCGTCCTCGGCCGAGAGCTCGTCGGGGATCGACGCCAGCGCGGACTGCGGGACGATCACGTGGTCGGCGTAGCCGCCGTCGTAGGCGATGCCGGGCACGAGCCCGTTGGGGCAGCTGATGAAGTCCCCGCGGCGGCACGGGTCGCAGTGCCCGCAGTGCCCGCCGAACCAGCCGACGCCGACGCGCTGCCCGGCCGTCCACGGCTCGACGCCGACGCCGACCGCCTCGATCGTCCCGGCGATCTCGTGGCCCGGCACGCGCGGGTACTCGATCCCCGGCATCCCGCCCTCGATCGTGAACGCGTCGGAGTGGCAGACCCCGCACGCCTCGACCCGGACCAGCACCTCGCCGCGGCCGGGCGCACCCAGCTCGCGTTCGCTCAGCTCGAGCCCCTTGCCGGGCTCCGTCACCTGCACCACACGCGTCGTCGTCATGGTCCCAGCAGACCACACGAGCGCGGTGACGTGAAGAGTCGGGGCGGACCGTAGGTCTCGCAGACCCACCCACGGGACCGGCGGCAGCCCGCATACTGGGGACGTGGCCAACGACGAGCTCCGACAGTTCCTGCGGTCGCGACGCGGACGGGTCGAGCCGCACGAGGTCGGGCTGCCCACGGGCGAGGGCGCGCGACGGGTTCCCGGTCTGCGGCGGGAAGAACTGGCGCGGCTGGCCGGGGTCAGCGTCGACTACTACGTTCGGCTCGAACAGGGGCGGGCCACGGGTGCGTCCGAGGACGTGCTCGACGCGGTCGCCCGTGCGCTGCGGCTCGACGACGACGAGCGGGCGCACCTCTTCGACCTGGCCCGGCCGACGCGGACCCGCGCCAAGCAGCGGACAGCCCGCCCGCAACGCGTGCGGCCCGGCGTGCTGAGGCTGCTGCAGAGCACGCCGATGCCCGCCTTCGTGCTGGGACGCCGGCTCGACTTCCTGGCGACCAACCGGATGACCCGTGCGCTGCTCTGCGACTTCGACGCGCGGCCCCCGCGGGAGCGCAACCACGCCCGCTGGGTCTTCCTCGATCCGGCGGCGCGGGAGCTCTACGTCGACTGGGAGGCGGTCGCCCGCGACAACGTCGCGAGTCTGCGGATGGACGCGGGCCGGCATCCCGACGATCCCGAGCTCTCGGCCCTGGTCGGCGAGCTCAGCGTCAAGAGTCCCGAGTTCGCGGGCTGGTGGGCGTCGCACGACGTGCTCCGTCAGACGCACGGGACCAAGCGCTACCACCACCCGATCGTCGGCGCGCTGACCGTCGGCTACGAGGCGCTCACCCTGCCGGACGACCCGGATCAGACGCTCTTCCTCTACACGGTGGAGCCCGGGTCACCCTCGGCGGAGGCCCTCGAGCTGCTGTCGGCGTGGACGTTGGAGTCGCCGCTCGGCGGACGGGGTACGGTGAATCCGTGATGCTCGCCCCCGCTCGACCCGACCGCTCCCCGTACCCCGTGGTCCGCGACGGCCGACGGCCCGCGGTGCTTGCGGCGCTGTTGACGGTGCTCGTCGGACTCGGCCTGGCCGGGGCGCCCGCCGCGTCGGCCAACCTGATCGGGATCACCGAGGACCCGCCGGGGGACTCCTCCGATCCGGCGCCCGCGCGCGACATCCTCAACGCGGCGCTCGGCTACGACCGCCGCCGCGGGGCGCTGGTCGGGATGGTGCGGTTCCGCGGCGCACCGACGGCCGACACGGCGGGCCTGATCACGATCTTCGCCGGCACGCGCACGCCCGAGGGCTGCAACGGCTATCCGGCGGTCGGCTTCTCGACCGTCACCGACGGCCTCCGCCCGCGCTGGCACGTGTTCGAGGCGGCGGCGGCCCAGGGGGTCTTCGGCGACACGCGCAAGAGCGGCGCGGGGACGGCGGTCCAGCAGTTCGAGGCGGTCGACCGGAAGATGGCCGGCAAGAAGCCCGACTGCATGATCGCCACGCTGACCGCGTCCGGCGACGCGAGCGTGGTCTACGACACCACCGGTCCGATCCCGCTCGTCGCGCAGCCGGTGACGCAGGTGCAGCTGAAGGGCGTGCCCAAGCGGCTGCCCGCCGACCGGACCCGGCGGGTCCGCGTGACGGTGACCAACGCCGGCGACGCGCCGACCCGTCCGGTGCGGCTGCGCGTCGCCTCGGCTCGCGGCCTGCGGGCCACCCTGGCGTCGTCGCGGATCAAGGCGATCGCGCCCGGCAAGTCCCGGACGGTGAGCCTGCGTGTGTCGCTGAGCTCCCGCGCTCGGGCGCAGACGCCGCTGAAGCTGACCGCGACGGCCGGCGACCAGAAGGTCGAGGCCGTCGGCCGGATCGCGCTCCAGCGTCCGGCACGGAAGGGCGGATCGGGCAGCGGGTCGCCCGTGCCGCGACCGCCGACGGTCTGCAACCGCTGGATCCCGGACCTCTCCGGAGAGAGCGGGGGATACCTCGGGCTCGTGCCCTGCTGACCGGCGGATCTCCCGCCGGCGCGCGCCCTCAGGACCCGCTTAGGGACGGCGTGGGGAAGTCCTTAGCCCGGCTGTGCGCTCCCTCACGCACGACCGATTCGGAGGGCCGCATACTCACTGGTGCATCTTCTCTCTCTCCCTGATGCGCGAACGCCCCGGCTACCACCGGGGCGTTCGTCGTTCCGGGCCCGAGTCTCCGCGGGACGGTGATCGGGTGCTCGTCGAATCGGTCCCGTCGGGCGAGGGACCGGGATGTCAGCGCGCCAGTCGTTCCAGCAGGGCCGAGCTGGCCGTGAACGGGTCGATCTCGCTGCGAGCCGTCGACGCGAGCAACGCGGCCACCGCGGCGTCGTCGGACGCGGCCGCGACGAGCCGACGGCGGAACGCGCGGCCCGCGAGCGTCAGGACGGCCTCGCGCAGGCGTTCTTCGCGCCGGGCGATGAGTGTCCCTCCCGCCGCCAGGAACCGGCGGTGCTCGTCGATCGCGTCGGCCAGGGCCTCGATGCCGACGCCGGTGTCCGACTGGACCTTCAGCAACGGCACCTTCCACGTTTCGCCCTCGTGGGGAACCAGCGAGAGCGCCGAGCGGACCTGCTGCATCAGCGCTCCCGCCGTCGGATGGTCGGCCTTGTTGACGACGATGACGTCGGGGATCTCCATCACCCCCGCCTTGAGCGCCTGGACCGCGTCGCCGCTGCCCGGGACGAGTACGAGCACGACGGTGTCGGCCAGCGTCACGATGTCGACTTCGGCTTGACCGACCCCGACGGTCTCGATGAAGACGTCGTCCTTGCCGGACGCATCCATCAGCAACGTGGCCTGGAGCGCCGCGCCGGACAGGCCGCCGAGCGCGCCGCGGTTGGCCATCGAGCGGATGAAGACGCCGGGATCCAGGTAGTGCTCGGTCAGCCGGATCCGGTCGCCGAGGACCGCCCCGTTCGTGAACGGCGAGCTGGGGTCGACCGAGAGCACGGCGACGTCGCGTTGCTGGGCACGGCGAACCGTGGTCAGCGCGTTGATCAACGTCGACTTGCCCGCCCCCGGCGGCCCGGTGATGCCGACGATCGCGGCGTCGCCGGTCGTGGCGTAGACGTCCTGGACGAGCCGCCAGCCCGCCTGGTCGTCCGTCTCGGCGATCGTGATCGCCCGCGCCAACGCGCGCTTCTCGCCGGCCTGCAACCGCGCGCCGAGGTCGTCGGGCACCACGATCATCGGAGCCTCACGCTCCGCCCTTCGAGGCCAGGGCCCGGACCGGGAAGTCTCCGACGGTTCGCAGTCCCGGGGCGGCGTCGTGGATCGGCCCGATCATGTTGACCACGGTGGCCGGCGTGGTCGAGAACGAGTGGACGCCCTCGGCCGAGGCCAGCGACACGGTCTGGTCGGCCCCGGTGATCGTCCAGGCGTCGCCGGTCGGGATCGGGTCCCCGGGATCGACGAAGCCGAAGTACTCGCGCAGCTCGATCCGCGTCCGACCGTCGACGATCGCGTGGGCGTGCTGCTCGACGACCGCGACCGTGCCCGCCGGGATCGTGACCAGATCACCGGTCCGGTCGGACTCCGCGACCAGCGCCACCGACAGCGGGCTCTCGACGACCTCGTCGATCGGCCAGCCGAGGGCGTCGCCGAGCGCGTCTATGCTCTGGCGGAAGCCGATGTGCCCGTGCAGCGTGTCGGACGGCTGGGCCGCGAACTGCTCGGGCGTCAGGCCGATGCCGAAGCGCTGGAGGCGGGCGGCGCGGTGGACCCGGACGTCCATCGTCCGGGTCGCGACGATCCGCTCGACGCGCTGGCTGGCCAGGCTGAGCACCGTGACGAGCGTGTCCATCAGCAGACCCGGATTGGCCCCGACGCTGAGGATGCTGACGTCGTTGTCCCGGGCGGCGGCGTCGAGCCGGACGCTCCACTGCGGATGACTCCGCCACGGGTAGGTCAGCTCCTCGGCCGCGGTCACCACGTCGACGCCTCGGCCGGCCAGTGTGATCAGCAGCTCGCCGATCTGGTCCAACCGCGAGGCGGTCAGCACGGCGACGACGTCGATCTCGTCGGTCATCAGCGCGGGGGAGACCACCAGCGGCTCGCCGGTCGGACCCCCGAGATCGAGGGTGACGCCGGCCAGCTGCGGGTCGGCGTCGACGACGGCCACCAGCTCCAGGTCGGCCCGCCGGGCGACGCCCCGCGCGACGGCGCGGCCGAGCACGCCCGCCCCGACGACCGCCACGCGCAAGCGCGGCTGGTCGTTCGGGGTCTGCCGAAGGGGAGTGGATGCGGGCAACGGAGCGTCCGCCGCCGCGGCCGGGTGTGAGCGGTTCGCCATGCGATGATCGTCGTCACCGGGGGTGTCCCGAGCAATTGGAACCGCACCCGAACCGGCTCGGCCTCTTGCTGCCGCCCGACAGGGCCACGACCTCGGCCTGCCGTGCCCGGCCGTTGATCCCCGTGCCCAAAGCGGCTCGGTGGTTCAAGCAGCGCCCCAATTGCCGGCGGGGCCCACCGCGCCTAGCGTCGACGGTGCATGTTCATTCCCGAGCTTCTCACCCGCGCCGCCTGGCGTTGGCCGGACCGCCTGGCGGTCGCCGACGAGGACGCGGCCCTCACGTTCCGACAGCTTCGGGACCAGGTCTTCCGGCTGGCCAACGCGCTGCGTGGGCTGGGTCTGTCGTCCGGCGACCGCGTACTCGACCTGCAGTCGAACTCGCTCAGCTACCTGGTCAGCGACCTGGCGATCCCGACCGCCGGCATGGTCCGCGTCGCGCTCAACGCGCGGTTGGCGGTCCAGGACCTGGAGTACATCGCGCAGGACTCGGGGGCCACGGCGATCATCTACGGGCCGGGCTACGAGGATCTCGCCCAGGAGCTCGTCGCCCGCTGTCCGTCGTTGGGCCTGGCGATCTCGGCCGCCGGGGGCGGGGCCGGCCGTGACCTGTCCGAGCTGCTGTCGAGCGCGTCCGCGGCCCGGCCGCGACACCGGCCGCAGGCCAACGACCTGGTCAGCCTGAACTACTCGTCGGGGACCACGGGCCGGCCGAAGGGCTGCATGCGGACCGCACGCAACCGCTACATCAGCACCCAGGACGTGCTGCTCTCGCTGTTCGAGCAGGGCTTCGGCTCGGGTGATGTCTACCTGCACGCCGGGCCGATCACGCACGCCTCGGGGCTGCTCGTGCTGCCGGCGATCGCCGCGGGCGTGACCCAGCGGATCATGCGCAAGTACGACGCGGAGGAGACCTTCTCGCT
>Ga0265296_1004774_pt1 | contig 11585 bp, 8 predicted proteins | sample MunlanPumphouse1_FD_189073 | JGI IMG/M metagenome (GOLD analysis project Ga0265296, IMG submission 189073) | Groundwater microbial communities from a municipal landfill in Southern Ontario, Canada - Pumphouse #1 | ecosystem: Environmental > Aquatic > Deep subsurface > Groundwater | place: Canada...
TCCGTCCCGGCGCCGGCCGTGCTCTCGCTGCTCGCCGGCCTGCCGACCGCCGGCGGCCCGGCGGGCGCCGACGAGGCGCCGGTGGGCGAGCTCACCACGCCGACCGGCGCCGCTCTCCTCGCTCACTTTGCGAGCTCGTTCGCCGGCCTGCCTCCGGGACGCATCGAGCTCACGGGGTGCGGGGCCGGCCGCCGCGAGGTACCCGGCCGGCCGAACGTGCTTCGCGTGGTGCTCGTCGAGCCCGTGCGCGACGCGGAGGGCGCCGAGGAGTCACCCGACCCCCTCCCGGCCGGCCACGGCCCCGGCGACCACGTGCTTCTCGAGACCAACATCGACGACTTGAGCGCCGAACTGCTGGGGCACGCCGCCGAGGCCCTCCGCGAGGCCGGCGCCATCGACGTGTGGATGAGCCCCGCGCTCATGAAGAAGGGCCGCCCCGGCGTAGTCCTCCACGTGCTCGCCGCGGCCGCCGACCGCGAACGCCTGGCCGGGGTCGTGTTCGCCGAGACCTCCAGCTTCGGAGTGCGCACGTCGCCCGTCGGCCGTCTCTACGCCGAGGAGCGCCGCGAGAAGGTCACTATCGGGGGTCAGGAGGTCGGCGTCCGGCTCGGCTACGCCGCCGGGCGCCTGGTCACCGTGTCGCCGGAGTACGAGGACGTGCGCCGCGTGGCCGCCGCCGTCGGTCGACCCGCCAAAGTGGTCTACGAGGCGGTGCAGACGGCCGCACGCACGAACTTCAGCGCCACTTGAGGTTCGCCGGCGGGGCGGACCTGGTCGCGGGCCGGCGCCGCTCGGCGCCTCGCCGCAGCCGGCCCCGCCTCCCGCCGCCTGCCAATTGACCCCCCGCAATCGGCAAATGTACAATCCGTCACAAGGAGCCGCCGTTTTGCACATCCGGCCGAACGGCTTCCCTCACCCTGCGAGACGCGTGGAAGTGTGGACACAAAGGAGGACGCGTTGAGTTCGTCTGACAAGGTCGTACGCAAGTCCCCGGTGCCGAGCGACATCGAGATCGCCCAGGCCGCCACCATGCAGCCCATCCAGGCTATCGCCGAGAAGGCGGGCATCCTGGAGAGCGAGCTGGAGCTCTACGGTCGCTACAAGGCCAAGATCGACTACATGGCTCTGCTCGAACGTCTCAAGGACAAGCCCGACGGCAAGATCATCAACGTGACCGCGATCACGCCGACGCCTCTGGGCGAGGGCAAGACGGTCACTTCCATCGGACTCACGGAGTCGATGAATGCCATCGGCATGGACACGATGCTGGCGCTGCGTGAGCCCTCCCTTGGGCCGGTGTTCGGCATCAAAGGCGGGGCGGCCGGGGGCGGCTACTCGCAGCTCATCCCCATGGAGGACCTGAACCTCCACTTCACCGGTGACATCCATGCCGTCGGCGTCGCCAACAACCTGCTCGCCGCCATGATCGACAGCCACCTCATGCACGGCAACGAGCTCAATATCGACCCGCCCAGCATCTCGTGGCGGCGCTGCGTCGACCTCAACGACCGCGCGATGCGTGAGATCGTCAACGGTCTGGGCGGCCGCCTCAACGGCGTGCCCCGCCAGACCGGCTACGACATCACCGTGGCCAGCGAGGTCATGGCGATCCTCGGCCTTGCCACCAGCCTGAAGGACCTTCGCGAGCGCCTCGGGCGCATCACCTTCGGCTACACCAAAGACGGCGATCCGCTGACGGCCGACGATATCGGCGCCGGCGGCGCCATGACGGTGCTCCTCAAGGACGCCATCAAGCCCAACCTTATGCAGACCCTCGAGGGCAACGCCGCTCTCATCCACGCCGGCCCGTTCGCCAACATCGCCCAGGGCAACAACTCGATCATCGCCGACAAGGTCGCCCTGAAGCTCAGCGACTATGTCGTCACCGAGAGCGGCTTCGCCGCCGACCTCGGCTCCGAGAAGTTCATGGACATCATCTGCCGCTACGGCGGCTTTGCCCCGAGCGCCGTGGTCATCACCTGCACCATGCGCGCCCTCAAGATGCACGGCGGGCTCCCCGTCGACCCCGAGCTGCTCAAGGCCGAGAACAACGCCGCCCTCGAGAAGGGCTGCGAGAACCTCGCCAAGCAGGTCGAGAACATGAAGTACTTCGGCATCCCGGTGGTCGTGACCATCAACCGGTTCGCCTTCGACCGCGACAGCGAAGTCGAGATCGTGCGCAAGGCGGCCGTGGCGGCCGGCGCCGAGGACGCCGTGCCGATCAACGTGCATGCCCTCGGCGGCGACGGCGGGCAGGAAGCGGCCGAGATCGTCAAGGCGGCCGCTGACCGCGGCGGCGACTTCAAGTTCCTGTATCCGCTCGACGCCTCCATCAAGGAGAAGATCGAGACCATCGCCACCAAGATCTACGGCGCCGACGGCGTGGATTACCTGCCCGAGGCCGAGGCCAAGATCAAGCAGTTCACCGCGCAGGGCCTCGACAAGCTGCCGCTCTGCATGGCCAAGACGCACCTGTCGCTGAGCCACGACCCGGCGCTCAAGGGCCGGCCGCGCGGTTTCCGGGTGCCGATCCGCGACATCCGTCCCGCCACCGGTGCCGGGTACCTGTACCCGCTGCTCGGCGAGATGCGCACCATGCCCGGCCTGGCCAAGCGGCCGGCGGCCGTCGACGTCGATATCGACGTCCAGACCGGCCGCATCATCGGCCTGTTCTGAGCAGACGAGAACGGTGGGTGCGCGGGGCGGGCTCGGCTGCGGCCGGCCCGCCCCGCGGCGCCGCCTCCGCGGCCGCCACGGGCGGCCCCGGGTGGCGCCGCGAGGCATCCCCTTCCCCCATCGGAGGTACACGGTGAGCGACGGTCCCACCATCTACGCTACTGAACTCCTGACGACCTACCTCGACGACGCCGCCAGCGGCAAGCCGGCCCCCGGCGGCGGCAGCGTCTCGGCCTGCGTCGGCGCCCTCGGAGCCGCGCTGGTGAGCATGGTCTGCAACCTCACGCGGGGGCGCGAGAAGTTCGCCGCCGTGGAGGACGAGATCCAGGCCCTGGTGGCCGAGGCGGAGGGCGTGCGCGCCGGTCTCGAGACGCTCCTCCAGGACGACACCGTGGCCTACAACGGCGTCATCGCGGCCTACAAGCTGCCCAAGGAGACGGACGCGGAGCAGGCGGCGCGCACCGCGGCCGTCCAGGCCGGCCTCATCGTCGCCGCCAACGTCCCGCTCGAGATCTGCCGCCTGGCGGTGAGGGTCTGCCGTCTCTCGAGGACCGCGGCCGAGCTCGGCAACCCGGGGGCGGTCACCGACGCCGGGATCGGCGCCGTGCTCGGCGAGGCGGCCGTGGTCGGCGCGGCCCTCAACGTGAAGATCAACCTGGGCTCGATCAAGGACGCGGCCTACGTCGAGGCCGCCGCGGCCGAGATCGACGCCATCGAGGCCGAGGCCGCGGCGCTGCGCGCCGACGTGCTCGGCATCACCCTCTCCAAGCTCTGATCACCCCCTGACGACACGCGAAAGGTACGCCATGGCAGCTCAGATCATCGACGGCAAGGCGATCGCCGAGCAGATCCGCGAAGAGATCAAGTCCGAAGTCGCCAAGCTCGCGACCTGCGGCGTCAAGCCCGGCGTCGCCACGATCCTCGTGGGCGACGACGGCGGCGCTCAGTTCTACCGCGGCCAGATCGAGAAGAACACCGGCACGGTGGGCTTCGAGTACTTCAACAACGCGCTTCCGGCCGGCACCGGCCAGGACGAGGTGCTCGCCCTTATCGAGAAGCTCAACCAGGATCCGCGCGTGCACGGCATCCTGGCGCTCATGCCGATGGCCGGCGGCATCGACCAGAACGCGGTGTTCAACGCCATCGCGCCGGTCAAAGACCTCGACTGTGTGAACCCGGCCAACATCGGCCACGTGCTGCTCGGCGACCAGCTGTTCGCGCCGGCCACGCCTTCGGCCTGTATCGAGATCCTCGACCGCGAGGGCATCGAGCTGCAGGGTCTCGACGTCACGATCGTCAACCACTCGAACATCGTGGGCAAGCCGGTGGCTCTGCTGTGCCTCAACCGCAACGCCTCGGTCCACGTCGTGCACGTGTTCAGCAAGGACGTGCCCGCCGCCTGCCGCCAGGCCGACGTCCTCATCAGTGCGGCGCCGGTGCGCAACCTCATCAAGGGCGACATGGTCAAGCCCGGCGCCGTGGTGATCGATGTCACCACGATGCGCGGCGACGACGGCAAGCAGGTCGGGAGCCTCGAGTGGGAGGCGGTCGTCGAGGTCGCCGGCAAGGCGACGCCGGTGCCCGGCGGCGTCGGCCCGGTGACCAACGTCATCCTCCTCAAGAACGCCCTCGCCGCCTGCAAGGCGCAGACCGGCGTCAGCTGACCCCGAGGCCGCCGCGGCGGCGTGGCTGCGCCGCCGCGGCTACCGCCGGCCGCCGCGGCATGGTTCAATAGAGTCTCTGGCCTCAGGTGCGAAGGAGGGCGGTCGCGTCGCGGCCGCCCGGCGAACGCGGAACGCGATGTGGAGTTGATACGATGCCCAGGAGAGTAGTGCGCAGCGATGCGGCTCCGGCCGATCCCCGCGGGAACGGCGACCTCGATGTCTGTGCGGTCGCGACGCTCGTCGCCGAGAGCGACCCGCACGGCAATCTCATCGCGCTGCTGCAGCGGGCGCAAGGCGAGTTCGGCTATCTGCCGGAGCCCGTCATCGACGAGATCGCTCGCCTCAGCGGGCTCCCGGCCTCGCGCCTGCACGGCATCATCACCTTCTATGCCCAGTTCAGCACCGTACCCAGCGGCCGCCACCGGGTCTGTGTCTGCCACGGCACGGCCTGCCACGTGGCCGGCGCCTCGCGGATCACGGAGGCGCTCGAGCAGGAGCTCGGCGTGTGCGACGGCGACACCACCGCCGATAGGGAGTTCACCCTCGATTCGGTCGCCTGCATGGGCGCCTGCTCGCAGGCCCCCGTCATGCGCATCGACGACGACACGTTCGGCAACCTCAGCGCCGACCGGACGCGCAAGGCCCTGCGCGACCTGCGCCAGGAGCTCGGGCTGCAGCCCCCGGTCGGGGCGGCGGTGGGCGAGGGTGGTGAGAAGCATGCCTGAGCAGGCGAGGCCCTCGTCGGGGCCGGCGCCGGCGGAGGGCGTCAAGGTCACGGTCACGCCGGCGGCGGGCGGGCGGCGCCGGGTCTCGGTCTGCGCCGGCACCGCCTGCGTGTTCGCCGGCTCCATGAAGGTCCGCGACGCCTTCGTTCGTGAGGTCGAGGCGGCCGGCCTGGCAGCCGCGGTCGAGGTCCGCCTCAGCGGCTGCCACGGCCTCTGCTCGCAGGGCCCGTCGGCGATCGTGTCGGACGGCGATGTCTACTACCCGCGTCTTCGCGAGAAGGACGTCGCCGGTGTCGTCACCGGCCACCTCGCGGGCGGCGTACCGGTGGACAAGCTCCTGTACACCGATCCCTCCACGGGTGAGCGCATCGCCTGCGCGCATGACATCCCGTTCTATCGCCAGCAGACGCGTATCTCCCTGCGCGACGTCGGCCTCATCGACCCCGAGAGCATCGACGAGTACCTCGCGCGCGGCGGCTACAAGGCCGCACGCACAGCGCTCACGACGATGACGCCCGAGGCGATCGTCGAGGAGATCCTCGCCTCCGGCCTGCGCGGCCGCGGCGGCGCCGGGTTCCCCACCGGCACGAAGTGGCAGTTCGCACGAAGGTCCCCCGGCGAGGTCAAGTACATCATCTGCAACGGTGACGAGGGCGACCCCGGTGCCTTCATGGACGCCTCGATCATGGACGGCGACCCGCACGCCGTGCTCGAAGGCATGCTCATCGCGTCGTTCGCGATCGGCGCCCATGAGGGCTACATCTACGTGCGGGCCGAGTACCCGCTGGCGGTCAAGCGTCTGCGCCTGGCGATCGCCGCCGCCCAGGAGCGTGGCTTCCTCGGCGAGGATCTCTTCGGCACCGGCTGGAGCTTCGCGGTCAGGATCAAGGAGGGCGCCGGTGCCTTCGTGTGCGGCGAGGAGACGGCGCTCATCGCCAGCATCGAGGGGAAGCGCGGCATGCCGCGCTCGCGGCCGCCGTTCCCGGCCGTCTCGGGGCTGTGGGGCAAGCCCACGAACATCAACAACGTCGAGACGTTCGCCACCGTGCCCTGGGTCATCGCCAACGGTGCCGCCGCTTTCGCGGCCATCGGCAGCGAGCGCTGCAAGGGCACCAAGGCCTTCAGCCTCGCCGGCAAGGTCGTCAACGGCGGCCTTGCCGAGGTCCCCATGGGCTCGACGCTGCGCCACGTGATCTTCGACGTCGGCGGCGGCATCAAGGACGGCAAGCAGTTCAAGGCCGTGCAGCTCGGCGGCCCCTCGGGTGGCTGCGTCCCGGCCAGCCTCCTCGACACTCCGGTCGACTACGAGAGCCTCGCCGCGACCGGCGCTATCATGGGTTCCGGCGGCATGGTCGTCGCCGACGAGAGCACGTGCATGGTCGACCTTGCCAGGTACTTCCTGCAATTCACCCAGAACGAGAGCTGCGGCAAATGCGTCCCCTGCCGCCTGGGCACCAAGCGCATGCTGGAGATCCTCGAACGCATCACGGCCGGCAAGGGGCAGGACGGCGACATCGAGAAGCTGGACACGCTGGCCAGGGGCATCAAGAAGACGAGCCTGTGCGGCCTCGGGCAGACAGCGCCCAACCCGGTGCTCACCACCATCAGGTACTTCCGCGACGAGTACGAGGCGCACATCTACGAGCAACGCTGCCCGGCGGGCGCGTGCGACGCGCTCATCGCCTACGCCATCGACCCTGAGGCCTGCACCGGCTGCACCCTGTGCGCCAAGAAGTGCCCGACCGGTTGCATAAGCGGCGAGAAGAAGCAGCCTTACGCGATCGACCAGTCGCTCTGCATCAGGTGTGACTCGTGCCGCCAGGCCTGCAAGTTCGACGCCGTCAAGGTCACGAGCGGCCCCGAGCAGATCGCCGCCGCCGTGGCGGCGCAGGCGGGTGCCTGAAGCCGTCGCGGGGCGAAAGAGGAGAGACCGGGCGAGGGCCGGGGCGGCGCCGTTTCGAGGCGCCGCCCCGGCCCTCGCCCTTCCCTGACACTTTCCCTTGATGTATCGTGATTCCCGGTGCGGTCTTAGTTAGGTGAGTAACTAAGATCGCTGAGGCGACGACGAGGGGGCGGATGGCACACCGGCTGCATTGAGGGCGGGAAGGCCGCGGCTCCGGTGCGGATGGCGCGGCGTCCGGATCTGGAAGGGGGGAATGTGGCTGAGGATCTCGCTTTTGCGCGCAAGGCCAGCGGTCTCGTCCGGGGCCTCTCCATGACCGACGCGTTCGCGGTCGGGATGATGAACCAAGGCATCACGCCGAGCATCTGGACGATGATCACCTGGGGGCTCGGCACCTATCTGACCGGCAATCTCCTGTGGGCGAGCGTCATCTCGCTCGTCATGGTGGGCTTCGGCTTCCCGCTCGTGTGGGGCATCCTCTCGGGGAGCATGCCCCGCTCCGGCGGCGAGTACATCTACAACTCGCGCATCATCCACCCGATCGTGGCCATCGCCGAGAGCTTCGGCAACGCCTTCGTGATGATCTTCTGGGTGTACATCCTGGCGCCGTGGGTGGCGGACCCGGGCCTCGTCATTTTCGCCGAGTATCAGGGGTGGACGTGGCTGTACGACAGCGCCGCCGGGACCTTCTTCGGCGGGCTGTCCTACGATTGGGGCGTCTTCGTGGTCGCCACGGTCGCCAACGTGCTCGCGTTCTTCACGGTCGTGTTCGGGATGAGGATCTTCTCCCAGATCCAGAAGGTCATCATGATCTTCGCCCTGGGCGGCGCGGCGGTGGTCACGGGGGCGATCACCTTCAGCAGCACGTCGTCGTTCGCCGCCAACTGGGACGTGCTGGCCGACAGGCACGACTCGCTCAAGTACGCGGACGTCGTCCCGGCCGTGGCGGCCGCGATCGGCGAGGCGGTGCCGACGAGCTCCACCTTCTACGGCACGCTGGGGGTGATGGTCGCCGGTTCCTGGCTCTTCGCGTACGCCTACTTCTGCGTGTTCGTCGCCGGTGAGGTCAAGCGCCCCGATGTCACGCTGATCGGCGCCAACTTCTTCGCCATCCTGGTGCCGGCGGTCATCATGATCTGGACGGCGCTGTCGATGTACCGCGTCATGCCGTTCGAGTTCATCTCGGCCACGGCCTGGATCGACAACAACGGCGGCGTCGACGGCTACAACCTGCCCTTCCTGCCCAGCTACATGAGCCTGGCCTATGTGGCGCACTCCAATTGGTTCGTGGCGCTGGCCGCGTCGGGGTCGTACATCCTGTTCTGTTTCTGGTACGTCGCCCTCAGCTACCTGGCCTTCCCGCGCATCATCTTCGCCTGGGGCATGGACCGCATGGGGCCGAAGTGGTTCACGGACATCAATCCGCGCTGGGCGAGCCCGGTGAAGAACTACATCCTCTGCCTGGTCCTCTGCCAGGGCGCGATCGCGCTCTACACCTTCTGGCTCGGCGACTACATGCAGGGCCTCACCGTGACCGGAATGGAGATCGTCTCCGTGTGGGGGGTCACCACGATCGCGGCGCTCATCTTCCCCTACGTGAAGCGCGCCAGAGGCATCTGGGAGTCGTCGCCCTACAAGACCTGGAAGTTCCTCGGCATACCGCTGGTGAGCTGGGGCGCGGTGGTCTCCCTCGTCTACCTGGGCATCCTCTTCTACTTCCTCATCTTCACCGAGGAGATGCGCGACTCGAACCGCGATTCGTGGATCCTCTACGCGGTGGTCTGGGTCATCGGCGTGCTCTGGTACTTCTTCTGGGCCGGCCGCAGCAAGAAGGTCGGGGTCGACGTCGGCATGACCTACGGGGAGCTGCCGCCGGAGTGAGCGGCTGAGCGATCCCGTGCCTTTCGCGCGGGGCGGCGAGCTGACGGCTCGCCGCCCCGCGCTTCGCTTGGCACGCGGCCGCCGGCGCAGCGGAGGGCCGCGGCCGGAGGACCGACGTTCAGTCATATGTAGGAATCGGCAAGAGACGAAATTTCGTTCTTGCCGATTCCTACAAGACCTTCACCGCCCTTGACATTTTCCGACGCTGGGTGTCGAAATAGCCCGACGGAGTGGACATCGACCAGGGGGGTCCAGTTGCCGTTCAGCCTCGACGCTATCGATCGCAGCATCATCGCCCTCCTCCTGGAGGACGGGCGCATGTCATCGGCTGAGATCACACGGCGCATCGGCCACGTGTCGGAGCGAGCGGTCCGGTACCGCATCGAGCGGCTGTTGCGCACGGGCGTCATCCGCGTCAGCGCCATCGTCATGCCGCAGGCCGTGGGCTTCACGGTCATTGGCGACGTGCTCATCGACGTCGCCCCGGGCAAGCTGCAAGACGTCGCCGCCCAGCTCGTCGACATCCCCACCGTCAGCTACGTGGCCGGCTCCGTCGGCGAGGGCGACCTCAGCGTTCAGATCTACGCGCGCGACACCGAAGAGCTCCTGCGCTTCGTCAACGAAGTCATCGGCAAGGTCCCCGGGGTCACCCGCACCAAGCTCGCCATGGTGCCGTGGAAGCTCAAGGATGTGTATCAGTGGCAGGTACCCGTGGAGGCCGCGGAGGAAGGGAGGGCCATCGGCTGACGCGTCGTTCGTCCGCATGCATCGCACTATCGATCGTGGCATCGCTGGCATGGGGCCTCGTCAGCGTGACGTTGAGACAAGGGGGAAGTATGGCTGAAGAACTAGCCTTTGCCCGCAAGGCCAGCGGCCTCGTCCGCGGCCTCTCCATGTGGGACGCCTTCGGCGTCGGCTTCATGAACCAGGGGCTCACGCCGTCGATCTGGGTCATGACGAGCCTCGGCGTGGGCATCTACCTGGGCGGCAACCTCATCTGGGCGACCATCGTCTCGGTGATCCTCGCCGGTATCGGCTTCCCGATCGTCTGGGGCGTGCTCGGCGGCTCGATGCCGCGCTCCGGCGGCGAGTACATCTACAACTCCCGCATCATCCACCCCATCGTGGGTATCGGTGAATCGTTCGGCAACGCCTTCGTGTGGATCATGTGGATCTACGTGCTGGCGCCGTGGCTGGCCGACCCCGGTTTTGTGATGCTCTCGCAGTTCATGGACTGGACCTGGGCCTACAACCCGGAGACGGAGGCGATCCTCGGCCTGTCCTACTCGTGGGGCTCGTTCGTCATCGCCTCCCTCGCGAACGTCGTCGCCTTCTTCTTCGTGGTGTTCGGCATCAAGTGGTTCGCGCGCATCCAGAAGGTCGTCATGATCTTCGGCATCGGCGGCTGCGCCGTGCTGCTGGTCGGCATCAGCCTCTACAACCAGGCCGACTTCCAGGCCGGGTGGAACGCCATCGCCAGCCAGTACGGCTCGCTCGACTACAACGGCTTCCTGGCCGCCGTCGAGGGCGAGGCCGGGGCGGCGATGCCGTCCACGTGGAACTGGTCGGATACCCTCGGGGTGATGGTCGCCGGCTCGTGGCTCTTCGCCTACAGCTACTGCATCACGTTCATCGCCGGCGAGGTCAAGCGCCCGGACAAGACCATCATCCTCTCCAACCTGTTCGCCATCCTCGTCCCCGGCGCGTTCATGATCTGGGCCGCCGCGGCGCTCTACCACATGGTGCCGTTCAACTTCTTCTCGGCGACACAGTACGTCGACAACGCCGGCACCGACCTCGGCGGCGCCTACACGGTGCCCTGGTCGACGCACTTCCTCGGCCTGCTCGCCATGGTCAATCAGAGCAAGCTGCTGCTGCTCATCGCGGTGCTCTCGTTCCTGGCCTTCGACCTGTGGTGGGTGGCGCTGAGCTACCTGGCGTTCCCGCGGATCATCTTCGCCTGGGGTATGGACCGCATGGGCCCGAAGTGGTTCACGGACATCAACCCGCGCTTCGCGAGCCCGGTCAAGAACCACGTCCTCTGCCTGATCCTCGGCGAGATCGGGATCGGTCTCTACATCTTCTGGCAGAACGATACGATGCAGGGGCTTGCGGTCACCGCCATGGAGATCTTCTCGGTCTTCGGCGTCACCGCCATCGCGGCATTGCTGTTCCCCTACGTGAAGAGGGCCAAGGGGATCTGGGACTCCTCGCCGTACAAGACGTGGCGCATCGCCGGTATCCCGGTCGTCACCATCGGCGCCGTTGTCGACCTCGTCTACCTCGGCATCCTGGCCTACTACTTCTTCTTCATGCCCGACCCGGCAAAACGCCTCGAGGGCTTCACCACCAGCACGCTGGTCCTGATCCTCGCCACCTGGGTCGCCGGCATCCTCTGGTACCTGTTTTGGAAGCAGCGCAGCAAGTCCGTGGGCGTCGACGTCTCGATGACCTACGGCGAGTTGCCGCCTGAGTGAAGTAGCAGTAGCTTGAGGGGGGCGGGAGCGGCCGCTCCCGCCCCCCTCACCGTCCCTGGAGAGTGCAGATGATCAAGCTATTCTTCGTGACCGATATCCACGGCTCCAACGTCTGCTACCGTAAGTTCCTCAACGCGCTGCCGATCTACGGCGCCGACGTCGCCGTGCTGCTCGGCGACCTCACCGGCAAGGTGCTCGTGCCGCTCGTCGAGAAGGGCAACGATCAGTGGGAATGCACCCTCATGGGACAGCATCGTGA
>Ga0265296_1004775_pt1 | contig 11584 bp, 8 predicted proteins | sample MunlanPumphouse1_FD_189073 | JGI IMG/M metagenome (GOLD analysis project Ga0265296, IMG submission 189073) | Groundwater microbial communities from a municipal landfill in Southern Ontario, Canada - Pumphouse #1 | ecosystem: Environmental > Aquatic > Deep subsurface > Groundwater | place: Canada...
ATTTCGTCGCATCCTCGAAATGAGCGTCGTGCCGCTTCGGAAGTATCCAGGTCTCGAACGGGAATCGCGGCGCATACGGGCAGATCGCCAGGAAGTCCTCGTTTTCGGTGACGATGCGCTTCTGGTCCTCGATCTCCTGGCTCACCAGGTCGCAGAAGAGGCAGCGTTCCTTGTAGTCGTAATAGTTCTTCGAGCCGGTCATCTCCTCCGCCACGGATTTCGGAATGATCGGCAGCGCGATGAGCTGGGAGTGAGTGTGTTCGAGCGATGCTCCCGCGCGCTCGCCGTGGTTTTTGAAGATCAGGATGTAGCGGAAGCGCTTGTCCTTCTTGAGGTCCATGATCCTGTCGCGGTACGCCCAGAGCACGTCCTGAAAGCGCTCCTCGGGCAGGTCCGCGAGCTGCACGCCGTGGTCCGGCGTCTCTAGGATGACCTCGTGCGCTCCGATTCCGTTCATCATGTCGTAGATGCCGTCGCCGCGCCGTCCCAGCTCTCCCTCGATCATGAGCGCGGGGAATTTGTTCGGCACCACGCGCAGCGTCCATCCCGCCGAGTTGGGAGCGGTGCCCTCGCGGCGGTATGCCAGCACCTCGGACGGCGTGGACTGCTCGTTGCCCTCGTCGAACGGACAGAAGCGCGGCTTGTCGGACGGCTTTGGCTGCGACGCGTCCGGTTTGGCCAGATCGCTCGGCCGCTTTGAACGCTCGGTTGCTATGATGACCCACCTGCTGACGATTGGGTCTTTGCGAAGTTCAGGCATGTGTTACCTCCATAATTACGGAACGCTAGCTATATTGCTTCGATCGATATGCCAACTGAAAATTCTGCGATATTATTGTCAGTCCACGGGGGTTTCCATCCGAGCCAGATGGCAGAGCCCTGATAGAGCTTGTCAAAACCCTTCTCGGATTGAGAGACCGTTTCCACGGGCGCCAGCACCATGCGCTCCGCCTTTGCCGAGATGCGAGCCTTGAAGCCGAAGGCGCGATCCACGGCTGCGATCTCATGCACGCCCGAGAGCGTGCGGCGCTCGTCCATAAGCACGGTCGCGGGCTTTACGTCTCCCCACTGGTAGTAGCGGCCCTCGTCATGGCCGGCCAGCAGCGTGAAGTTGAATGCAGTGGCGATCCAGGAAGGCGCCGGCGCGTCGCCCTCTTTCTTTAGCCTGTATCGCACCGAGAGCTCATTGCCGCGCTCGAGCTTGTAGCTCTTCGCGATGAGCAGTGACGCCCCGCCGGCCAGCGCCATGCGCCCTTCCATTGTCACGGACGCCGAGGAAGCGGTCTGATTCTTTTCCGTGATGTCGTAGCGCACCGAGTGGAGCGCGCCGATCTCGGCCGACTGATCGTCGGGGAGCCGGTTCCAATCCGGCTCCGAGGCAAACGCGTGATCGACAAATGCATAGCGAGGGGCTCGGTCGTAGATGAGGAACTTGGCGAGAGCGCTGATGTCCTTGCCCAGTTCGTGTATGGACGGAACGCCGCCCTCTTCGTCTCCGTTGCCCTCGTGATGCTGTTCGACGTGGTATGCCTCCTTGCGCCGCGCGAAGGTGTTGAGCAGGTTGAAGCGCGCGGGCCTGAAGTCCAGCTCCATGAGACTTGCCCCGGCCTTGGGCTTTACGATGCATGCGAGCTGGTCAGAGGCCAGTAACGCCTCGTCGCTGCCGCAGCAGTCTATGTCAGCGACATCGAGTCTCGCGAACGAGCCGCTGCCCGCGAGCGCGCGATCCGCTGCGAGCTCCGCGTCGATCATGTTTTGGTAGAGCGCGTGCCGCAGGTAGTTGAGATAGATCCCGCCGAAGAGCCCGTGCCAGTACGCGCAGTTGCACTGCGCGCGGTAGATCGCTTCGCGCGCCTGCGGCAGCTTCTTGCCGCGCGCCTCAGCCTCGTCGATCCTGTTGGAGATGTGGATCGCGCGCTTGTGCATGAGGTTGCTTTCAGGGTACTTCGTGAGGAAGTTGTCCCAGAACCCTCCGCGGAAGAACGGCGCAGCTTTGTCCCATATGCCGGCGCGTTCCATCGATTTTTTGGCGTCCTCGTAGCGAAGGATGGCGTCGGCAGGCATGGCCCACTCGAGCATCTCGCTGTACGATGCCGTGGGAAGATATATGGAGCCCGCTGCCGGGCGTTTCTCCATCAGCTCGGAGAACGTGACCGTGGCGATGCGGTCGCGGTTCTGATCCAGGCCGGTGAGGAATTTTTCGAGCCAGCCCTCCTCGATCACCCACTTGTACGTGCCTGGCCACACGCCGAACTTCTCGCCGTCGTCGCCGTATGTGATGGCGCGGCCTGGGAAGCGCCGCTGAAGCTCAAGCAGGTGATCGATCACCACGTGTGGCTCGCGGAAGGGTATGAAGTAGCGGAGCTGCTTGTCGGTGGGGAAGATCGAGATCGCCTTGCCGGCGCGCTCGGTGCGGTAATAGTCGAAGAGAGTCTCGTCTGTGATGCCTGCATGGCGGAAGTGCTGGTCGTCGAGTACCGTGTAGCGCATCCCCGCATCGGACATGAGGGATGCGATGGACGGCTCCCATACGCGCTCCGCGAGCCACATTCCGCGCGGCCTGATGCCGGTTCGTGCCTCCCAGAATCGCTGCATCATCTCGATCTGGCCCAGCGCATCCTGCGGCCTCAGGGTGGGCAGGATCGGCTCGTAGAAACCGCCGCCCATTATCTCGACCTGCCCTCGGGCTACGAGCTTGACTACGCGGTCGAGATAGCCCTCTTCGCGTTTCATCGCCCAATCGAGCAGGGGCCCGGAGTGGTGAAGCGAGATCTTGACGTTCGGATGCCGTTCGAGCGCGTCGAGCAGCTGCCGGTAGCACTTTTTGAACGCTTCGGCGAAGACGTCATCGAAATTGCCCACCGGCTGGTGGTGATGGATTCCCAGCAGAAGATAGAGCGGCGTAGTCATTCAATCCCCCATGCATCAGCTCTACTTTTAACTTTGAACTTTCAACTTTCAACTGGTTTCACACAGACCACATCCGGAGCGAGTAGTTCTCGTCCGGAACCAGGAAGTGGATGTGCGAATACCTTCTCACCTCAACGCCCTGGCTGTGCAGCGTGATCGTGAGCGTCACCCTGTCACCAGGCTTGAGCTTCAGCTCCGCAAATTCGATGCCGAACTCGAAGATTTTTCCCGCAGCAAAGCGGGAGGGCTGCGGCTCGATGAGCTTCCCGCCATCGCCGTGGGCAACTGCAGTGATCCTGCCTTCGCTCTGGCTGAAGACGAACTTGTAACGACCGCCGCCGTCGTAAAGGCGGATAGCCAGGGACTCGCCGTCGCTCAAGGCGAAGCCCTGTTCTTCGTTCATTGGATCGATGCGCAGGAACAGCGCGCGGTCGTTGAACCCGAACCAGATCGATTCGAAGGGGTCGGAAGAGGTGAGCGCCATGGCGCCCCCCTTGCCGCCGCCCACGTCTATGTGAGAGGCGTTCGACCATTCGAAAAAAAACGATTCCTTGCCGTCGATCACCGGGTCGATGCAGCCGGGCGGCTCGACGAGCGAGTCGGCCGGAGCCTCAAAGCGGTAGATCGGCTCGAATAGATAGAGCGGTATGTCGCGGCCAAGCTGCGTGAACGCGTTTTTGAGGTGGCCGCGGAATATCCGGTCGAAGTCCGCCTTGAACGCGGATTCGAAGTCGTCATCGTACCACCAGAACCAGTCGCTGCCGCACGCGGCGCACAGGGACTCGAACGCGCGCGCAACGGCCGGATCCGCAGCCCTCGCCTCTGGACCCATCGAATCGCCGGTCTCATCTATCGTGCGCTTGATATAGCCCCATGCCTGGTTCTTCTGCGGCTTGCCGATCCAGATGTTGAAGTTCGCGTCTATCCACGACCCCGAGTACAGTGTCTCGATAGTCTTCGCGGGTTCGAACTGGGATATGTATTCGCCTACGGTGGTGGTCTTGATCCCTTCCTTCTCCAGCGTCGTGAAAAGCTCGGTGAGGAATTCCTTGCCGGACTCAGGATAGAACTCCCACGGGTTTTCGCCGTCGAGTATCACGGTAACCAGCCTGGGCGCGCCCTTCGCGAGATCGTCGATATCCTTCAGGTGGCGCATGAAATCAGTCACCGCTGACGCGGTCGGCATCCTGCTGTATGTAAAGCTGATGAGGTCCGAGAGGCCGTGGTCGCGGAAAACTATGCCGACGGACGAACCTGCATAAGACGCGCGGAAGGGCTGATGCATGGATATGTCGCGCTGGTCTGGAGGCAACGATCTCGCAAGCACGCGGTCGTCGGTGGCGATCCACTGCACGCCGGCCTCCGCGAGCATCGGTATCATCTCGGGGCAGACGCTGCCTTCGGCCGGCCACATTCCGCGCGGCCGTTTTCCAACCCATCGCTCCATGCACTCAAGCCCGCGGTTGAGCTGGTGCCTGGCAATATCCGGCGCGCGGAGCCTCGGCGGGAGGGGCGCTTTGGGGTTCGATCGCTTGGCTATGTCCGTGTCGATGAGAAGCGGGAAGATCGGGTGGAAATACGGCGTCGTGCAGATCTCGACGTTCTGAGACTCCGCGGTGCGGCGCAGCTCCTCCAGGAGTTTTTTGAGGATCGTGCGCTGCATCTCCACCACCGCCAGCTTGTCCTCCTCGGTGAAGTGGCCGCCGGATGCGAGCATGAGGTTGATGTCCGGCAGCTCCTCGCGCGCCGCGAATCCGAACCAGACGAGATTGTAATAGATCTGAAGGTCCAGGTAATCCTGTGTGGAGAAGAACCTGACCGCCTGGTTATAGTCGATGTTCGAGCGATCGAGCCCGAGCCTCGCATAAAGCCTGTTGTACGGGCCGTAGGGCAGTATCTTGCGGTCCGGGTTCGTCATGAAGAAGTGCCGGAGCAGGAAGGCCTTGTGCTGGATGGTGAGGTCGTTCGCCGGGATCAGCGTGTGATCGAGGAACGCGTCTGATTTTCCCTGCTCGGTGTATGCGAGCAGCTGCTCCACCAGCGATGGCACGAAGTTGATCGTGCCGTGCACCGCCGGAAAGCGCTGATACAGGCGCAGCATGTCGTAATAGGAGTGTATGCCGTGCAGGCGCACCCATGGCATCGCGCTCTCACCGGTTATCGTGTCCCGGTAGTAGGGCTGATGCATGTGCCAGACTAGAGCGAGCTGTGTATTTTGCATGGCTTCCTGTTTATATGGTCACGCCCTTGGGCACCACAACGATTCCTTCCGGCGATACGTAGAATCGCTTGCGGTCCTCCTCCAGGTCGTAACCGATGGTTGTATGCGGTGAGATTATAGCGTCCTTGTCAATTATCGCCCTTCGGATCTTTGCATACCTGCCGACGTTCACGTGGTCAAATATTATGCTCTCCTCGATGTGGGAAAAACTGTTCACGCGCACTTCGGGCGAGAGTATCGAACGGTTGATGCGGCCGCCGGAGATTATGACGCCGTCGCATACGAGCGAGTCCGTGGCCATGCCGACGCGTTCGTGCCGCTCGTCGGCGAACACGAACTTTGCCGGCGGGTGCATGTCGCGCGCGGTCTTGATCGACCACGCGTGATTGTAGAGGTTGAAGACAGGCGAGACGGAGACCAGATCCATCGACGCCTTCCAGTAGGAATCGATCGTGCCCACGTCGCGCCAGTAGCCGGACTCCTGCCGCGTCGAACCCGGCACCGGATTTTCCAGGAAGTTATAAGCCATGACCTTCTTTTTCTTGAAGAGTGCGGGCAGGATGTCCTTGCCGAAGTCGTGCGAAGAGCCCTCATCATCCGCATCCCGTGTCACCGCATCCGCGAGAACATCGGCCTTGAACACGTACATCCCCATCGAGCAGAGCGCGCGTTTGGGGTCTCCCGGCACGTGCGCCGGGTTCGCGGGTTTTTCCTGGAAGTCGGTGATGCGCCAGCCCTTATCCACGGAGACGACTCCAAAGGAAGAGGCATCGCTGCGCGGATGGGGTATGACCGACACCGTCACGTCGGCATTGTGTGCCTCGTGGAAGTCGAGAAAGTGCCGAACGTTCATCCTGTAGATGTGATCGCCGCCGAAGATGCAGACCGTGTCCGCCCTGGCGTTCCAGACGTGGTGCAGGTTCTGGAATACGGCGTCCGCGCTCCCTTTGTACCAGTGCTTGCCGATGCGCATCTGCGCCGGCACCGCATCGATGAACTGATCGAGGAGGGGGGGCAGGTACCAGCCCTTCTTCATGTGGCGCAAAAGAGAGTCCGACTTGAACTGCGTGAGCACCAGTATCCGGTAGAGCCCGGAGTTGACGATGTTCGAGAGGGCAAAGTCGATGATCCGGTAATGCCCGCCAAACGGCACCGCCGGTTTTGCGCGGTCGTTCGTAAGGGGCCTCAGGCGCTCCCCTTCACCGCCTGCCAGGACGATTGAGAGGATAGATTTCATGTCAGTAGACGAAGTTATTTAGTGAACGGGGGTAATTAATGCAAGAAAAACATATATTTTCCGCTGTCGGACGACTCTCGACCGCCTGCGCAAAAAGGGTTGAATGGTCGAACGCTTTGCTGTTAGGGTCTGCTTGCCTGTGCGTCCGGGTATGGCCAAAAAAAACACGCAACATATTGGCCATGCTGTCGATCATATATATATAATGAATGGCTCGCGGCCGGGAGGGGGCTCCCGCGTGCCTCTTTCTCCAGAAGGGGGCGGGCATGAATTCGAATACGTTGGGCGTCATGGGTTTTGCGGGGCTGGTCTCCCTGAGCGGTTGTGCGATCGGGTGCGGCAGCGATGACGGCGGCTCTCCGGTGGTCCATCCGACCCAGGATTCCGGCACCGACGGCACTGGCGGCACGCAGGGCGACGCGGCTCCGGAAGCGGAAGCTGAAGCGGATGCCGGACCCGATCCATCAATTCGCCCCGGCTTCAACGGCCTCTTCGCAAGTCCGAAATACGGCGCGGTCGATTGTTCGGTCGTGGACCTGGACATGAAGGACAATTCGATCACCTTCATGTGCGGCAGCGTCGTCAACCGCATGGGAAGAATCGACCTCAACGCCGGCGATCCGATGAAGTCCGTTGTCCCCGCAATCAAGGATCAGAGCGATATCGGCACTGCCTCCAAACTCTATTCGGAATGCGGCGCAGACGGTAAGATCTATTCGGCGCAGATCGTGGAGCTCGCAAACGGCTCGCACATCGTCCCTTTTAACCTTGAGTGCAGCCAGCAGGACGGAGGCACCTTCGTAAGGAGCGGAATCGCGTATCTGGATGCGACCCAGAATGACAAGGCGACTGTGAGCCCGATAGGCAAGGCGGATTACCAGGGCGGCGCCATGGTTATTCCGCTCGACGGCATGTACAGCGCATTAATGGTGGGGAATAAGGTCTTCATACCAACTTCCGAAAGCGCCACGCGCAACGGCGAGTTCATCTCCACCGTCTTCATGGGCAGCGAAAATTTCAACGTGAACTACGTGCAGACGAGGATCGCCACCATGACTTCGGGAAAAGGCCCGACTGCATCGGCCATGCTCGACGACATCCATGCGATTCAGCTCAACACCAGCGGCGGCTCGATGAGCTTCCAGCTTCCAAACGCCTCGCTCGACGTCGTGGATACGACGAGCTTGAATCCGGCGGCGGCAATAGGCGGCAACAGGATCGACCTCGGCGTGCCGTCCGCAGCCCCGCTTTCTGAGCTGGCACTCACCGCGGACAAGAAATATGCCGTAGTGGCAGGCGGGAGCGGATCGAAATTATCGACTATCCTCATCGTGGACATACAGGGCAAAACAGTGGCCGGCACAATCGACCTCGGAAACTATGGAGAGGTGCGCGGCATCGATATCCGCGGGAACAGGGCTTACGTCAGCTTCGATGACGGGACCGCCAGCGTCAAGAGCGGCAAGGTCGTCATCCTGGATATCTCAAACCCCGACAGCCCCACGATCCTCCTAGGCCCCATCGAGATAGGCCACGACCTCGGCGCCATAGCAGTGCACGAGTCGGGGATCGTCTATGTGGCCGTCACCGACCGGTGGTGGGAGACGCCTGGGAAAAATGCGACGCGTTGGTTGAACATCGTAGCGTTTGATCCGGTTGCCGCGTCCGCAGCGCCTGCCGACGGCGGCGCGGGCGGTTCGGGCGGCCCTAACGGCCCGAGGTAAGCCCCTACATCATTTACTGCTTGGAATTTCTCCCTGGTTTTGGGATAGCACTCACGTCATGCGAAATATCGTCATAAAGGCGCCTGCAAAGGTGAATACGATCCTGCGGGTTGTCGGCCGCAGGCCGAACGGTTATCACGATCTCGAGATGGTCATGGTGCCGCTTACCCTCTGCGACGAAATCACTCTCACCTCGATACCTTCGGGTGTCGAGCTCTCAGTCGACGGCTCCGCTGACGCAGGCATGCACGGCGACAAGAATCTCGCGTGTCGCGCTGCCAGCGCCATGCTCGAGGCCTCCGGCCGCAGTGACGGCGTGCGGATAGAACTCAGGAAGAGGATACCTGTTGCCGCCGGTCTTGGCGGCGGATCGAGCGATGCGGCTTCCGTGCTGCGCGGCCTAAATGAGCTGTGGGGCCTTGGCTTGTCCCCTGAGGGCCTCGCGGAAATCGGCGTAACTCTTGGCGCTGACGTCCCTTTTTTCTGTCATCACAGGCCTGCATATGTCGAGGGGATAGGTGATCGCGTGACACCTTACGAATCCTTTCCCAACCTTTCGTTTCTGTTAATTAATCCTGGCTTCGCGGTATCTACCCCCTGGGTCTACAGTCAATGGGATTTGCAGTTGACTGTAAAACTCTGCGGTGCTAGGGTCCGCCCGCTTTTTCAGGGAGTTAGCGACGTTTTAGCATCCCTCCATAACGATCTTGAGCGGGTGACAATTCCCGCACATCCGGAGATCGAGGTGATAAAGGGCGCATTGATGGGCGCTGGTGCTGCGGGCGCGCTGATGTCTGGTAGCGGGCCGACGGTTTTTGGCGCCTTTGTCGATATCGCGGCGCGCGATAGAGCGCGTGAGCGGCTGGAAAATAGAAGGTGGCGGATCTTTGCGGCCGAGCGCGCGTGAGAATGCGCGTGAAATTGTGGGTGGTCTCTTGCGGAGGCTATGATGGAGATCACGGGCGTGCGCGTTTTTCCGGTGGAAGAGGACAAGCTCAAGGGATACGCGACGATCACCTTCGATAACTGCTTCGTGGTGCGGGATGTGAAGATCATCGCCGGCTCCAAGGGTCTGTTTGTGGCGATGCCCTCCAAGAAGCGCAAGGACGGCACTTACCGCGATACAGCGCACCCGCTCTGCTCGGAGCTCAGAAACGCGATCGAATCGAGTGTGCTCAGTGCGTACCGAAGCTGCCAGCAAAGCGAGTCAGGCGAGTCAGGCCAGTCAAGCCAGCAAGCTGATATTGACAAAGAAAATAGCTGACTGGCCGCAAGACGCGTGGCGATTTTTGGGGCGTCGACAAGCGGTAAGTCACCAGACTTTGGATCTGGCATCGGAGGTTCGAATCCTCCCGCCCCAGCATTGAAGGCAGTGGAAAGTTTAAAGTTGAAAGTGAAAAGTTAACGGCGGTCATTTAGCGGGAAGAGGCCATATGTTCGGCAACAACAACCTCAAGCTGTTGGCCGGAAATTCAAATCGGGCGCTCGCGGAAGCGATTGCGACGTACCTCAAGCGCAAGCTCTGCGCCGCGACCGTGACCCGTTTTTCTGACGGCGAGACCTGGGTTGAGATCGAGGAGAACGTGCGCGGCGCCGATGCATTCGTGATCCAGTCGACCTCGTACCCCGCGAATGAGAACATCATGGAGATGCTCATCATGATCGATGCGCTCAAGCGCGCGTCGGCAGAGCGCATCACCGCGGTGATACCGTACTACGGCTACGCAAGGCAGGACAGGAAGGTGAGCCCCCGCACCCCGATCAGCTCGAAGCTGGTTGCTGACCTCATAACGTCCGCGGGCGCCGACCGCGTGCTCACGATGGAGCTGCACGCCGGCCAGATCCAGGGATTCTTCAATATTCCAGTGGATCACCTCTATGCGAAGCCGGTGCTCATCGACTACATAAGGGAGCGCTTCCAGAAGGATAATGTCGTGGTGGTGGCCCCGGATGCGGGCGGCGCCGAGCGCGCGCGCTCCTTTGCAAAACTCGTTGACGCGCCGATGGCAATGATCGACAAGCGGCGCCCCAGGCCGAATGTCAGCGAGGTCATGCACATCATCGGCGACGTGCAGGGCCGCAACGCGGTGATAGTCGACGACATAATAGATACCGGTGGCACGATGGTGAAGGCCGCCGAGGCGCTCATGGGGAACGGCGCGGCGAGCGTCTGCGCGTGCGGCACTCACGGCGTGCTCTCGGGCCCGGCCATCGAGCGACTCAACGAGTCGATGATCGAGGAATTGATCGTGACGGACACTATCCCGCTTAAGCAGAACGCTGCGGCGTGCAAGAAGATAAAGGTGCTCTCCGTGGCTTGCCTCCTGGGCGAGGCTATCCGCAGGATACACGACGCTGATTCGGTGTCGTCGCTCTTTTTATAAACGCGAAAGGAAGGAGAAGGTTATGGAACGGGTATCTATGATTGCAGAGATGCGGGCTCCCGGCAAAGGAGCGGCCAACAGGATGCGCGACGCAGGCCGCGTACCGGCGGTGCTCTACGGGCGAAAGGTGAAGCCGCTCACGATCTCGATCGACAGGCGCGAGCTGGATCGCATCGTGAAGACCAAGTCCGGCATGAACGTGATGATCGACCTCTCGATAAAGGGCGGCGATTCCGGGCTTGCGTTTATTCGCGACTACCAGGCGGATCCGTTCCGCCGCGAGTTCTCGCACGTGGACTTCCAGGCGATCAGCCTCGACGAAAAGCTCCTCATCGAGGTGCCGATAGATCTGACTGGCGCCGCGGAAGGCGTGAAGGAAGGCGGCGTCGTAGTGCAGTCCCGCCGCACCCTCGAGGTTCGCGCGCTGCCCAACAACATCCCGGACAAGATCACGATCGACATCACCGCGCTCAAGATCGGCGACGGCATACACGCGGACGAGATCGCCCTCCCGGAGGGAGTGGAGTTCCCGCACGCGGTCAATTATCCGATAGTCGCGGTCGTGCCGCCCGCCAAGGAAGAGGTTGCGGTTGTGGCTGCCGTATCTGCAGAGGGCGTTCCCGTCGAGGGCGCCGTGCCTGCAGAGGGTGCAGCAGCAGCGGTTCCTGGGGCGCCGGCTGCAGCGGCACCAGCAGCAGCGGCAGCGCCTGCTGCCGAGGGCAAGGGCAAGAAGGCATAGGCACTGTGAAACTCATCGCCGGGCTTGGAAATCCAGGCCGAACCTACGCGCGGCATCGTCACAACGTCGGGTTTCTGACCCTCGACGAGTTGGCGCGGCGGCACGGAATCGAAATGCGAAAGCGCTCCTTCGGCGCGCTCATCGGAAGCGGCTCGATAGATGGAGAATCGGTGCTGCTTGCGAAACCCGAGACTTACATGAACCTCTCGGGAGAATCGGTTGGCCCGCTCCTCGGATATTACAGGCTGGGTGCGGATTCACTGATAGTAGTGCACGACGATCTGGATATAGATCTCGGGCGCATGAAATTGGCGAGGGCTGCGGGGCACGGCGGTCACAACGGTGTGCGATCGATAATGGAGACGACAG
>Ga0265296_1004776_pt1 | contig 11582 bp, 10 predicted proteins | sample MunlanPumphouse1_FD_189073 | JGI IMG/M metagenome (GOLD analysis project Ga0265296, IMG submission 189073) | Groundwater microbial communities from a municipal landfill in Southern Ontario, Canada - Pumphouse #1 | ecosystem: Environmental > Aquatic > Deep subsurface > Groundwater | place...
GCCTCTCCTTTAGAAAGTAAAATCGCCCCCTCAAGATCAACCGTTTTTGCTATACTCGCAAGCATTTGATAATTAACCAAAGCCGCTCTTATGCTGGTTAGTTCTCCTTCGGGCAAATCCGGATATTTTAAAAATAATATCTCGGTTATTACGAGTTCCAAGACCGCGTCGCCCAAAAATTCCAACCGTTCATTATGGCCGGTTCCCCACGACGGATTTTCATTTATATAAGAACGGTGAGTTAAAGCCTCCTTTAAAAGATCTTTATTGTTAAAGCCGTAACCCAATTTTTTTTCAAACAAAGAAAGTTCCAAATTAATAAATCAACGAATAACGAATTTGTACGAATTTACAAATTAACTAATTAACTGGACTGCCAATTAACTGTTATTTTTTTCATTCGCGGCAGATTCGTCATTGGCTGATGGTTTTTCAGTTTGTAATTCTTGCATTTGGCTGTAAACCGTTCCTAAAACTCCGTTAATAAACTTCCCCGAGTTCGGTCCGCCGAAATTTTTTGCTAATTCTATCGCTTCGTTTATCGCCACCTTTTCCGGCACCTCGTTGTGGTCGGCGTAAAGCAATTCATAAAGCCCGATTCTTAAAATGTTTCTATCAATTATAAAAACTTGATTAATCGGCCACTGAGGCGCCACCTTTTTAATAATTTCGTTTATTTGGTTTAAATTGGCAGTAACGCCGTTTATTATTCGCCAGGCAAATTCCGGTTCGTCAACGCCGGCGGCAAATTCATTTAAATTGCGCTCAACGATTTTTATCAAATCCGCCTTTCTTTCGGAAAAATCCCATTCGTACAGCGATTGAAGGACTATTGAACGAATCAAATGTCTGGTTGCCATGTCAAATTGTTAAAAAACCAATTAACTAGCCCCGCCAATTAAATCAACAACTAACGCCTTACTTTTAACTTCGGCTCTTTTGCTAATTTCCCTTTATAATGACCGCAGTTTGCGCACGCCCGATGGGAAAGTATCGGATGCTTACAGTTTGGGCAAACAAAAATACTGACCGGCTTTAGCGCTAAATGCGCTCTGCGCCTGCCTACTTTTGACTTCGTATGATGCTTCATTGGTACTCCACCCATAGAATTAGTAGTTAGTAGTTAGAATTTAGTATTTTGCATGAGGATTAGAATACAAAATTAAGCTATAAAAGTCAATAAAATCAGGACTCGTCAAGAATTATTTTTTCTTTAAATTTTCCCAGCTCTTGTGCCTTTTTTTCTTTAATTATCCGAACTTCTTCCTGATCAAAATTCCGATATTCGCATATTGCGTCAATAACCTCCAAAATATCGGCTATTTCTCTAATACTTGTATCGTCATTTAGATATTCTCCGACCTCCTCTAATAATTTTTCCTTTAATTTCTGCCAATATTCATCGCTGTTGGCGATATGAAAAATCGGAACGCCTCCTTTTTGTTTGATATATTCAAGAGCTTTGTCTCTGATTAATTTATTGTATTTCATTTTTTCTCCTCGCCTTCCTTTCTCATTTTCTCAACTAAATCTTTAGTTTTTATCTCCCCTTCTTGGCCGCGTTTGTAATGACGGACGTTAACGGTTTTGTTTTGAATTTCCTTATCCCCGACTACCAGTATATAAGGCACTTTTTGCAGTTCGGCTTCGCGAATTCTTTTTGAAACCGTTAAATCGCCGCCGCTTATTTCAGCTCGAATATCTTCTTGTTTTAATTTTTTATAAACTTCTTGGGCATAATCTTTGTGCTTTTCGCCAACGCTTATTATTTTTGCCTGAACCGGAGAAAGCCATAAAGGAAATTCACCGGCTGTGCGTTCCAAAAGGAAGGCGAAAAATCTTTCAAAAGAACCCAGTATCGCCCGGTGGATTATTACAACCGGCTTTTCTTTACCGTCTTTATCAATGTAGTTTAAATTAAACCTGCCGGCGGAATAATAATCCACCTGAATCGTGGCGATCGTATCTTCTTTTCCGTGAATGTTTTTTATTTGAACATCTATTTTCGGGCCGTAAAAAGTCGCTTCGCCAACTGCTTCAACGAATTTTATTTTTTGCTTTTCTAAAACTCTTCTCAAAGCCATCGCGCCTTCCTGCCACATTTTTTTGCTGTGCCCCGTACCAAGCTCTGCTTTGGTTCGCGGGTTTTTTATATCGCCGTATTTTTCTTTATTTTTGAAATCCGGAAGCGATAACCTAAACCAATAATCGGTAATTTTAAAATCATCGTAAACTCTTTTATGAATTTTCAAAAAACTTTCTATTTCTTTTTCCAATTTTTCCGGCGTTACGTAAATATGGGCGTCATTTTGGGTAAATCCGCGCACTCGTATCAGCCCTGATAAAACTCCAGAGCGCTCATGACGATACACTGTCCCGAACTCCGCGATTTTTATTGGCAAATCCTTATAGCTTCGAATTTTGTTTTTGTAAATAGAGTGGTGATGCGGACAATTCATCGGCCTTAAATAATATTTTTCGTTTTCAATCTCTATCGGAGCGTACATATCGTCTTTATAATGCGCCAAATGTCCCGAGGTTTTGTAAAGCTCTTCCTTTGCCAACTGTGGAGTCAAAACATGGTCGTAGCCGTTTTCTTTCTCTATTTGATAAATATAATCTTCAATAATCCGCCTTATCAAAAATCCTTTCGGCAGCCACAAAGGCAAACCTTTCCCGATTTTCTCGTCAACCATAAAAAGCTCCAGTTTTTCTCCTAAAACCCTATGATCTCTTTTTTCCGCTTCTTCCAAAAGTTTCAAATAATCGCTTAATTCATTTTTAGTCGCAAAAGCCACGCCGTAAACTCTGGTCAGCATCGGATTTTTTTCCTTGCCGCGCCAGTACGCGCCCGCCAGCTTTGTCAGTTTAAAAGCGTCTTTGTTTATTTCTTTGGTTGATTTCACATGCGGCCCGGCGCATAAATCAACAAAGGCCTCTTTGGGATCCTTTCCAAAAGTACCGTAAATGCTGACTGGCTTTTTCTTTTCTTTTAATTCTTTGCCGAGTTCCAGTTTGTATTTTTGATTTTTAAAAAGTTTCTTCGCCTGTTCAAACGGGATAATTTCCTTTTTGAATTTCAAATCATGAGAAATTAATTCTTTCATTCTTTCTTCAATTTTCGGTAAATCTTCCGGATTTATTGATTTTTTCGCTCCGGAAAAATCAAAATCATAATAAAAACCGCTTTCTATTGTCGGTCCGATTCCAATTTTAGCTTCGGGAAATCTTTCCAAAACCGCCATTGCCAAAATATGAGCCAGCGAATGCCTTATTTTTTCAAGTCCTTTATCTTTATCTCCAACCATTAAAGATCACTTTATACCAAAAAATCGATAATTTCAACGAGTTTAGTTTTAATTCTTAGTTAATAGTTGACGGTTATGTCAGTATCGCGGCGTCTTCGCAGATAAATTTCGGCTCGTCGTCTTTCCAGGAAACCCGGCCTTCACCGATTATTATATTATTCTCCTTCCAAACATCCGAAGTTTTGGTCAATGCGCTGTTGAAAACCAAAACTTCTATCTCCGAATCAAAGTCCTCTACTTTGGCGAAAATCATCGGTTGTCCGGCTTTGGTTAAAATTTTCTGGATTTTAGTTATCACACCGGCAATTCTATGCCTTTTCTGGTAATTATTTTTGCCGTTGCTGTTAGCAATTAATTCTCTGATGAATTGCACGTTTTTTTCTTCAAGTTTCGCCGCGTATTCATTCATCGGATGACCGGAAACAAAAAGGCCCAAAAGCTCTTTTTCCCAAAGCAATCGGTCTCTATCGGAAATCGGCATGTCGGCCTTAAGATTTAACCCCCCGCCAAAATACGTGTCCCCGAAAAGATTATCCTGGGAAGTCGCTGTGATCTTTTTGTTCTGCTGGCTAAATCTTAAAATTTCGTCTATATTCGCCAAAAGCTTGCCGCGGCTTATTTTAAAAGAATCAAACACTCCGGCCTTTATCAAACTCTCCAAAGATTTTCGGTTTAAATCTTTATGCGTAACTCTTTTTAGAAAATCAATCACGTCCGTAAACGGGCCTCCTCTTTGGCGTTCGTCTATAATCGCTTCAACAACGTTCGCGCCGACGTTTTTTATCGCCAAAAGACCAAACCGGATATTTTTTTCTTCCGGAGTGAATTTCGTGAAACTGGAATTAATATCCGGCGGCAAAACCATTATACCCATTTTTTTCGCTTCGGTTATCAAAAACGCGATTCTTTCCACATCGCCGCTGTCAGCGTTAAAAAGCGCGGTCATAAATTCCATCGGATAATGCGCTTTAAGATACGCTGTTTGATAACCGATAAGGGCGTAGCAAACGCTGTGCGACTTATTGAAGCCGTAGCGCGCGAACGAAGGAAACAACTCCCAAATCTCGTTCGCGATTTTTGTTTCTATGCCGTTACCAATCATTCCTTGAATAAGTTTTTCTTTCTGCGAGTCAAGAAGCTCTTTAATTTTTTTTCCGATTGCTTTTCGTAAAGTGTCTGCTTCGGACAAGGTAAAGCCCGCCAAATCTTGAGCTATCCGCATCATCTGTTCTTGATATATTCCAATGCCATAAGTGCTTTTAAGCATCGGCTCAAGGCGCGGGTGCAAATATTCAACCGCTTCTTTCCCGTGCTTTCTTGCTATATAACGAGGCACCATGCCAGCCTCTAAAGGCCCCGGCCTATACAAAGCAACCATCGCGACCACGTCGTCAAATTCTGTCGGTTTTAATTCTTTTAGATATCGCCGCATGCCCGATGACTCAAATTGAAACACGCCGACACAGTCGCCTTTTTGAAAAATTTTAAATGTCTCCGGATTGTCTAATGGAATTTCGGATATTTTTATTTCTTCTCCTTTCATTTCCCTGACCAACCTGACAACGTCTTCTATGATGGTTAAGTTTTTAAGGCCGAGAATGTCTATCTTTAACAACCCCAAATCCTCGACACTGTTCATTTCAAACTGGGTTATTATCATGTCTTCATGTTGAGGAGAGCGCTGAAGCGGCAAATGGAAAGTCAATTCTTCATTTGAAATAACCACTCCGCAGGCATGGACCGACGCGTGTCGAGCAACTCCCTCCAATTTTTTAGCGGCGCCGATTATTTTTTTAGCGTCCGGGCTGGTTTCATACAACTGTCTTAATTCCAAAACGCTTCCTAAAGATTGGCTCAAATCCATGTTAAAGGGAATGAGTTTCGCTATTTGGTCGCAAAAGCTATACGGCATTCCCAAAGCCCTCCCAACATCGCGGACTGAAGCCCTTGCCGCCATTGTTCCGAAAGTGATTATTTGGGCCACCTTGTTTTCGCCGTATTTGTTTCGGATATAATTCAAAACCTCGTCGCGCCGAGTGTCGGCAAAATCCAAATCAATATCCGGAAGCTGAATGCGGTCGGGATTCAAAAATCTTTCAAAAAGCAAATCGTATTTTAAAGGATCAACGTCGGTAATGCCCAAAATATATGAAACGATGCTTCCGGCAACCGAACCTCGGCCGGGTCCGACCATTATGCCGCGCGCTTTCGCCCAATTGACGAAATCCTGAACAATTAAGAAATAGTCGGCGAATCCCATTTTCTCGACAACTCCCAGTTCATACTCCAACCGCTGTTTAATTTCTTCGGAAACCTCGGGGTATCTTTGTCCCAATTTTTCGTCTATTAATTTTTTCAGGTAAATATTGCCGCTGGATTCGTTTTCCGGCAAAGGGAATTTCGGCAAATGAATTTTGCCGATACTTAACTTAACGTCGCACCGGTCAGCGATCTTATTTGTGTTTTCAATCGCCTCGGGAAAATCTTTGAAAAATTCCATCATTGTTTGCGGCGATCGCATTGAAAAATCATCGGCTCGCAAACTCAAGCGATCATCGTCTTCTATTTTGTTTCCGGTTTGCACCGCCAAAAGAATATCATGGTATTCGCCGTCTTCGGAATTCAGATAGTGGATGTCTTGCGTGGCGACCAAAGGAATGTTTAATTTTTTCGAAAGTTCAATTATCCCTCTTTTTGCTTTTTCTTCTCCTTCTATGTTCGGATGGTGCCAAATTTCCAAAAAGAAATTATTTTCGCCGAAAATGTTTTGATATTCGCGCGCGATTTTTTCCGCGTCGGAAAATTTATTTTCTAAAATCAAACTCGGAATTTCTCCTCCCAAACATCCCGACATCGCGATAATGCCCCTGCTATATTCTTTTAAAAGTTCTTTGTCCGCTCTCGGCTTGTAATAAAATCCCTCAAGATGGGATTTTGTGGAAATTTTTATCAAATTCTGCCAGCCGGTTTGATTTTCCGCTATCAAAGTTAAATGTCGGTATTTATTTTCTTTTCCGTTTTTCTCAAACCGGGAATTTGGCGCGATATACGCCTCCATTCCTAATATCGGTTTAATTCCCGCTTTAATCGCTTTTTTGTAAAACTCGACGGCTCCGTAAAGATTGCCGTGATCGGTCAAAGCCAGCGCCTCCATCCCCAGTTCTTTGGCGCGAGCAACAAGTTCGTCGATCTTTATGAGTCCGTCAAGCAAAGAAAAGTGCGAGTGAGTATGTAAGTGAACAAATTTCATACCCCGTAGTAGAACTTCGGCTTTCCCGCCGACGGCGGGATTAAACTTATTATTAGCGACTTCTTCATTTTTTAAAGCTTGATGATTTTTGGTTAATTACCTATCGATAAATAATTTAATCGGCCGAAGTTTCACCCTGTAGTGAATTTTGGCATTTCGCCAAAGGCGATAATATATTTTTGCCAAAATCTACTACGGGGTTTCACTACGGGGTATGTCGCTATCATTATAAGTACTAAAAAAATTAAAATCAAAATTGACTAAATCTCAAAAAATTTTTTAATTTTTCCTTCCGGTTACTTTCTTAAACTAAAACCCCTGAAGTTGACAAATTATTGTGTTTTTGATATTGTATGATAATAAATTTGATCGTTCCCAACCGAAAATGCTTGAAAATCCCAATACTGGAGGTGGTTTCGATGAAAAAGTTGGTGTTTTCAGCGGTTTTAGCGATTCTTTTGGGTTGTGCCCACACGCAACCAATGACCGAGGCCGAAATGTGGCCCGAATTCAACAAAGATTCTCAACTTGGCTTGATCATCCTTGAAGGACCTGCGTCCTGTAATTTGACGTTTCGCAGCGCCACGACCCACGAAAAGCTTTTTTCCTGGGCTGACCGAGGCCAAAATCCATCTTTTACTATCAACGGCCGGGTTTTCGCTCGGGGCTACAAAAGAAAACTCCCAAAAGACAACTACATAGTTGAGGTAGAAACGTTTTATTACGCTAATAACTTTTTCCCACCGGTTCGAAAAAGAATTCCGCTTTACCGATACACTACTTACGTTTCTGTCAGAAATAACCCCCGCGCCTACGTTGAGCGCGAATATACGTTTGAAGATTGGGGCTGGGGATTGAGAATCTACACCGGCGATATTCCGCAATACGACTACCAGTCACCTACGGTGGACATCCAGACAACCGGAATCGCGACCGATGCTGTGAACTTCGTAAGGAGTTTATTCCGATGAAATCATTAGCGCTGTTTTTCTGTTTCGTTCTGCTCGCGGGCTGCGCGACAACCGAAGTCCCACAGCTAATCGTTAAGGAATACCGCTCACGAATCGAACCGACCAGCCCGCCCATCCAGGAAATTAGAGCGGATAATCCGTTCTATTCTGCGGCTGCCGATCCATCGCTTGTAACTTTTGCAAGCGCAACGGACCGCAAGCTCCGGATACGAATCGATAACGGCAAGTGGTTCGCTGTCCTACCGGGCAAGTCAAAGAGTTTTTCTTTTCCAGTACCGATTGGCCACAACGATATAGAAAAACACTCTGCTCAAATCCTTATTGAGAGACCCACTCGACACTACGGAAGTTGGGACACAGGGCGGACGTTCAATTTCTACATCCGCCTTGACGGTTCTCCACAAACGTTTTATCTATCCGATCGGTAACCCCGATCTACTGAAAAGGAGACGCCATGCTAAACATCGAGATTCATGGATTTGGTTCGTTACACGGGATTCACGGTGTTCATTTTTTGGAGAGGATGGACGAGCTCGCAAAGCTCCAAACCGCAATCACTGAGATTCTAATGGGCTTTCCGTTTGCCCATGAAGCGGCAATCACAACGTGTAACACGGAGCGCAAGTATCTCGACCAGAAGCCCGCTCCGTTTCTGCGCATCTGCGACACAGACCACGATCGGGCGGACAAAATCGCGCGGGCGTTGGTGCCGCTCAAGATCGACATCGAAATTCTTCGTCTCTACGTCTTCTACCCCGCCGCGACCGAACCCACCTGAATTTCCGGTTCTTTCTGCTTTTTTCACCCAGCCCTACGGCTCTCCGCCCCACACACAATCTATTGTGTATGGGACAAGCCAACGGGCTGTTTTTTTATTCGTAAATTTTTTTCTAAAAAGAAACTTTAATTACTATAGTTAACTATAGTAATGTTATTTTGCCCCGTAGTGAATTTTGGCTTGCGAATTTATTTATTAATATCTGAAAATAGGTTTGAGTTGTATAGTTAACTATACAACTATTGTTTTGACTTTTATTCCTTTAATTTCTAATATTATCTTGTAATTCTACTTGCGATTAGTCATTCTGAGCCGCCGATTGGCGGGCGAAGAATCTCGTCAAATGTTAAATTGTAGTAATTTTTGAAATTGAGATCCTTCACTGCGTTCAGGATGACAAAACATTTCTTATCACTAGTCGCTATACCCTAAACCCTATACCCTATTCCTATGTCTGGTCACTCTCATTGGTCAGGAATAAAGCACAAAAAAGAAATAACCGATAAAAAACGCGGCGCTTTGTTTTCCAAACTTTTAAACGTTATTACTATAACCGCTAAAAAAGAGCTCAATCCTCAATTCAATCCAACGCTGCGTTCCGCGATTGATAAGGCAAAACAAAATAACGTCCCTCAAGACAACATTGAAAAAGCCATCAAGCGCGCTTCGGGAAAAACGGATAATTTAGAAGAATTGGCAATGGAGGCCTACGGACCGGAAGGAGTCGCTATTTTAATAGAAGCCGTTACCGACAGCAAAAACCGCACCGTGGCGGAAACTAAAAAAATTTTAAGCGCCCACGAAGCTAAGTGGGCCGATCCGGGAAGCGTTTTATGGACCTTTGAAAAAACAATCAGTGGCTGGCAGGCAAAATTTAAAAATAAAATATCTGCCCCCAGCGAAGAAAAGCTTAAAAAATTAATTAAGGCGCTTGAAAACCACGACGACATACAAAAAGTGATTACGAATACTAATTTATAATATGAAAATTTTGGGCATTGATCCCGGCAGCACGCGCGCCGGCTTCGGCCTTATAGAAAAAAACGGCCACGATCTAAAATTGCTAAAAAGCGGTTTGTTAAAAATTTCCTCAAAAGATAAAAATCTTCGCTTGTTAGAATTATCAAAATCATTTTCTTCGCTTTTGAAAAAAGAAAGGCCTAATTACGTTGCTATTGAAAAAATTTTTTTTATGAAAAATTTAAAAACCGCTCTTGAGGTCGCCCAATCACGCGGGGTTTTGATAATGACGGCTGTCCAACAAAGAATTCCCATAATCGAGCTGTCTCCGTCTGAAATAAAATTAAATATCACGGGTCTTGGCAATGCCAATAAAAAGATGGTTGCCGATATGGTTTTTAAAATTTTAAAAATCAGAAAAATCAAGATGTTAGATGATGTTTCGGACGCAATCGCCACGGCCATTGTAGCCGGCAACTATATAAAATTTACGGGATTGATACGTTCAGTATGATTCAGTATCAACCCTGAGTCCGTCGAATGGGTTGACATAATTTCATAATCGCGTATCCTTTTTTTAAATTCAAAAGTTTAATCGTCAGTAATCAGCCTATACCAGCAAAACAGGTAATTTATGGTTAGTAGTAAAATAATAAACCCCGTAGTGGTCCGCCTATGGCGGATCACCACAGGGAAAGGTCGTTTTTTTTAAATATTTAATGCCCTCTTTTACTTTTACCTTAAATTCTTCTTTGAGTGATGGCGATTTAGAAGCGGAGGTTGAATCAGAAAATAACAAAGATGACGGATTGGTTGAGCCCGGCCCGGGCGAAGACAGCGCTGACAAAACGCCGAAAAAGCCCCCGCGAAAAGAATTAGCCGATGATGATGTTTTGGACTCCGCGGACCATTCAGAACCGGAAGTTGTTGATAATTCGTATATTAAAGACTTCAGCGACGGTAATCGAGAATAAATCAAAAAAAGAGTCCTCCGCCGGCGATATTTTCACTCATTTCTTGACTGGAACTATCGCCGGCGGTTTTTATTATTTTTTTAAAAAGTGATAGTATTGATTATTGCGTTATGGTTTCTAAAAATAAAATAAATAAAAAATGGATTTTGGCCTTAAAAATCGTGGCTGTTTTTTTTGTTATTTTACTAGGAGTAGCGGTTTGGGGCTTGTTCGAAATGGCAAAAATCGCCAAAGACCTGCCCAATCCGGAAAAAGCAATGGCTTGGCAAGTGGCCCAATCCACAAAAATTTATGACCGCACCGGCAAAGTTTTACTTTATGAAATAAGCGGCCAAGGAAAACGCACGGTCCTTGCGCCTGACGAGATCCCTCAAAATATTAAGAAGGCCACCATTGCCGCGGAAGACCAGAGTTTTTACAACCATGCCGGCATTGATTGGAAAGGAATCGCGCGGGCGCTTTTAGTTAATATTTTGAATGTGGATTTTTCCCAGGGCGGCTCAACTATAACTCAACAGCTGGCAAAAAACGCTTTTTTAACATCGGAAAAAACAATCACGAGAAAAATTAAAGAACTTATCCTGACCTATTGGATAGAAAAATACTACTCCAAAGACGCTATTTTAAATCTTTACTTAAACCAAATATCTTACGGCTCAAACACTTACGGCATAGAAGCCGCGAGCCAGCTTTATTTTGCGAAATCCGCCAAGGACTTGCTTTTAAACGAAGCTGCGACGTTAGCCAGTATGCCCAAATCGCCTTCTTATTTTTCACCTTGGGGCCCTCATATTGACGACCTTTTGTCCAGAAAAGATCATATTCTTGGTCAAATGCAAAAACTGAACTTTATTTCAGAACAAGAAAAAGAACTAACACAAAAAGTAACCCCTAAATTCACCAAACAAAATATTGCCGGGATAAAAGCTCCGCACTTCGTAATGATGGTCAGGGATTATTTAATAGACAAATACGGCGAAGATACGTTAAACACAAGCGGATTAGAAATCGTCACAACTCTTGACTGGGACCTCCAACAAACCGCCGAGAAGGTCGTCAAAGAAGGAGCCAAAAGAAACGCAAATCTTTATAAAGGCAAAAACGCGGCCTTGGTTGCTGAGGACCCAAAAACCGGTCAAATCTTGGCGCTCGTGGGGTCTGCCGACTATTTTGACGCGACCATTGACGGCAACTTCAATGTCGCGGCTCAAGGCCTGCGCCAGCCCGGCTCATCAATAAAACCTTTGGTGTATATCGCCGCCTTTGAAAAAGGATATTCACCCGACACGGTGGTTTTTGATTTACCGACTGAGTTTTCTACTGACGCATTGTGCCCGCCAT
>Ga0265296_1004777_pt1 | contig 11582 bp, 15 predicted proteins | sample MunlanPumphouse1_FD_189073 | JGI IMG/M metagenome (GOLD analysis project Ga0265296, IMG submission 189073) | Groundwater microbial communities from a municipal landfill in Southern Ontario, Canada - Pumphouse #1 | ecosystem: Environmental > Aquatic > Deep subsurface > Groundwater | place...
GATAATTGCCGGATTTTTCTATGGCCGAGACATCGCTGGGCTTGCCGACGATACAGACGATTTCCTTCTGGCGCCGGGAATCAAGGCAGATCGAGCACAATTCTTCTTCGCTTAAGTTATTGCAGACGCGGCAGAAACGCACGCTCTCTTTTACCTTATTGATTGCCTCGGATAAAAACTTCACTTCCTCTTTGGGCGCGCGCAATATATAATTAATAATCCGCTCGGCGCTGCGCCGGCCGATTCCCGGCAAATTGATTAGGCTGTCGATTAATTTTTCTATGGAATCAGTATAGCTGGCCATTATTCTTCCCGGATTACCCTTCCGTCAAACATATCCAAGGCAGAGCGCACAAAGGGATTGCTTTTGATATCGTCTTTAGGCTTATACTCCTGTGAAAGGATAAAGTTAAGCCTTAAATTTTCCTGCAATAATTCCGAGGCGATTTTTTCAATAATTATCTTGTTTTCCCGCTGCTCCAGCGACTCCTTGTGCAGGGAATAATCCTTAGGGAATGACACAGTCAGAATATTGCCTTTAATTTCCTGTAACAGGCCTTCATTCAGATAAGTGGCTAAAGACATCCTGATCTTGCCTAAATTCACGATAATATTCTGCCAGATATTTTTAACGTTATCCATGGAAATATTTTTTTCCGGCGGAGCTTTAGGCAGAGGTTCAATAACCGGCGCAGGCTGCGGCTCTAGTTTAATTTTTTCCGCCGTTTTTTGCGGCGCAACAGGGACATTATGCGCAGGCGTATTATGAGCAGGGGCATCTTTACCATGGCCTAACCTGACTAAAGCAACCTCCAAAGGAATGCGCTGCGAATCCAGCCTTTTAGCCATCTCCTGAGCGTTGACTAAAATATTAAAATCGGCAAATATCTCCTCCAAGCTTAAGGCCTGGCTTTGAATTAACAATCTAACACAGGACTCCTGCGGCAGGTCAATCAGCTTGGCATCTGCCTGAGTAACCTTGGCAATCATCAGGTTGCGGAAGTGGCCGATCAGGCTGCTTAAAAATACGGAAATGTCTTTACCCTGATCAATCACCTTATTCAATAGATCTAACGCGCCCCGGGCGTCCTTCTGGATGATTTTATCGGTAACCTCAAACAGCGCTTCGTCCTCCACAATACCCAATACCGAAATTACGTCGGCGAGGGAAATTTTCTCCCGGGAAAATGAATTCAACTGATCTAAGACCGACTCCGCGTCCCTTAAAGAGCCGTCGCTGGCTTTGGCAATAGCAAATAAAACTTCCTTGTCTACCTTTATTTTCTCGGCGGCAATAATACGCTCTAACTGCGCTGCAATTTCTATCGCAGGGATGCGCCGAAAATCAAAACGCTGGCAGCGCGAAAGGATTGTCGGCATTACTTTGTGCGGATGGGTGGTGGCAAAGATAAATTTCACGTAGGGCGGCGGCTCTTCTAAGGTCTTGAGCAATGCATTAAAGCCATCGGGAGTAATCTGGTGAACCTCATCAATGATATAAATTTTATATTTACCGTTTACCGGAGCAAACTTTACGTTTTCCCGCAGTACCCGAATTTCATCAATGCCGCGGTTGGAGGCGCCGTCGATTTCAATCACATCCAAACTGCGGCCTTGAGTAATCTCTAAACACGAGGGGCACTTCTGGCAGGGCTTGGGGCTAGAGCCTTCTTTGCAATTCAGCGACTTGGCCAATATCCGGGCAGTAGAAGTTTTGCCAACGCCCCGGGGCCCGGCAAACAAATAAGCATTGGCCAGCTTGGCCTTCAAAATGGCATTCTTCAGGCTTAAGGTAATATGATCCTGCCCGATGATTTCGTCAAAACTCTGCGGCCGCCACTTTAAGGCAAAAACAATATAAAGCATAATTTATCCTCTGTAAAATTTAAGGTAAAAGAAAAATAAGTATGTTGAAACTCCGCTTAAAAAAACCAGGTACAGGCCCAGCAAAGACAAAAAAAGGAATTTTGTTTTTTCCGTCAGATAAATCCCCCTGACAATCAGATAAAAAATAAACGGAGCAATAAACATGGTGATTCTGGCTCCGCTAAAAACATAAACTTTAAAAACCCCAAGCACAAAAAGTTCCAAGAGCAAAACCCCGCAGATCAAATTCAGGTCCATAACCGCACCCTGATATTTTCTCCAGGAGGCCTTGAAGCCTAAAAATAGCGCTACAAGCGCAAAAGGCATAAAAATGGCGGCGATTGATTTAGTAAAACTTTTTTCCAGAAACCAGCGCACAAAAATATTCTGTAAACCGTTGCTAAAGGTCTTGATGAAGGCGTAGGGAGAGCGGGTATCAATAAAACAATTCCGCCAATAATCCTGCATGAATTTTATACCCAATGAATAACGGATATCAAATAAAAGAACAAATAAGGCTACGGCAAAAGTTATAATTAAATAAGCACTAAAAGGAGCCCAGCTGCGTTTATCCTTTTTTAAAAGAAAGGCATAATTATAAACCACCATCCCCAGCATTAAAAAACTCATATGCGAAAACAAAATCAAAAGCGGCGCAAACAAGGAAAACAGCCAGAGATATTTTATAGAGGCAGAACCGGAGAGATATTTCCTCTGATAATAAATAAACAACGTATAGAATGCCACAACGAATAAATCGCCGGAATATTGTTTCAGCTGGGCGGCATAATAGCTGGTAAAAATCGAGCTGGCAAAAGAGAATATCAGCAGAAACCAGAAAAAATTATTTTTACTCTCCAACTTATAAAGGTATACCCAGATAAAAAACCCCAAAAGCATAAATAAGAGCGGCAAAAACCTTAAAGCAAGCCAACAATAAGAAAATTGCCCCGCCAGGAGGCTGATTGAGGCCAGGTATACCCGGGGAAAAACCTGGTCGAATTTAAGCTGGCCAAAGAGCTGCGGGATACTTAGCTCTTTAATATTATTTAAAATATAGCCCTCATCCATGCCTTCTTTCTGGGCGAAATAATTAAAGAGGCATAAGAATAAAAACCAGGCAATGGCGATAACTACCAACCTGCCGGCTAATCTATTTTTCATTCGGAAGGTTTAAAATGGAAAGTTTATTGTGGAACATGCACTCCGCTCGCTAAACCGCTTGCCACAATTTTCCCGTTCTCCCACACTGCCAGCGGACGGCCTGATTTCTTATGCCGCTCCACGACTCCACGTACTGCTTTTTTTAAAGCCGGTTCAGCCTTATCCTGTAATGACATTCTTTTTCTCATTCATTACCTCACGCTTCTCTGAACTATCGCAAATAATTCTTCGTTAATAATTTCCCAATGGCCATTCTTTCTTTTTACAATCAATATTGGTTTTGCCTTAGAATTATCAAATAACATCCAGGAATCAAACAACGGCTCATATTAGTGTCATTGCGAGCGAAGCGAAGCAATCTTTTAGACAGTAGCGATAATAATCCTTATCCGCCCCTTCCTTGAAGCAGCGCCCTTTCCTAACTGGCGGAGAGGCTGGGATTGTAAGTCTTTCGTGCTTAAAATGCCCCTTTTACCACCAAAAACACCACCAGAATCCTCTCCTATTATCGTAATCATATCATCATATCCTTGTCAATTCAAGCACTTTTGCCAGTCCGTCATTTGTACTATGGCTATAGAAAGGTAATGGGGGGACGTACTATGGCTATAGAAAGGTAATGGGGGGACGGGTAATGGGGGGACGCGTCCAAAAGGGACACCTTAAGCGATTCTAAATGCTTTATCTACAATAGGATCGTACGCACGTTGCAGGCTAATGAATGAAGCTTACCCTCCCTACGCTTTACATCGATATCTGCAGGATTTTCGCAGATGCTGTTCTAAGTCCTTTGTTTTCAACGAGCTATTCTTGCTTAACCTGTCCCCTTGGGGAACGTCCCCTTTAGTCCCTTTACTTCGCTTTAATGCGGGTTTTATTTTTCCGTAGCGACTTCTTAAATTCCTTATCAAGCCTCTGTATTTCCGTTAACATGTATTTTTTTAATACAGTCCATTCATACTCGTTAACTTCTTTACAGCGATGTTTACTGTAATATTTTTTATTTAAAATCTTTGGCGAATCCTCGATTCTCATTAATCTGCCTTTCCAAAACAGTAGAATATATACATTGCCGTTATGAAGCTCTAAGGGCACCTGCCAGCCGGCATAATATGGAGCCTCAACATAAGGCGAAAGATTATTGAGTTTTTCTAATTCTTCCTTGCCCATTTTGTTTAATGGCTTACCCAAATCATTATTCTTAAGAAAAAATGTTGTAGTCCCCATAACTCATTCTTTCCTTATAGGCGCCGGCGCAAATCCCTGCTCGCCTTACATCCCCTGCACAAATTCCGGAAACAACTCGACCTTCTTCGCCTCTCCGGGGATAAATACAAGCGGCGCGGCATCATTGGCAAGCCGCTTAAAATCAAACGTTGCGCAGCGCTCCTGCAGTGCCTTCTTTAAGCCTTGCGTATCAACAATCCCTGCCTTAAACTTCAAATATCTAAAATTCGGCTTTGCCTTTCCGGCTAAAAACATTACATCATAAAAATCCCTGCCCATAGCCCGCTTGCGCTTTAAAATAGCGTAAAACTTTTGCGCAAGTAAAATATCGTCCGGCACAACACCAACGCCCACCGTCACATCAAACTTATTAATAATCACCCGCCGTGGCACATACTCAAAATCCTGCGGCTCTGTATCGATTTTAATTAAAACCTTTTCTTCCTTATGTCCGGATAAGCCCGTTTCATACAACAAGCCCTTAATCTTAATATCCGCGCTGAACGCCGCCTTACACGAAATCCCTGTTTCCACCTGAAACCCCTCCAGCGACAACTGCCGCGCGACAAGCATCGTCAATGCGCGAAAATCGTCCTGCGTAAGCCCGCGGTTGTCAAAATCGAGGTCCTCGGAAAAACGGCCGGCGCCATGCACAATATGTAGTGCCGTGCCCCCCATAAACGCAAGTTTTCCGGCATACTTCCCGCTGAAGATAACCGCGAGTATCTTATACTGAAGGTATTCCCACAGGATGTTACGCTTAAAATGACGTAAGTGTTCCGGATAAAAAGACTCGATGTGCCGAAGTTCAAGCATGGCCGGCATACTCCAAAAATGCCTTTAAACGCTTATCCAAGGACTTCTGCCCATACACCGCCGCATATCCCTCCAGATTCTTGCGGTCAACCTTCTTTAAAAACGCTTCCCCTCTTATCCGAGTGTGCGCGAAATCGTCAACGCTATTCAGCTCATCATGAAGATAAAAATAATCAAGCAACGCCTTCTCGGGAGAAGCGATCTTACAGTAATTGCCGGAAACAGACAAATAATCAAAACCAAAATACAGTTTCGGCCGGATCGTACGATAACTAAATTCACCCAAAGGGGTCTTAAAATGCATGGTCTTGCGCGTTGAGGCCGAAGTAACCCCGTAAATGCTTTCCGGGATCATTCCGTGGTAGGCAAGCGCCATTTCAAAAGACACATACGAAGGCACGTAGATGCGGTTAGCTATCTCAAACAAAGCCTTCTCATCAATCGGCAAGTCGGAAAAAATGTAATACCCCTTAATTATCTTCTTAAGGTACCCCTTATCCTGCCATTCGTTAAGCCGCCTGCGGTAAAACTTAGGGTCAGCCTGGCGTATATCGGCAAGCGAAAACACCTTAAATCCTCCCATAATCTTCCGGAATTGAATGTATTGCATGTATTTCTCCAGAGTGCTATTTATAACATCAATAAGAAATATAGCATATCAACGGGGTTTTGTCAACTTATTCCTTTTCCCCTGGTTTTTCTCCGAGTTTTTAATCACTTATCGCAAACTCCACATTTACCACAGCATTTACTTTTTTCTCTAAAGAAGTCGTATCATTCATCCCCCAGTCAGAAACATCATAAGAATTAACCGGTGTAATCTGAAACACTCCCATGCGCGCGGAGCGAATGCGGCCAATCTTATTTCCTGAAGCCTTAGCCATTGATTCAGCGCGCTTCTTGGCATTTTCAGATGCCTCAGAAAGCATCGCCAGCTTAAGCTCAGGAAGCTTAGTATAGAAGTATTCAGGCGATTGAGATATGATCTCAAGCCCTTTTTCAATCAACTCAGTTGCCTCTCGAGAAACTCCAGCTATCCTTATAACATCATTTGAGCGAACCTCTACCTCTTGGGCTAAGATATAGGCTTCTATGGTATTAGTGTCGTTACTCTTTTCGTTTTTCTTATATAATACGACAGTGGTGACCGGAGCAACGATAATCTCGCTCTCCTTTACACCCTTACCAAGTAAATAACCCTTTACCGTATCAAGATCTTTCTTTAACAAGTCAAAAGCAGTTACCATTTTCGCTTCCCTGCGAGAGAAATTTAATTTCCAAACTATCGCGTCAGAGGTTATATTTTTCTCTGCTGAACCGGTAACTTTAATCACCTGCTCTGAGAACTTCTTTAACTGCAAAATTCCCTTTGAGAGAATCACAGTTGACGTAATTGTCGCTATCACGAAACAAATCCCCAGAATAATTATCTGGGTACTGCGCAAAACCTTTATTCCGTCCATGTCCTGCCTCCATGCTAAAAATGGTTAATAAAACAAAAAACCTCCACCGGTCATATTTGGCCAACGAAGGTTTTACTTTTTTTCCCGCCAGGATATTTTTGACTGTGGCGGGATCCCGCCTGCGATTAAACAGCTTGGCGGGAAACGTCCAGGATTTACCCCTTCTAAACACGGGACTAACCTGATTGTAGAAATTACCCTGCTCTTATTTTCGGGGTTTGTCAAGTAAATTCAATCTCTCAAAGTAACCGGTCAGTTATTGGGGAAAATCCGTATGGCTGTCTTCACCTACGCGGTGAAGTAATCATTTTCCGCCTAGCACACCGCGTAGGTGTAAACAAGCCTAAGAAAAACCGCCCCCGTTTACTAACGCATTACCTCTCAAAATGCTCTTTCCATGGACTTTGTAGAAATTCTTTGATTATTGGCTGCAGCTGTTCCCTGTGAAGAGAATGCAGAATAAAAATATAATCCCTCACTGAAAATCTTTTAAACCTAATAATAATCAAATCATTTAGCTCTAAACTAGAAATACAATCTTTAGAAATAATATTTTTAAAACGTTCTCCGTACTTTTCTTCATTCTCTCTAGTCCGGTGCTGGTAAACTATTAGGCTTTTACCTTGATTATAATACTGGCGTAAATCATTATAGAAAACATACTTATTCGCTCTTTTGTAATGTTCCGGACAACTATCAGTTTGGAGGCCGTTATCGGGATCTAAGAAAATGATTTCGGCATCCTTAAAGCTTTCGCTTCTTTCCCTCGCCCACTCTTTACAATTATCTAATAATTTACGCTCTTCAACCTCAGAAACACATCTCTTACCGTAGCTCACCACCTTATTGCCAATTCGCCTAGGTCTAACTATGTCAAATAACTGATCATATAATAAAGGATCGCAATTACGAAATTTTTCATGATTATCTCTTTCAATTAGTAAATACGATATATGCTTACCGTCTGCATTTCCGGTCTCGTCAAGAACAAGATACCAATTGACTCCTAACCGCAGGCCTGTACGTCTAAATATAAACCTAAGTAGTCCGTATTTACCAAAGTCTCCGATGTCGCCAACATAACGATCTTGCATTAAAAATTTAGTCCTTCTTTATTAAATACTCTTTCCATATCGCATCCAGCGCCTCTGCCGCGCGCATGCGCAGCTTAATATCCACCAAATCAGATATCTCGGTATCTTCGAGATTGATTTCAACCGTGGGCCGGCCTAGATGATTCGCCGCTACCATCGGCTGCCTGATGTACGGGAAAACACTGCTCGTACCGATTGAAAAATAAATATCAAATCCCCGCGTTAATTCCCGGTCAAGCACCGCCAGCTTCTCCTCAGACAGCATCTCTCCGAAGAAAACCACCTCCGGCCTGACTATACCTGTACAATTGGAGCAGATCGGCGGTATATCTATCCCGCTGTAATCCTGCACTACGCCCCGCCACCCGCATCTCCTGCAGATTAATTTATGCATATTCCCGTGGATATCGATGATATTACGCGAGCCGGCGGCATAATGGAACCCGTCAATATTCTGGGTCAACACCCAGACGCGCTCAAAACGTTTCTCCATTTCAGCGATAACTTCATGGCCCCGGTTAAATTTAGCCTTCCGGCAGTTATTTTCTATTTGCGCAAGGTATTTCCATGTTATTGCCGGCCGCTTCTCTAAGGTCTCTCCTGCCAAGGCCATTTCTACCGGGATACCATCTTCGGTTAGCTTATCATTATACAGCCCACCGATACCGCGGTATGTCGGTAAACCCGAATCCGCGGAAATCCCAGCACCCGTAATAAACAAAATGCTTTTACAGCTTTTTAAAAGGCTGGCGATTTTGGCTATAGTTCCAGAATCATTATTCATTTGTACTTCAAGCAAGGGGCTTTTTTATTAGGGGAGACTTCATCCAGGCCTAGATTATCACGATGAATATACAAAACCCGGTTAAACATACGCTCGCTGCAGTAGAGAATCGGACAATCGCCGTCTTTCAAAATCCTATTATATACGGTCATATTAAACGGAAAATCTAGCCCCAACGAATCCGGATCATCCCTATTGAGCACAGAATAAATCCTGTCTTTTTTAATATGACTGAGATTTTCTTTTGTTACTATACGCGATTTAAGATTACTGCAATTCTTACAGGAATAAACTGTCATTTTAGCCTCTCCTTGTGTTTTGATGGGATATGGCCATTGTAGTACTATTTAACGCCGCTTGTCAATAGAAGTAGGGTTTATAGGTACACTGTCCGGCTCAACTCGAATACAACATCCTCTTCGCTTCGGAAAGTGTCTGCTCAGTACCGGCACCCTAAAGCCGCTCAACTATAACCGTTATAGCTTCCACATCCTCCGGCAATGGCTTCGCTTCCTTGCCATTAACCGTATACTCCCTCAAGTCATAATCAAATGCCACCGCATAACAACGGGTAATCTCTTTTCCGTCAAACTTGACTAAAAATCCGCCGTCAGCCATATGGCTCCTTTCTTATTGTCATTCTTTCGCTTCGGACTGTAATATCCCCACCACATACCTATAGCTTCTCTTGGGGTTATCCGGGGCCTTCCGAGCCACCTTTTGGAACGCCTTCTCCACCTCGCTAACCCCGTATTCTTCCATATTCTTAATAATACTCTCAATAACCTGAACATTGTTTTCTTGAAAGACTATCCCCGCATACCTCTGCGCCGCCTCAAAACGCTCCAAGCCATATTCCCCCGCCAGCCTCTCTTTTTCTTTTACCAACGCCTCCGGAGAATACAGGCCTAAGAACCTGAAACAAACCGGCGCCCTTTTCTCGTAACCCCCGCCTTCCGGATACGGCGGATATTCTATTTCTATGATACCGAGCTTGCGCAGCTCCTGCATCCCCTCGCTAATTGTCACCTTCGTCGCGTGAAACTCCTCCATCAGCGCCTTTCTGTAACCGGCCCACAAGCGGCCGCGCCCAGCCCCTGTCTTGTTCAAGTTTATCAACAGGCAGAACTTTGCCCGCAAAGACAGCCGCCTGTTCCAACCATACTCCCAGTACCTAACGGGAATAGGAAAGGTTTTTTCCCGAGGGGATGAAGTAATCTTAACCAGCAGGCAATAAGGGTTCTTAGTGGGAACCTTTCTGCGGTCAATAAGCTTATATGTCTTATCCAGCCGGATCAACGCCTGCCGCAATGTATCCCTGGCTGAATCATAAGGCATCCGTTCATCCATCCCCAGCGCCGCGCTTATCTTTTTGTAATCAACCCCCATCTTTCCTTGCGCATTTCCGTCAAACTCTTTCAATAATAAAAGATACAGGTCAAGCGCCGTGGCGTCGCTCATCGCCACCATCTGCGGGCCCAGGAGCGCGTCCTGCAAAAAGGCAGCATCCAAGGCCACAGCCGCGCTTTTTTCTTCCTCCGGGACATCTGCTTCATAATCTATGGGGATTCTGGAAAAATCATTAAGGACCTGTTTCGCTAAATCTTGCGAATGAATCAAACAAGCGGTCTCCGAATTCCTTCCCAATGACGAATCTGACCAGTTAGTGCTTCCCAGCACTACGATTTTTTCGTCAATGACTATCGCCTTACTATGCGTAATCCTGTAGAGTTCATCAAAATAGACCTCTATCCCCTGTTTCTTCAAATACGAAAATAGGAGGTCGTTCTTCTCCTCCCTTCTTAGGGTAGAGAAATCAAGGCCTTGGTCAAGTATCACCTTCACTTTCACCCCGCGTTTATGCGCGTTTACCAACTCCTCCACCAGCCCATAGACGCGAGACCGCCTCTCCTGCGGGTCAAATTTAGCAAGATACATCACCAAATATACTGACTTCTCCGCCTTTGCCAGCGCTTCTTTTACCGCGGGGAAGTATTTAGCCCCGCTTATATCCTCAACAGTTGCCTGATATGGTTCGGCGGCAAAGCATAAAAAAATCCCTGTGCCGGCTACAATAGCCAACATAAGGATCAGAAAAAAGGCGGTTGTTTTTAGCTTTCTCACAGCCAGATGTCCTTTACTTCTTCAAAAAGCTCAGCATTGTCAAAATCAGCGGGCAATACGTTTTCTACGGGCTTGCCGAATAAATAATCGCCTTCTTTATAGAATCCGGTAGCAATCAGTTCTGAACAAAGAAACCTTCTATGGCTGCTAAATAGATTATGCAAAGCAACTCCCACTTTGCCGCAAATCACCGATAAGGGAAACCAGAAGAATTGCAGAGTATCATAAGGCAGGTTATTCATCGTCGCCCACCAGAGTGCCACTTTGTAACGTTTGTGTTCATCCTACCCTTTTCTTCGCATAACCTTAACCTCGATACCCTTGTCAGCATATTCCTTTTGCAGGTTAATCACCCTTGATCTTGGCACAGCCGCTTCTACCGCGTCATAGCCGCCAAGACTGCCTGCAACATGGGTCCATCTGGAACTGTCGCCGTAGCCGGCTTTATGCTGAAGAGTTTTAATGACAGATTTAGGAATGGCAACTAAAATGATGTAGCCGATTTTAAGGGAGTTGGGGTCTAGTGTCGGCATAAATAGAAACGTCCCTAGTTTTTTACGAGCCGGCTTGTGAATTCGTAACTTCTTTGAATTCAGCGCATTGCGCGGTGGAAGAGGAAAATTTAGAATCCCAGAAAGAATTTCTGGAAAAGATTGGTTCGAACTTTATTTTTCCCGCCTTCCGGATAAATTTTAGGCGGGATCCCGCCCTACTCGTAGATTTGCTGGGCGGGAAAAAGAGCGCCGCCTCAATTTCTCGGCGCAAGGAACCTTGCGCCCATTCCTTGAAGCAACGCCCTTTCCTAATTGGCGGAGAGGCTGGGAGTCTCCACCACTCTTCCCATTCTCTCGTCGTAATTCTTCTATCTTGTCTTGAAATTTTGACAGATTTTGACAAAATCTAATCTTTATTACGTTTTGTCGAGTAGACATCTTAACAACCTTTCTTGATTGTTTAACGCCCCTCACAGAACCGAACTTGTAGATTTCCCACATTCGGCTCTTCAGTAATGCGTCCTAATATATACACGCCGAGAGGGTATAA
>Ga0265296_1004780_pt1 | contig 11576 bp, 9 predicted proteins | sample MunlanPumphouse1_FD_189073 | JGI IMG/M metagenome (GOLD analysis project Ga0265296, IMG submission 189073) | Groundwater microbial communities from a municipal landfill in Southern Ontario, Canada - Pumphouse #1 | ecosystem: Environmental > Aquatic > Deep subsurface > Groundwater | place: Canada...
CACCGCGGCCAGGCCTTCTGAAAAGGGCTTGGCCGCGTCAAACTGAGGCGGGATGACTATTTTGCCGGTCTTGTCGATATAACCGTACTTGCCCTTCACCATGACCTCGGCCAGTCCCTGGGAAAAGTTGCCGGCAATGACAAAGGGGCCCTTGATGGCCACGGTCCCGGTTTTATCGATATAAGCGCCGGCCGACCCCCGATCCTCCGTCACTGCGGCCAGCCCCTGGGAGAAGGCCCGGGCCCAAGCAAACCGGGGCGGAATCACCATCTTGCCCGTACGGTCAAGATAACCTTCCTTGCCGTTCATGGCCGGTTTGACGATGGCCAGGCCGCCGACAAACTGTCCCGCCTCATAGAATTGCAGCGGTATCACGATCTTCCCGGTCTTATCGATGTAGCCCCATTGCCGGTCCAGCTCCACCGGGGCCAGGCCCTGGGAGAAACCCCAGTTCCGGGAAAACCGGGGCTCGATGACCATTTTGCCGGTTTTGTCGATGTAGCCCCGCTTGGCGCCCACCCCCACCGGAGCCAAACCTTCAGAGAAGGGACCGGCGTAATCAAACTGCGGCGGCACTACGACTTGTCCCTGGGTATCCAGATAGCCCCACTTGCCCCCGGATTGAAAGGGGGCCAGTCCCTGATTAAAATCATAGAGCATCTGGATGGGCAGATTGGCGGACAGATTGACCACCAGGTGGCCGCTGCGGTCGATGAGCCCGTATTTTCCCTGCCTGACCAGGGCCAGGCCGTCGTGAAAGCCAAAGGTCCTGTCAAACTGGGGGGCGATGACCATCCTGCCGGTTTTGTCGATGTACCCCTGCTTGCCCTGCACCTGCACCGCGGCCAGGTCCTCGTGGAAGCTCAAGACGTCGTCGAATTGGGGTTCGATGACCATCTGCCCGGAGGTATCGATGAAGCCCCATTGCAGATTGCGGATGGCCGCGCCCATATACCACATGTCCACCAGAACCGGGGGGACCACGACCCAGAAGATCAAGAGACCGAGCAAAAATGGCAGCCCGCTCCTTTTCATCACCGGCCTCCTTGGGGAAAAAATAGTGACGCCCGCGGATGTTCATTGCTTAAATCTGGAATCATCTTAAACTGGAGGTCCATGGGGGAGGTAATAAAAAATGGTCCGGACCATGATATTGAGGAGACTATGAAAGCGCAGGCGGACAAGGGCGGGGAGATCGATTCCTGGGGACAGTTCCTGATGGTGGGTCTCCCCGGCCCCCGGGCGGACGCTCTGGCCCGGGAACTGGTGCGGGACCTGAAGGTGGGGGGGATTATCCTCTTTGCCCGCAATATTGAGACCCCGGAGCAGGTCTGGGAACTCTGCCGGGACCTGCAGCAGGAGGCCCAGGCGGTTAGTGACCGGCCGCTGCTCATCGCCGTGGATCAGGAAGGGGGTACGGTGCAGCGCCTGAAGGCCCCTTTTACCATCATTCCCGGGGCCCGGGAACTGGGGCTTAAGGCTTCGGCCGCCCAGGTGGAGGCCCTGGCCCGGCAGGTGGCCCGGGAGCTATCCATGGTGGGGATCAATGTCGACCTGGCCCCGGTGCTGGATGTGGCCCGGGGGCCGGAGTCCCCCCAGTGGGACCGCTCTTTTGGTGCGGACCCGGAACTGGTGGCCAGGTTGGGCGCGGCCGCGATTAAGGGGTTTCTGGCGGGGGGCGTCATCCCCGTGGCCAAACATTTCCCCGGCCTGGGAGACACCCGGGTGGATTCCCATAAAGACTTGCCCCGGAGTCTGGCCGGCGACCCCCAGCGGCAGGTGGACCTGATCCCCTTCCGGGAGGCCGTTAACTCCGGGGCGCCCGCAATAATGACCGCGCACCTGGTGGTGCCGGAGTGGGACTCCCGCCCGGCCACCCTGTCGCCGGAAATCCTGGGTAATAGACTGCGGCGGGACCTGGGATTTGCCGGGGTGATCATCACCGATGACCTGGAGATGGGGGCCATCGCCACCCGGCAGGCCGTGCCGGACGCGGCCCGGGAGGCCCTGGTGGCCGGGGCTGATCTGTTGCTCATCTGTAATAATATTGAGGCGGTATGGGATACGGCCCGGGTTCTGGCCGGGGAACGGGGTTTAACCCCCCAGGCCGGGGACGCGGCCCTGCGCCTCCGGCGCCTGCGGGAGAGGATCAACCTGCCGTCCCATGGTCTGCAGGAGGTTAGAGAATATTTCCGTCTGCCGCCGGAGGCGAGGGGGAGGAGGGGTTAAGAAGGTTTTCGGTCTTCAGTAAAAAGCTGGGAATATCCCGGGCCGTGTTTTTAGAGATATCGATTTGCGAGGTAACTTGTTGACATATCGCTATTTTTAACCAAAAATCATAGACTGCAAACGCAGAACATAAAAAAAATGACCGGGAGGGGGAGACCCGGTCATTTTTATGGAGAAAGGAGAATATGGTTTGGGGTATACGGGGGTAACCTGCATTTATATACATGCACTATTGGTGCCAGGTCTTCTCAGAGGCGCTAATATCCAGTAATTATGCGGTTAAGAAGAAATTTGCGGTAGAGAGCAACGGCGGACAATAGTTCAATATTTTTTACCGTGATAGGTCCTCATTCCGGGAAAGCCTTGTCTATTGTGGGCGGCGGCAATTCTGAACCAAAAACCGGGCCGGGCCAAATATTTTAACTGTCAGGGAGCAAGGTGGTGGTGGCGCCGATTACTTGTTCAGGAGCCAGGTCTTGCAGGCAGACGGGGGCCGGGCAGGTGATCTCCCGGGCCGGGGCGCACGGGGACTGGGGGCAGGGAGCCCGCAAGACGCGGACCCCATGGCCTTGGGGGGCCCAAACCCGGGGGTCGGTGGGGCCGAAGAGGGCCAGGACCCCGGGCACCCCCACGGCCGCGGCCAGGTGGGTCAGGCCGCTGTCCCCGCCCAGGTAAATGCGGCAGCGGGCCAGGGCCGCGGCCACCGCGGTCAGGGGCAGATGGGCCAATAATAGATGGTCCTGGGCCGCGGCCAGTCCCCGGAGGTAAGGGAGAATGGGCTCCTCCCCGGGTCCCGCCAGCCAGACCACGGCTAAGCCATGGCTCCAGGCCAGAGACCGGGTTACCTGGTAGTAATGGGCCAGGGGCCAGTTTTTTTTGGGGTGGCCGCTCCCCGGGGCCACCGCCAGGAAGGGGTTGGCCGCGGCGAGTACGGAGGGGAGCTGTTTTTCCCAGGCATCGCTAACTAGCAGATGAAAAGGCTCCTGGGGCAGGCACACCCCCAGGCGGGTCAGATGCGCGGCCTGATAGGCTCCCACCGGCTCCCGGCCGGACCCGGGCCAGGAAGGGAGCCAGCGCACCGCGGGGATCCCGGCCTGGGTCAGCCGGGCCGGCAGGCCAAGGTGGGGCTGCGGGCTGAAAATCAGGGCCAGCTGGAAGGGGGCCAGGCGCGCGGTAAGCAGGGGCGGCAGGGGCAAATCCGGGGCGAACAGAGGGGCCCAGGCCGCGGCCGCGGAGTCCCAGACGGCTTCCAGGGAGAGGGTGGGGGCCAGCAGGGCCCAACGCCCGGGATGGCCCAACGCGGTGAGCCGGGCCTGGGGATAATGGCGCCTGAGCGCGAGCAGGGCCGGACCCGCCAGGAGCAAGTCCCCCAGGGCCCCCTGGTGCCATAGCAAAATATTTTGCACCGCGTCCGGTGGCGGCAGTGGGGCGGTAGACATAATTGTTAAGAATATAATTTTTGGGGGATAAGGGCCAAAGGCCCAGGCCCCAGAATTATATCTGAAAAAATAGGTTTGTGGGGGAGGCGGGGATTAAAGGCGGGCGGGACGCCCGCCCTACGAGTCCCTGCCTCTTCCCCACACCCCCCTCCCCTGCCAGCAGTGTCCGGCAGCGATTTTGCATCTGGCGTGCGGCGCGGCATGGCAAAATCTAGCCGCAGGCTTTAGCCTGCGACAGCACAGGATAGAAAGCCTGTGCCACCAAAATTCTTTTTAATAGATTGCCAATATATCCGGATTTGGACCCTTTGGATAGCAAAGATAGGCTTCGCGGTCTTTGACAATAATTCGCGGTCTTTGACAATAAATGTTTTAATTTTATAAATAATCCAAGATGTTGCCCAAACAGAGCTTGGGCTGAAAATTGCTTTCCCAAGCAGGAATTCATGAGCCTTGGCTCACCCGAAACTATGAAAAGACTTGTGGAGCGGGCCTCCGTGCCCGCCGCGGCCCCAGGCGGCCAGGGACGGCCGCCCCACCGCCCATGGCAGTTTTATTGACCCTTCAGCTGCCTTGACCTTGAACTTTGAACCTTGAACTTTTCGGAACAGGAGCTTGGGGACGAGGATTAAAAGAAATGATCTCCAAAGTCTATTTGAGGGGGAAGGCGGGACGTTTAGTCTCGACATTTCCGGCCTAAAAACAAGAAGGGATTGGGGGAGGGGGTTTGGGCCTGTGGCCCTTAGCCCCCTCCCCCAAATATTCTCATCCGCCCTCTGCCGCCAAACGCTGGGCAGTGCGGGTGTGGAGGCCGGGATGGCTCTGGGGTTCCATGAGGGCCAGGGCGTCGGCAAAGAGCTGCCGGTTCAGGTCGGCTGCGGGCGCGGCTCCGGCCAGCAAGTCCAGGACCGCGGCCGCGGTATCCGGTTCGGCCTCCAATTCTTCCAGGAATTTTCGGGCCTGGGGCCGTTCCACCTGGTGGAGCAGGACCGCGGCCAGGACCACCCGGGGGTCGCCGCCTTCGGATTTAAGCAGTTCCAGGGCGTAGTCCACCCCTTTTTCCGTGCGCTCCCAGGCAGCCGGGTCGTGCAGGTGGGCCTGCACCAGTTCCAGAAGGCGCTCTTTGAAGGTCTGGGCGGCCTTTTGTTCCTTGACCAGATCAGGCACGCATTTTTCCGCGTATTGGCACCAGGCGGCGCAGCCCAGGGCAATCTTAGGGTTGTAGAAGAGATGGCCGCACCAGGCGCAGCGCCGGCGGGTGTCGTCTTTAAAAAACTCGATATCCGCCCCGCATTTGGGGCATTCCGCCACGAAAATATCTCCTGGCTTCCAAAAACGGGTGTCCTGACCGGGGCATTTCATCATTTCCATGGCCTGGCCCTCATTTCCCCTTGATTTTTTGCTGCTGCACCACCTGGCCGGCGGTCCCCAGGGTGCAGATGGTGACGGGCAGCTCTTTGCCGGAGGCTTGCAGGGACTGGCGCACGACCTGCACCAGACCTGAGCAGCAGGGAACTTCCATATTGACAATGGTAATTTCCTGGATGTCGTTTTGCTTAAGAATCTCCGTGAGTTTGGCGGCCTGGGCCTCCTGATCCTCGAACTTGGGACAGCCGCAAACCACAGCCCGGCCCTGGAGATAGCGGGAGTGAAAATCGCCTGCGGCCAGGGGGGCGCAATCCGCGGCCACCAAAAGGTTGGCGTCCTTGAAGAAAGGGGCCTGGGGCTGCACCAGGCGCAGTTTTACGGGCCAGTGGCTCAGGGCCGAGGGACCGGCCTCCGGTGTCTCCTGCCGGGTAAACTGCTCCATGCGGCTGCCGGGGCAGACAAAGGCTTCCGGCTGGGGAGCCGGGGGCGCGTGCAGGGCTGCGGCCCCCGGGGCCGGGCCTTCGAAGGGCTCCGCGGCCCGCTCTTCAACGATCAGAGCGCCCTGGGGGCATTCCCCCAGGCAGGCGCCCAAGCCGTCACAGAAGCGGTCCGCCAGCAATTGGGCCTTGCCGTCCACGATCTGAATGGCCCCTTCCGCACAGGAGGGGACGCAGAGACCGCAGCCGTCGCATTTTTCTTGATCGATCCGGATAATAGGGCGTTGTTCCATAATTTTTGCCTCAAGGGAGAAGTAACCGCGGCTTCCCTCTGCTTCGGGGGCCCGCGGCCCAGAGGCGCCGCCTCTGTTTAATTATAAGATAATCCGGGGAGCCCCACAGCCCCATGACTTAAGTCAAGGGGGGAAATATTCGGCGTTTTTTTCAGGGAAGAAAGAAGAATTTAAGGGAGGAGGGGAGATACCCCCCCACCTTCAATTCATTCCCAAGTTGAGACCTCTGCTAAAATGCCCAAACTTGTCATTCTGAGGGAGCGAAGCGACCGAAGAATCTCGTAGGTACCAGGAAATGCGAGATTCTTCACTCCGCTTCGCTCTGTTCAGAATGACAGGAGAGAGACTTTTGCAGGGGTCTCAAGTTGCCCTTAGGAACGATAATGGATGCCAGGCCAAGCTTGGCTGATAAGGCGTTCCCAAGCACAGCTTGGGAATGAGGGAATAAAGCCTAGGGGAGTAGCCTTATCCCACCTCAATAGACAAAGTAGATGTGGCAGGCCCGGTCCAGGTTTTCCCGGGTCAGGACCGGGTCAATCTGATGGAAGCGGCTGTAGTCGATGATCTGTTCCAGCAGGTCCCGGGGGTGGCAGGCGTCCATATTGTGCTGGTTGTTGTCATAATAATTTTGGAGCAGATATTCCACCGCGTCTTGGTCATAGGGAATTTCATATTGCCGGCAGTTAATTTTGAAAATCTCCACGAATTGCTCCCGGGTGACGTGGGTCACCTTCACCTTGGAGCGGATCCGCCTTAGGAAGGCGTCGTCCACCAGGGTGCGGGGCTCCAGGTTGGTGGCGAAGACCAGGAATTGGTTGAAGGGAATGCTGAATTTATGGCCGGTGTGCAGGCAGAGGAAATCCTGGTGGTTTTCCAGGGGGATGATCCAGCGGTTGAGGAGTTCCTGGGGGGAAACCTGCTGGCGGCCGAAGTCGTCGACGATGAACATGCCGTTATTGGCCTTCAGCTGGACCGGGGCCTCATAATACTTCAGGGTGGGATTGAAAGCCAGGTCCAGCATGGCCAGGGTAAGTTCCCCGCCCACCAGGATCGCAGGGCGCCGGGTCTTCATCCAGCGGCGGTCCCCCGGCTCAACGCCCGGGCCCTCCACGGTCCGGTGGGTGACGGCGTCGAAGACCCGGATGACGTTGCCCTCCACGTACAGGGCAAAGGGCACCAGGATGGCGTCGTCCCACATCTCCCCCAGCCTCAGGGCGATGGTGGTTTTACCGTTTCCCGGAGGGCCGTAGAGAAACAAGGGCTTGCCGCTGACCGCGGCCGGCCCCAGCAGGCCCAGAAGCTCGGGAGAAACGACCAGATTCTGAAAGGCCTGGTCCAGGCGGGGCGCGGTGATTTGGTTCAAGTGGAGGCCCTGGCGACCCACCTGCTGCCAGTAGTCCTCCAGAGAAACCGGCGCCGGACCCACGTAGGCGTCATATTCCAGGAGCTGGCCCGCCCGCCTTTTCCCCCCCTCGGTGAGGGCGTAGCGGTGCGCCAGGGCCAGGGGGTTGGCCACGGGCCGCAAGGCGTCCGGGCCCCGCACCTCCACATATTTCTCCCTGCGGAGATAGTCCAATAGTTGGGTGAGAATGGTGGGGGGCACTTTCAGGCGGTCCACCAACTCTCCAATGACGAAGATATCCAGGAAGAAGCAATGCTTCAGGGTGAGATTGGCCAAAAAAGTTTCCGGCACCCCCAGATCCTTTAACGATTGAGGCTGGGGCCGGCTGAGCCAGGGACAATCCCCCCCGGGTTTACCAGCAGCTCCGGCAGTCTGGAAATTCACATCCATTTGCTCTCCTTGCCCGGCGGAAGCGAAGATATACTAGTTTGTCTTTGCATCGGCCTGGTCCGGACGAAACTTTAGGCCCCCGCGTAATAAAAAAAATCGTGACAATTAAAGTCGAAAAACCAACGTACCGATAAGAGAGTTAAAGAACAGGAGGTCACCGAGAAAGGCAAACTACCGCGAAAGGGTAGGACGCAAAGTCACCGGCCTAAAACCTTCGGGTCAGGGCAGCGGGGCTGCCGAAGTGGACACCAAAGATGAAAGATAGCCCAGGTCTCCGATTCCCTGGGGGAAATCTTGGTGAGCTCGGTGAGCCGGAAATAAGGGGAAGATAATAAGGAGGTGAGGATCAAATAATCAACTAACTGTTGACCCAGGTAGTTAATTGACCCTGACTTAAGCAACCCCCTTGAATAATCACGAAGTGATACATAAGGAGAAAGACAATGAAGACCCTGCTCACCAAGATCCAGAATTTCGTCCAAGATGAAGAAGGCGCCACCGCGGTGGAATACGGCCTGTTGGTATCCTTGATTGCCGTGGCGATTATTGTCGCCGTGACTACTCTGGGAGGGAGTTTGAGCGCTATGTTCACCGGTGTTGCCGGTAAAATTAATACCCCATAAGGCGCTCTAATCATCGAGGTGGTCTAGGGAACGGGCCCTGGCTGCTCCCCAAGGGGCAGAGATACAGGGCCCGTTTCCTGCCTTCAGGGACTTGAATTCATCTGGAGAAGAGCTATGGTGAGGGCCGATCAAAGCCAGCGGGGCGCCAGCGCGGTGGAGTTTGCTTTATTGGCCCCCTTGTTTGTCGCGCTGCTCTTTGCTATAGTAGAATTCGGCATGATTCTTTATACCAAGGGCATGCTGACCCATGCCAGCCGGGAAGGGGCCAGGTTCGGCGTGGTCTATAGTGTCCCCAAACGCACTGCCGGGGAAATCGAGACCGCGGTGCGGAATTACCTGAACACCTCCGGCCTGACCAGCCCCGCGACGGTGGAGATCTTGGGGGCCCAGGGGGCCAGCGAGGCTTCCTTAACGGTGACGGTGAGATACACTTACAATTTTCTGGTTTTGCCCAAAGATCTGAACAGTTATATGGGCGGCTCAATGCCTCTGAACCTCAACCTGACAGCTGCGGCTGTCATGCGGATGGAGTGACCGGGTATGCGTAATTTGCCTCCCTGGGTATGGCTGCTCATGGCTCTGGTCTTCGGGGCCACGGCGACTTTTATGGCCCTGGGGTGGATGAAGAAGGCCTCCCAACGCCTGGCTACGCCCCCACCTGCCCTTACGGCTACGGTAGTGGTGGCCGCTAAGGATGTGGACGCGGCCAATGCCCTGCGCGCGGACCAGTTGACGGTGCTCCAATGGCCCCAGGCCAGTTCCCCCAAGGGGGGATTTGCCAAGATAGAGGACGTGACAGGGAGGGTGGCGGTCCTCCCCATAGGTGCGGGAGAACCCATCCTGGAGCCCAAGTTGGCGCCCCAAGGGACGCCCGCGGGACTGACCGCGCTGGTCTCCCCGGAGAAACGGGCCATAACCGTAAAGGTGGATGAGGCCTCGGGAGTGGCCGGGTTTGTGGTGCCTAATAACCGGGTGGATGTCATGGTTACCATTGACCGCCAACCCTTCAGCGAGGACCCTGTTGCCCGGAAAGTGCTGGATAATTTGCGGGTATTGGGCACCGGCCAGAAGATCATAGAAAGACAACCAGACGGCAAGCCCCAGGTGGTGCCTACCGTCACCTTGGAGGTCACGCCCGCGGAAGGGGAGCGTCTATCCCTGGCGGCCCATGGAGGCAGAATATCCCTGGCCCTGCGGGGGCAGAAGGATGATCTCCCGGTGCTCACCGCGGGTTTAAGCCTCAGTCAGCTTTACAAGGAGGGAGGCAGGCCGGTGGTGGAGGCCGAATCCAAAACGGAGAAGGTTGCGGCCCGGGCCCCCGCAGTGGAGGTCCTGCGGCGGGTGAAACGAGAGTCCGTGAGTTTTTAAGGGAGCTAATAAGCAGTCCGTGAGCTTGTGATGGATTATTGCCGCGGCCGATCCACCCCAGGGATGGAACGAGGAGATGGCCATCCGATTTTCCCTTTACTACCATTCCAAAGAGAATGGGGAGTATCTCTCAAAAATCATTAATTCCTCCCGCCAGGGGCAACTGGTGGACACCCAGAGCTTGGCGCAGCTCCCTGCGCATGTCAACTCCGGGACCGACGTCGTTTTTCTGGAATATAGCGGAGAAGACTCCGATCTAGACCGCTGGATCGAAAAGACCACCTCTGATCCCAAGAACCCCTCGATCTTTCTCTTTTTGCATGAAATTTCCACCAACAATCTGTGGAAGGCCCTGCGCTTAGGGGTCAAGGAATGCTTCGCCTTTCCCGTGCGGCAGGAGGAATTCCAGGAGGCGCTGGACCGGCTGCCTCGCCCCGAAACCGACTTGAAGCTGGTGGAAACCACGCGTCTGGTCTCTTTTCTGGGGAGCAAGGGGGGGGTGGGGAACACCTTTCTCACCACTAATATAGCGTACCTTTTGGCAAAAGAACAGAAGGGGCAAGTGCTGGTGGTGGACCTGGACCTGCGTTACGGACAGGTGGTTTATTTTTTTGACGCCCGGCCCAAATATACCATCATTGACGTTATCGAGAATTTTGCACGCATTGACAGTTCTTATCTCCAGAGCCTTTTCCACCCCTACGATAAGTTTCTCAGTCTACTGCCCGCACCGGCCCGCATGGAGGAGGCAGAGGCTGTCACCCCGGCCGATTTGGAGAAAATTCTCCGCTATCTGAAGGATCTCCGGGTCTTTCGCTGGATTTTGCTGGATTGCTGCCACCAGATGGACGAAGTCACCTTGAAGGCCTTGGAATTATCGGACGATATCCTGCTGGTGACCAATCCTTCCATTCCCGCGCTTTCCAATGCCAAGAAGCTCTTGGAGTTGCTCAATCTCCTGGGCCTGGGAGGGGCCAAGGCCCAGGTGATCCTTAACTCGTGGCAGAAGCGGGGGGATCTGAGCGAGTCCGAAGTGGTGAGTTTTCTGGGGCGGGAGATCAGCAGCAAAATAACCTTCGATCCCACCCAGGTGGGCCGCAGCATCAATGAAGGCCGCCCCCTGGGGGAAATAGCCCCCCGGCATCAGGTATGCCAGGAAATGAAGGCCATCGCCGCCGGGCTCTTGGGTGAAGAGGACTCACGGGGGAGTGGCAGCAGTAGCTGGCTTAAACGCTTGATAAGGAAATAATACTATGGGAATCATGGCCCGCATCCGGGAACGGGCCCCGGAAGACCGGGGGGCGGTTGCCTCCGGCCGGGGTGAAGATCAGAAAAAAGAGAGCGCATTCAATGAATTGAAGAGCAAGATTCATTACCGGCTCATCAATTTGCTGGACCTCAACCGCCTCTCGGACGCGGAAGGCAGCGTCTTGGCGGAGGATTTGCGCCGGGGGGTGGACCTCATCCTGGCGGAGGAGAATGTGGCTCTGCCGGCTCCCGAGAAAGAGAGGCTCTGCAAAGAGATCCGGGATGAGCTGTTGGGCTACGGCCCCTTGGAACCCCTGCTCCATGACCATACGGTGAATGATATCCTGGTGAACAGTTTTGATCAGGTCTTTGTGGAACGGAAAGGCAAACTGGAAAGAGTCCCTATCCGTTTCAACGACAACGCCCATCTGCTCAAGATAATAGAGAAGATTGCTTCGGGTGTGGGCCGGCGCGTCGATGAATCCAGCCCCATGGTGGATGCCCGCCTGCCTGACGGCTCCCGGGTGAACGCCATTATTCCCCCCCTGGCCCTGGACGGGCCCTCCCTGTCCATCCGTAAATTCGCCCGGGACCCCATCCGGGTGCAAAACCTGATCCAGTTCAACTCCATCACCCAGGAAGTCGCCATGGTCTTGGAGGCCATGGTCCAGGCCCGCCTCAACATCTTGATCTCCGGCGGCACCGGCACCGGTAAGACCACTTTTTTGAATGTGCTCTCCAGTTTCATCCCCAACGATGAACGCATCGTCACCATTGAG
>Ga0265296_1004781_pt1 | contig 11573 bp, 15 predicted proteins | sample MunlanPumphouse1_FD_189073 | JGI IMG/M metagenome (GOLD analysis project Ga0265296, IMG submission 189073) | Groundwater microbial communities from a municipal landfill in Southern Ontario, Canada - Pumphouse #1 | ecosystem: Environmental > Aquatic > Deep subsurface > Groundwater | place...
TAAATAACCGTCCCAGAAAATCTTTAAATTATTTAACGCCAAATGAAATTACTGCCAAATATATTGAAAGTGGTGCAGTTAATCCTTGAATCTACCTTAAATCACTGAAGTGAAGTGGGCTTTTGGAGTTAATGGTTAAATTACTTCTGATCTGGAAATTTTGTAGTATCATCCCGAAGGGACAACCCCTTATCACTTAAACGTGCTTCTAGCTCTTTTAACTTTCTACGATTAAAGTTTTTTATCATTAACAATTCTCTTGTTGTCTTCTGAACAACTTCATTGACCAAATAAATTTTGGCGGCTTTGAGACATTTTTGAGTATTTAACACCAATCCGAGTTCATCAATCGATTGATCCAGTTTAAAAATTTCTAGATCAACAGAATTATCTTCCTCCGATAGAAGACAAGGATTAAGCCAATAAAGACCTTTGAGCTTTTTTAACTCCAAAGATCCTCCGAGCTTACTTATAGCTTTTGAAACAATCTGTTTGACTCGCTGTCTTGTCAAATTCATTTCATTTGCAATTGCGACAAGCGAATACTTCTTGTAATCGATGCCAAAAAGCTTTTTTAGTATCAATACTTCTCGTTTTGTTAGCGTTGTGAAAACTTCATTAACAACTTCAGTTGCTTTCCCTTCGCTCCAAATAGCGCCAACCTTGTGGCGAAGAGAATCGGACCATTTTTTTAGAAAATCGTTTTTCAGGTCATCGACACTCCTTAAAAGAGTGTCTTCGTCTGCTTCCGCATATGCCTTTAGGCTTTTTTTCCACACGTCCTCGGCAAAAATCTTTTTAAGATCCATAAAATCGAAGATATATGTAATCAGACGAACATACTTTTCATCTGGTTTTCCTGCTTTCGGACAAGCAAGAATTTTAAAAATTTTATCAAGAATTTCAAAATCCTTAACAATCTCTTCAACTCCTAAGTATTCCTCTAGAATGAGCTTGATTTTATTATCAAGATCTGTAGTAGTAACTTTGCTACACAGCTTTGCATACTCCTTAAGCGCTGATACGAAAACTTCTTTTTTGGTCTTCTTCGGTTTAACAATATCAAAACGAACCATGGCCTTGCGGAATGTAGCGGGGTTAATTGGAATATTTTCGTAAATCGCATTATCTGGTAATCCGATATTGCAAAGAATTGTCATAATCAGACGCATTTCTTTCTGTCCATTACTTAATTTTGTCATTGTTTCCCCTCCTTTTAATTTTTTTAGGTACAAAAAGCTATCCACAAAGATAGCTAACTACCCCAGTTAAACACATTGTAAATAAGTTGTCAAATATCAAATATTTTTTATTATGTCCTGCTCTGACTTTTTATTTTTATAATATTGTTCAAATAGGAAATAAGAAGTCCAAAAATCCAAGCAATTTTTAAAAGATAATATTGCCAAACCGGATGCCATTTCTTGAAATATTTCAGCATCGAATCGCGAAAATATTTCTGTTTTTTGACTGTTCCTACCTGCTTGAAGCTTTGTCCTACATGATCAATGCACTCGGCAACAGGCGTGAACCACACCTGCTCGCCGCTTTTCTTGACCTGACGGCAAAAATCAACTTCTTCAAACCACAAAAAATATCTTTCATCCAGCCAAAACGGGATATTCCGTTTCGCACGAACCATGAAAAATCCGCCGCGGATCGAATCAACTTGCCCGGCCTTGCCATAGTCAAAATCATCAGGAATATATTTATTCAAAATATGCGGAAACAAATGGGGCAGTTTTAAGATAATCGCGGCCTGATCCCAAACGCCAGGAAAACGGCGCACATGCCTGATTAATTCACCGTCCTCTTTGACCAGCCGGCAACCGGCAACGCTGGCTTGCTGATTATCATCCATCCAATCCGTCATTTTGCGAAGCGTATCAGGCCGAACGCGCATATCCGGATTCAAAAGCAAAATATACTCGCCGTGCGCCCTGCCGATTGCCTGATTATTGGCGGCGGCAAAACCAAGATTATCTTGATTGGCTATAACCGTCACCGAAGGAAATTCATCTTTTAGCATAGCAAGCGTTCCATCCTGCGAATTATTATCAACGACAAAAATCTCCAATTCAGTAAAATCAAAATCAGAATCAAAAATCGCCTTCAGATTCTCTTTTAATTTTTCACAGACATTCCAGGATACGATGATTATCGATAATTTCATACTTGATATTTTTTTACTTTCAAATGCAAAATTTTAAAAAACTCGATCAGCAAATATTGTTCAAAAACAAAAGAAAAAATAAACATCAAAAATATCTGCCGGGCAATCGCAAACCTGCTCACAGAACTCTGCAAATGCCAAAACTTTTTATAAATTATCAATTGATTAACAAGTGACCAGCGCTTGACTTGCCGGCTTTTTTTCTTGCGGTTCAATGCGATTTTAATGCCGCTCTCGCCTGCCCCCACGGCTGTGCGATCATGGTAAATCTTGGCATCAACGGCCAACTTAGATTCCCAGCCAGCCAAAAATAATCGATAAGCCAAATCGCAATCCTCCTTATACATAAACATCCGCTCGTCAAAATACTGATTATTTGATCTGATTTTTTCCAATGCCTTGATGCGGTACATAGCAGCCGCTCCGCTCGGCCCGAGAATTTTTGCCTTGTCGAATTGGCCGCCGTCAACCTGGCCTTGTCCTAGATCAAAAAAACGCAAACCGCTCTTCAAAACGATTCCGCAAGAATCAATGATATTGGTTTTTGCATTTTCATTTTTGGAAATGAAATTCCATTTATAAATCTTCGGACTAACAGAACCAAGGGTATTATTGCTTTCAATGGCATTAAGAATTTTTTTGACAAAATCCGGCTCCAAGAGCATATCAGGATTCAAAGCTAAAAAATACTCGGCTCCATTCTTAATCGATTCATTAATCATCAGATTAAAACTTTTACCAAAGCCAAAATTAGCACCATGGCTGATTATTTTTATTTCAGGATATTTCTCAAGAATTTCAATGTTTTGCCGCCCGCCGTCATTACTGCAATCAACTGCCAAGACATTAAAATCAGAATAAGTCTGGCAAAACAATGAATCTAAAAAATACGGAAGATAAGCCGCGGATTTTTCTCCATACGTAATAAAACCTATGCTAAGTTTTTTTATTGCAGACATATAAAAGAGTTTTTTGGATAATCTTTTGCAAAAATTCTAAAGAAGTCTTTTTTTTGCCAAGTCTTTCAATTCAGCATTAAATTCTTTTATCGCTTCATCGATCAGCGGATCGAATTTTTTATAAATTTCTTTTTCTTTGACAGTATTACCAGCCTCAAGCAGTGAATCAAAAGTGCCGGCATCAAACCAGGCACCATCGAACATCGCCACCTCTAACTCGCCTCTTTCCAAATACCAATTATGAAGCGATGTAATTTCAATCTCTCCCCGCTCGCTCGGCTTAACTTCTTTAGCGGCCGCAACGACGCGATGATCGTAAATATACATTCCGGGAATAGCATAATCCGAAATCCAAACTTTCGGCTTCTCTTCGATCTTGACGGCCTTCATTTTTTCATCGAATTTAACCACGCCGTATCTTTCCGGATCAGGCACTTTTTTGGCAAAAATCATTCCGCCTGATTTGAAATTCCTGATCTGTTCGCTGAAATCATCTTCAAAAATATTATCGCCCAAAACCATCGCCACGTTATCGCCGCCGATAAATGATTCGCCGACAATAAAAGCGTCAGCCAATCCGCGCGGAACTTTTTGCACTTTGAACTCCAACCTGATCCCGTACTTTTCAAAAATCGAACCCAAAAGATTCAAAAATTGCCCGGAATGCTCCGGTGCTACGATCATTAAAATATCGCGGATACCGCCCTTGATCAAGACGTTCAAAGGGTAAAAAATCATCTGCCGATCATATACCGGCAAAAGCTGTTTTGATGTCGTTGCCGTGAGCGGAAAAAGCCTGGTCGCCGTTCCGCCGGCTAAAATTATTCCTTTCATATTATTTATTTTTTAGACAATTTTATGGGTGAAATCGCCTGTTTATTTAATTTGTCATTCCCGCACCCCGCTGGGTATAAACTCCGGCGGGAATGATAAAGATTAAGGGGTGTCTACACAAAAACTATTAATCACCTACTATGTTCAGATATTCCCTCAACGCCTCCCTATAGCTCCGCAATTGCGGCAATTTTGTATTTAGCAAAACCGAATTTGCCGGGCGTTTGGCAGAGCGCGGAAATTTGTCGCTATTAACTGGATTAATTTTTATATTAATTCCAGACAATTCAAATAAAATCTTTGCCGCCTCGTACCAAGTGGCCGGTTCGGAATTTGCAATATGATAAATGCCGCTTTCTTTTTTGCTGTCAATCATTTTCCTCGTCTCATTTGCCAAATCACAAGTATAAGTAAAACAGCTTAATTCATCATCAACCACGTCAAGCTCATCTTTTTCCCGGCTTAGCTTCAGCATAATATCAAAAAAACTCGGCTTGGCCGCCTCGCTTTTGCCGCGCGCACCAAAAAGCTTGGAAGTTCTGATTATAAAATACCTCAGACCTAACTCGCTTCTTTTTAAAATCTCTTCTTCGCCCAAAAGCTTGCTCCGGCCGTAATTGTTGATTGGCGCAGGCGAATCACTTTCCGCAAACCCGGCTTTATTTTCTCCGCCAAAAACAAAATCAGTGGAGTAATGGACAAAAAGCGCATTAGCCTCCAACGCCGCATCAGCCAGATATCCGACTGCCAAGCCGTTTATTTTTTTTGCCAGTTCAAATTCGTCTGCATCTTCTTCGCATTTATCAACCGCATTATATGCCGCGGCATTAATGATAATATCCGGTTTTAACTGCTTGATTTTAAATATAACTTGTCCGCTCTCCGTAATATCGATCTCATCCCGATCCCAGGCGCTCACATCGTAATGCGCGAAAACCTTTTGCAATTGTCCGCCCAAATTTCCCTTTGCGCCGATAATCAATAATTTCATAAACAAAAAATTATTTTTTTAAGCTTTTCCACCAATCCTTGTTATCCCGATACCAGCGAATAGTTTTTTTGATGCCTGCTTTAAAATCCGTTTCCGGACGCCAGCCCAACTCTTTCTCGGCTTTACTAATATCAATGGCATAGCGCAGATCATGCCCGGGACGATCTTTGACATACTCGATCATCTCTTCGCCTAAACCGAACTCAGCCAAAATTATTTTGGTAATTTCATAATTAGCAAGCTCATTGCCTCCTCCCAGGCAATATGTTTCACCGATTTTTCCTTTTTTTATAATCGCCTCCAAGCCTTTATTATGGTCATGAACATAAATCCAATCGCGGACATTCTGCCCGTTGCCGTAAACCGGCACCTTTTTGCCTTCGATCAGATTAGTCGTAAAAAGCGGAATCAATTTTTCCGGATACTGATATTCGCCGTAGTTATTCGTGCAGTTTGAAATCGTAATCGGTAAATTATGCGTATGAAAATAAGCTCGAACTAGATGATCGGACGCGGCCTTGGACGCGCTATACGGACTTCTGGGGTCATAAGGCGTGCCTTCATTAAATTTCGGATCATCGGCCATAAGCGAACCGAACACCTCGTCAGTAGAAACATGATGAAAACGGATATTGCCATTATTTTTTGCGGCATCCAAAAGCGTCATCGTGCCCAGCACATTCGTGCGGACAAATTCCGTACTGCTCTTAACTGAACGGTCAACATGGCTTTCGGCGGCCAAATGGATAATTAAATCAACATCTTTTACCAAATCATTGACCAAGTCAGTATCGCAAATATCGCCTTTTACAAAACGATAATTAGGATTATTTTCAATATCTTTTAAATTTTCCAAATTTCCGGCATATGTCAAGAGATCCAGATTGATTATTTCGTCATTCAGATTATTTTTTAGCCAATAGTGGATCAGATTAGAGCCGATAAATCCGGCTCCGCCGGTGATTAGTATTTTCATAGCTTATTAGGACTGTAGGCGCGTAGGACGGTAGGCTTGTAAAAAAAATTACAGATTTAAGCCCGCTGTTATTTTGGAGGCTATTTCTCCTGCTTCGCCTTCTTTATATTTATTCTGCGGCCAATGTTTAAGGCCGTCATCTGATTTGCGCGGTATTACGTGAAAATGGATATGCGAAATAATCTGTCCGGCCGCCGGGCCATTATTCTCGAGCACATTATAGCCCTCGACGCCTAATCTGCTTTTCACGGCTTGACCGATTTTTTTCACCGCTTTAGCCAAGGCGCATAATTCATCCTCCGGAATCTCTTCAAAATTTTGAAAATGCTTTTTCGGTATTACAAGAACATGCCCCGGATTTACCGGAGCAATATCCAAGAACGCCAAAACTTTTTCATCTTCAAAAACCTTATGGCAAGGAATTTCTTTATTTGCGATTTTACAAAAAATACAATCCATAAATTAAATCGAAAATCGTAAATCCAAAAATCGTAAATCGCTACAGCTTTGATTGGATTTTTTTCAAGCAGAATTCCGCTTCGCCGTCACCGTAGCCGGACTGGGGCCAGCGCTCCAAGCCGTCGCCTTCGGCGCGCGGAACAACATGAAAGTGGATATGGGGCACATGCTGATTAGCCGCGCTCTTGTTGTCCAAAAACACGCTGTAACCCTTGACTCCCAGCCCATCGATCATAGCTTTGCCGATTTTTTTCACGGCCAGCGTCATCGCGCACAGCTCTTCATCTGACAAACCCTCAACATCAGCCACATGATTTTTTGACACCACGATCGTATGCCCCTGGCTGATCGGCAGAATGTCAAAAAAAGCATACACTTTGTCATCTTCATAAACCTTGTAGCTGGGAATGTCGCTAGCTACGATTTTGCAAAAAATACAGTCCATAGATAAATATTTGATTTCAGATTTATTATTTCAAATTTATTTTATAAATCTAAAATTATAAATCATACATCATAAATGAATTAATTAATTTTATAAGGTGATTCCGGATCGTTTTCCCATCTTATTTCATCCACTTCTTCCAGCTTGCCTTCGCCGCGATAAAGCTTATCTGGCAAATTTATCGACATCGCGTCAATCTCGCTGATGCATTTATATCCATGCACTACTCCGGGCGGAACGATGATCGATACGGGATTATCAGCGCCGACTATGATTTTTTCATACTGTCCATGAGTCAGAGAATCAACGCGCCTGTCCCACAGATGCAATTCAAAACTTCCCGGACCGGGAAAAATAAAATAATCGCTTTGCTCTTTGTGTTCATGCGGACCGCGCGCCACCCCGGGTTTGGTAAAACTCAAATAGGCCATGACCGGACGATATTCGCTTTCGTCTGCGCGGTATAATTCCGAAACCCAGCCGCGCGCATCCTCGTATTTGGCCAAGCTTTTTATCACAACATCTTTGATCATAATTTTTTTATTTTTTAATTTTCAAAAAATAATCCTGTTAAATCCTAAAAATCGCATAAATCTCAGTTCAGACAAACTACCGTCCCACATCTTTAAAAAGCGGCATGCCGTTTTCCGGACTGGTCGGGACATAAATCGTGCCCTGGCGGTCTTTCAGTTGATTAATATACAAATAATACAGATAATTCGATGACAAGCTTTCGTTAATTATTTTTTGCGCGTCGCGCTGTCCCTGAGCCTCGATAACCTTCCTTTCTTTTTCTTTTTTCTCTTTATCCAAAATAAAATCGTACTTCTGCGCTTCCTGCTCAGCTTGCAATTTTTCCTGAATGGCACCAGCCAGATTCTCAGGCAAAGAAACGTTACGCATCAGGACGTTTTCGACTATTATTCCACGCGCTTCCAACTCGGAACCCATTAATTCTTGGATCATTTTATTTGTTTCTTCTCTTTTTTCAGAATAAATATCCTTGGCATTGTACTTGGCTACCACATCGCGGATAGCGGTGCGGATAGTGGGACGGATTATTTTTTCGTCATAGTCCACCCCGAGTTCGCGATACACATCCGAGGCTTTTTCTTCAACCAAATGATAAAACACCGTTATGTCCAAATTAATTTTTAATCCTTCTTTTGTAAGGGCTTCGATCGAGTCATCCCCCGCTTTACGCCCTTCGCTTGAAACAACCGACATTGTGTATTCCTCTGTGCGGACGCTCATTTTCTCGACATGCGCCAAGGGAATCACCAAGTGGAATCCGGAACGAAGCTCTGCGTCTTTAACCTTGCCAAAGAGCGAATAAACTCCGGTTTCGCCGGCATCAATAATGACAATCGATGCGAAAAAAAGCCAAAGCAAAAGCAAGGCCGAAAACGAAAAAAATACGATGCGTTTTATATTTTGCATATTTTTAATTTGATCCAAGTTTATGGCCTTGGACTGATTAATATTATCTTTAAAAAATGTTTTATTTTTTTGATAAATGACGAATGCCAATAAGACGAAAATAATAACCAAGGGAAAATTCTTTCCCAAAAGCGGAAAAAGAAAAAACAACACAAATAAAATAAATGGCAGATTTTTTAAAATTTTAGGATTCATTTTCTTTTTTATCAAACACTATTATAAATATACCAATAACCAACCAAAAAATCAACACTACGTTAACATTGATATAAGCTAAAACCAAGCCGGGGAAAAAAAATTCCAAAATAAAAAAAATTGCCAAAGCCTCGCCAAAAACATAGAATATTTCGCGTAAAACTTCTTTAAAAAAAACCGCTTTTATTTTTTGATAATTTCTGATATTTTTTGCCATAAGCTTTTTCCCGATAAACGGATTTGAATTTCAGCTAGCTCGATCCCCGCGCCTCCTTCTTTCAGGTCCGGTGCGGAAATGATGAAGCCATAGCGACCATTCTCGCGATAAGCGCGCCTAAGATCAAATTCCACGGTTTTAAGTTCCCAATCTTCAGCTTTTTCCGGACTGACATAATCGGCTACGATATAATTGATGCCGTTCTTCCTGATATCTAAATATTTATCGGCTTTTTTCGGGCGCGGATCGAAAAACGCTTCTGCGGAAAAAGCGAATATGCCGTCTCCGCTTACAGCTATGCCGTCTTTTTCCAAGACTATCAGCGCGGTCGAGCTGGCACCAAGGATATCTTGCTTAAACTGGCGATAGGTCTCGCTTATCAAAAATTCCCGTCCATCCAGCTTGATTGCCTGCAAGCAGTCGGGATTAGTTGTTGTAAATTGGACCTGCCGGCTCGAAGTATGGATCGACAAATCCTTACCACCCGCCCGATAAAGATCGATCTTGCCAATAAACGCAATCTTATTTTGTTTGGCCGTAAAATCGCTCACAATATCATTATTTGCCTTTACCTCCATCTTGTACGCGCCTTCTGGCAGATCGGCTAATTTAAAACTCAGTTTCCGCGCGGCTTTCGTCTCGCCGCCATCGGTTGCAATGCCGTCATCTTCGAGACGGCGCACATCAATCAATTCATTATTCAAATAAAGATATAAAGCAATGTCGTCCGAATCCCTATTTTTATTCAAATCCGCAAATTCAAATTCAATATCAAGCTCTTCATTTTTCAGATAAACATAAAATTGATAAGCGCCGATCAATTTCGGAACAATAACACGCTCCTTTTGTTCGTCTGGATCATAGTCCGGAATAGTGAAATTTCGCCTCAATTCATAATTATACTCAGCAACTTGACCCTTATCCGGGAGTGACTCTAAAAAATCGGCAATGCTTAATTTTTCAATTTTTTCTTTTTGTCCGGCTTCCGGATTTGCAAGAAGAATAATGTTGCCCTCTTTTTTTACCTCCCACACCAGGGCGGCCTGATCGATTATGCGGTTTTTCACCGGCTTCAAATCATAGCGCCAAATTTTCTTATCCGCCAAGACTCCGGCCTCGATCAACGATGCATCAGCAAAATTTTTAAACCTAAGAGATATCTCTGCCCGGTCAAAAAGACGAGGCGTGCGCAAGCTGAAATAAACCGGATCGCCGGCAATCACATTATTGATTTTTCCTGAATCCGACTTTAAGCGTTCGGACGGGCTTAATTTTCCTACAAAAAAATTATCCGGCGATAAATCGCTGGAATAGACGATTTCTCCGCCAGGAACAATGCCCATGTAAGCTATCCAGGCGACAATAAACGCTAAAAACAGCCACAAGATAATTCTGATTCGCAATATGTTAGTCATGTTATAATCTTATCGGATTTTCAAGAAAAAAACAACAAAAAAACAGGCGTTGTTTTCGCCTGCTTTTTTTAAAAGAAATCTTATTTCAAGGTGACTTTAGCACCAGCTTCTTCTAGCTGTTTTTTGATCTTTTCGGCATCTTCTTTCTTAACGCCTTCTTTTACCATTTTCGGAGCGCCGTCAACCAAATCTTTGGCTTCCTTCAAGCCCATTTCAGTTATTGCGCGAACCGCCTTAATAACCGCAATTTTGTTAGCGCCGCCATCGGTAAGTTCAATGTCGAAACTGTCTTTTTCTTCGGCCGCAGGAGCCGCTCCAGCGCCCGGCATAGCCGCCATCATCATGGCCGGAGCCGAGGCTGATACGCCAAACTTGTCTTCCAGGATTTTGACCAACTCAGCCAAATCCAAAACTGACATTTTTTCAATCTCTTCAACGATTGACTTGAATTTTGCCGGTACTTCTACCGGAGTTTTTTCTTCTGACATTTTATTATTTTGGTATCATGTCTTGCTTATATAACTAAGAAATACCATGATACTTATGTTTATTATTTTACAAATCAGTTAATTAGTTGATTAATTAATTTGAGGGTGAATTTGATATTCACCGCCTAATTAACTAATCAACTAATCCCACTAATATTATTAAGCTTTTTTCTCTTCGATCGCCTTCAAAACGTTAACCAGTCCGCGCAAATTCCCTGCCAGCACGTTGACAAAACCGGAAATCGGAGCGTTCAGCGAACCAACGATCTTAGCATATAGCTCGTTCTTACTCGGCAGAAGCGCCAAAGCGCCTACCTGTTCTTTGCTAAGATATTTCCCATCCAAAACTCCGCCCACAAAAGCAATCTTATCTTCACTGCCTTTTTTGAAATCATGAATTACTTTTGCCGGAGCAACTTCATCTTCATAACCGAAAACCGCAGCGACTTTTCCGTCAAAACTGCGAATATCCAAATCCTGGATATTCCTGTCTTTGAATGCGATATTCAGCAAAGTTTTTTTTGCCACCAAATACTCGCTTCCGGCTTTGCTTAAATTTTTGCGCAAAGCCTCATTCTCTTTTACGCCCAAAGCGTTGAAGCTTGCAAAAATAACCGACTTTGATCTTTTGATTTTTTCTTCTACCGATCTTAAAACTTCTTGTTTTTGTATTCTTGTTTTTGGCATATTATTATATTGATACTATTATAAAAACAAAAAAATGGCTAAAAAACCACTTATAATAGACAAATTTACCTCGGCAGGTCTTATTTTTGCGCTTATGCGCATTTGCCTGCTGTCTGTGGTTTTTTTCAATTGTACTTACAGATTAGCATATTTGGCGAATGTGTCAAGGGAAAATGCGCTAAACTAGAATCAATGCCTATTGCACCACCTTAAAAATAATAGTAATATAGGCAGTTAACTAATTTTAGCCAAATTGCCTATATGACAAAATTATCAAGAATTACCTTCTATGAA
>Ga0265296_1004782_pt1 | contig 11572 bp, 7 predicted proteins | sample MunlanPumphouse1_FD_189073 | JGI IMG/M metagenome (GOLD analysis project Ga0265296, IMG submission 189073) | Groundwater microbial communities from a municipal landfill in Southern Ontario, Canada - Pumphouse #1 | ecosystem: Environmental > Aquatic > Deep subsurface > Groundwater | place: Canada...
ACCCGCGCGCCGATCTTTGTACTTAACTTAGACATATGAGCATAGAGAGTTTTTGTCCCGTTAGAGTGTTGAACTATTGCCATATTCCCGTATCCACCGCCACAACGTTTTTGACCAACACTACAATCTGTTTTAACTATAAGTACTGTTCCTGAAGCAGAAGCATAAATAGGAGCACCTTTTGGCGCGCCAATATCTATACCTCGATGTCCCGGACCATGAAGCCCTTGGGTTTTATGTCCAGTGGGTAGAGGATTTAAAAAGTAACCGGCAAGATTTTGGATCGGGTGAGTTTTATAATAATTCTGATCTGTAGCTACAGCGGAACTCAAATTTGATGCAGGTTTATCGCCTCCTTCATCCATCATTTCAGCACCAGGAATCATAATTTTATCTCCGACAGCAAGTTTCGCATCTTCAGTGATACCATTAAACTGAGTAATGTCTGAAATATCTATTTCATAAATTTTCGCAATACTTTGTAATGTCTGTCCTTTGGTAATAGTATGCTCAAGCCCGGAAATAGGAAGGATAAAAAGGACATCCCCTTCTTTCAGTTTATCATTCTTTTTCATGTCATTGGTTGCAAGAATAGTCTGTACAGAAACACCAAACATACCAGCTATTTGTGAAATGGAATCGCCTTTTCTGACCACATAAACACTTATTTGATCAGAATAGGAGCCTCCAGCTTCAGTCTCACCCGGGATACTCATATGACTAGTCGCAGGAAGAAGAGCATTTTCGGATACTATATTTACATTAACATTACTTTCTATCTTATCTTCTTTATTTTTGCTATCTTTATTTTCTAACATCGGGACAGAAGAAGCATCGGCCTGAAGGAGAGCCATATTTTGGGAGTTTTTAATAATTTCAGCAGAATTCAAAGAGTCCATTATATCCGCAGAAACTTCATTGCTCAAGATTGAAGAAAAGAATCCTGCTTTTGCTGAAAAAGGTATAAAAAACACCCCAGACAACAGGGAAAAGGCCAGAATAGAGCTGAGTATTTTAAATTGAGGTTTTATAAAACAAATTAATTACCGCAAGAAATCCCCTCGACGACCTAAATCCTGTCCCGTAGTAAGCTATGCTTTACTTCTGGGATGTACTGCAAAATAAGGCTCTTACGGTGGTTACTGTCGTTTCAGCCGTCAAATCGATTGTTCTGTACTTCCTTTCAAACCACTCCTAATAGGGTAGCCCAATCGAGAGCCTAAGTCAATCCGACTGTGGATAACCCGCACACTCACTTTTTTGAAGTTTTTTTAAAAAACGCTCGTAGAGCATCAAAAAAGTAAGTGTGCGGGAAAACTAGTTTGACTAAATAATTTAAATAGTGTATAATTTATAAATCAAACATATATAAATATAAAAAATCTTTGACTATAAAGAGTATTACCAATATAATTAAGTTATGTTCGATAAAGTATTGACTTTCATTATTAATAATAGTATAATATACATATGAAAAATATAGAAGAATTTGTAGATAAATTAATAGAAGATAAAGGATTTAATGAACAAGACCCTGATATTATTGCTCAAATGAAAAGTGACCTCCTAGATCGTGTTGAAAACCGCATTAATGCAATGATTATTTCTAAACTAAATCCTGAAAAACTTCCTGATTTTGAAAAAGTTCTTGAAAATGGCTCCGAAGAAGAAATACAAAAATTTGTTAAGGAAAATATTCCTGATATTGAAGAAAAAGTAGCTAAGGAATTACTAGATTTTAAAAATATATATCTTGGATAATATATGGAAACAATAGGACTAAATGATTCTAAAGAAAATAAAAAGAAAGTCTTTAAAGCTGGGATAGTTGACGTATCCAAAATTGCTGAAGCTCAAGCCAGGGATGTTGCAGACAGTAGAATGACTGAAACAAAAGAAGATCGATCAAAGAATTGGCTTGTCCGCACAGGAAAACGTATTTGGAAACATAACCTCGCTCAAGAATGGTATCGTCAACGTGAAATTGGAAGAGCACGTAAAGAAATATCTGAGAGTGGTAATTTATATGGAGGCGAATCTAATGATACAAATATAAAAGATTATGAAAAAGCAAAATTAGCTATCATTGAGAGATTCACCAGTGAATATGAAGACGAGATGTTGAAACAAGAAGAAAAAGATTCAAAAAAATCTGTAACTGATGAAAAAGTAAAATTAGCTATCAAAGACTTAATAAAAGAATTTGCAGGAGACCCAACAATGTCCGAGGTCGCATTTAAAGAGGAACAAAAAAGAATTCTCCACGAATCTGACCCAGAATATGTCGAAAAAGGTAAGTTGTATGCTGACAATCTCCTTGATATTGCAAGAGAAATCAAAAATTCAGTTTCTCACGGTGAAAAGTTAACAGAGATGGATTTTGATGTTGAGATTACTTTAGGCAAAGCTCGTGAAAGTTTAAATACGGAAGCCAAGCACAATGCTTTTGAAAAAGTTGTAGAAAAAACTCAAAATTCAAAACTTGGTAAATATCTTTTTAACGAACCAGTAGCAGTATCAATCGCTGCTGGACTATATTCTGCCGGTAATTTTTTGGGTATGAAAATGCTCCGAAGTAAAATTGTTCAATGGGGAACATTTGGGGCTACTGCTCTTTTAGCTGGAGGTGTTTCATCAGTAAAAGAAGCAGCTAGACTTAACCGTGAACGATCTCAACACATGCGCGAAAGTGCTAAAGGTATGGAGTTTAAAGAAGATGATATGAAACGTCGACAGGAAATGGAGGAAAATAAATATGAAACTAAAAACGCTAGTGAGATTATACAAAATCTTGAAAAAGATTTAGCAAAAATATCAACTGGTAATATAAAAGAAAGTGATTTGAACACTGTTCTCGTAAATTTATCTGACATAGAGACTCGCGTAAAACTTGGGGAGCAAAGAAAACTTGATCTCGTTGCCTATTCAAGATTTGATCAAGTTGAAAAAGAACGCATGACTCTTGACTCATGTCGAGCTAAGTTAAAAGTTATGATTCGAAAGGGAATAGAAGAAGGAAGAATTGAATTTACAAAAGAAAATAATTTTGATAATTATTTAAAACAACTTATTGATACACAATCAGGAGATCTCGCTGGTGAAATTGAGAAAAAAGACGAAATATTCAAAACCATGAAAAGGAAAAAAGTTGCAGGTGCATTTATAAAAACTGCCTTAATTGGAGCGAGTGTCGGATTTGCGTTTCAAGAGATATCAGCAGCCTTCCAGTCTGGAGGAAATGACGGAATTATTGAAGGAGCTATAAAAGGTGGCCATGCTCCTCACGCAACAGCTTTTGAAGGATTGAGACGTTGGATAGCAGGAGATAATCCTCGACTTCCATTTGGAAATGGACATGAAATGGTTTTAGGTAATACACATATGCAACTGCCAGAAGGAGTCGAAATCATTAAAAATCCTGATGGAACTTTTGATGTTCTTCGTGGTAATGATGTAATTTCGGATAATGTAAAACTAGAATTTGCTCCCAATAATGACCTAACAGAAACTTCAAAAGAATTACTTGCAAAAGACGATATCCTCACAAATTTTAGTCAAACAGGAGGGAAGATAACTGAACATGTTACAAGAAATGCACAAGAATATGTAAATAAACACCCTGAAATGACAGAACATATTCATCGTAGTTGGATGGATAATGATACACCAATGTATCCTGACCCTGACCATCCTGGACATTTACTTGGAGCAGATAAAAATGAACTTAAACTTGAATGGGGAGGAAAGGACGGTAAAGGCTTAACTGAAAATGGAGATTATGTTTTCCAAGTTCAACACATGACTAACGATGGATCTTTTCATGAAGGACTTTCAGTTGCAGCTCAAGATCAAATGAAACATGGCGGTCTTGATGTACTTCTTTCTGTAACCAGAGGAACTCAACAGATGGTAATTCCAGTTCATGTAGATGAATTTGGTAAGGCCGTTATTGATCATACAAGTGATAATGGAAAAATGTTGTTCGAAAACGTAAATGGCCACGCCGTTTTTGAAGGAGCTTTTGCAGAAGTTGGACATCCAACTGGTCTTGCTGGAAATAGTGGTCAAAATATGCAAATTCTGGCTACCCACATTGGAACAGACCATGTAAATGAGATAACAGAAACAATTGTGCGCGATACTACAATATCTAATGTAGGGCTAAATGTACCTGCTGATTGGGATTATGACGTTCCACCATTTATTCCTATTGGTGCTCGTCGACCATTGGAAAGGGGAGAATACATCCCTGACACATCTCCAGTTGTTCCATATTATTACAGTGGTAGCAATGTGGAAGAAATTCAAAAAGAATTTAAAGAACATGGCATTGAACAAGATCCTTATACTATGGTTACCTCAGAAAACGGAAATAGGATTTGGGTTGATAAAAACGGAAAAGAAATAAAACGTGACATTGGCCGTGAAAAAGACAGAATTAAGTCGTACCTTGGAAAACAATCTAAAGAGTATCTAGAGGAACTTCAAAATTTTAATAAAAATCTCAAACCAATGAGTGAGAACTGTAGAGTTTCAGTCATTATCCCTGCACGTTTTGAAGAAAAAAATCTAAAGAACTTACTTGATCAATATACACAACAAGTTGATGAAAAAGGAAACCCCGTTGATAAGGATTTTTTTGAGATAAATATAATAATTAATAGAAAAGAAGGAGAAGAAGCAGATAAAAGCATGGAAATAATAAAAGAGTGGAATAATACAAATCCCGGATATCACGTTAATGCTGTAGATGTAATTTTTTCTAAGAAAAACACCAACGTTGGGATGGCAAGAAAATATATAACAGATCTTTCGTTGTTACGTTCAATTGAAAGAAAAAAATCTAATGGTTCGCTTTATATTGAATCAGAAGATGCTGATCTATTTAGTGTTGATAAGAGAACAGTAAATAAATTAACCAGCGATTTTGATAAAAAACCGTATCTTGATGTTTTGCGTGGAATTCAAGATCGTCAACCTGAAATAATGAGCAAAAATGATTTGTTGTTCTTTGAAAGAAGATTATGGGATATAGGAGAAATGACAATGCGTGATTTATCTTTAAGGCCCGATAAATATAATAACTCTAGTTTTACTTGGAACCGCATCGTTAGTGGAGGATGGAATACTGCATATACAGCCGAGGCATACGCTCAAATAGGGGGGTATGTGTCTGATGTCATAGGAGAAGATATGAAAATTGGTCAAAAGATTTCAGTTCTCAGGGGGGGCACCAAAGATAATAAGTTTAAAATCAATACATATACAGCTGAAACTTCAGGATTAAGATCAAATTCTAGTCCAAGAAGATTTATAGACGCAATGATAAAACAAGGGAATCCTTATGATAATTTTGAAGACCAATCTATAAAACACAAGACACTTGAGCAATTAATGGATGGAATAAAACAATTCAAGAAAATTTCTCCGGAACACAAAAGAAGATACGAATTAGGTATTAACGTACTCTACAGATTTATGAAAGACGAAATGGGAACTGGAAAAGAAACAAAACGAATAATAGAAAAAACTTTATTTTATTTAGGTCTCAAACAAGGACAAAAGTTTGATTATGTTCTTAATAAGCAAGACACAATTAAAATAACAGATATTGGTTATAAAAAGATAGGTGAACTGCTCTCTAAATATAAAGATGAAAAAAGATGGGAATTAGGATATCACCGTCAAAATTCGTCCAATAAAATGGTTAGTAAAGAAAATCAAAAAGTTGAGTATGCTGCTGAAATGAAAGAATTAAGGGAAAAGTTAAAACAACCTGAGATAAAGAATAATGAAGAGAAATTTCTAGAAGTTGAAAATGAAATAAGAATGTTAGAGAAAAAAGAAAAGAACGAAAAATCAGAAAACAAAATCAAAGAGGAGATGTCTGAAAAAGATTTTAAGGAAGAAATGTATAAAACTTTCACGGAAATTCTCAAAGAAAAAGGCCAAGCAACTATTGAAAAAGATAAATTTGATATTTATATAAAAGATAACAAAATTATCGGTCATGCAGAGTTAAAAGCTAATAAAAAGGCAGGAGGTACTCCAATAGTAGATATTGAACTTATAGTTAAAGACAATAAATTAGTTTTTAATAGTAAACCAAGAATAAAGGCAAACATACTAGCAACAGGTTCGGTTAGTAATGCAATGAGCGGAATCCCCACAAAAGTAGTTGAAACTTTAGAAAAAAAATACAAAAAAATAATAGATTCAATAAAAATAGAAGACAGTAAACTTTTATTAGAGTTCAAAGAATAAAATAAATTTTTCGTGTTATATTTGATGGATGACAGATCATCTATCGGGACTTAATAGCAAGCAAAAGGAGGCGGCAACTCATATAAATGGGCCACTTTTAATCGTGGCTGGAGCGGGAGCGGGGAAGACTAAGACCATAACCCACAGAATACTAAATTTGATAAAAAATTCCTATATTTTATTTGGAATTTAGGGAGTTTATTGGTATAATATAAATATGTCGCCACTTACAAAAAAGAGTTTATTTTGGGACACTGATATAGACACTGTTGATATGGTAAAAAATAAGCGATATGTCATTGAACGAGTTTTGAAATTCGGGAATTTGATTGATTATTTTTGGCTTAAAAAGATATACCAACCAACTGAAATAAAAGAAGTTATCACGAGAAACAGAAGCGAACTTGATAAAAAATCATTAAATTTTTGGTATCATATTTATAATATTAATAATCAACATGCACCCCGAAACTCTTAATAAAGAAACGGGTTCAGTTTTAAATTTAATTAAAGATTCTGTATCAGAATTTTATTTAGCTGGCGGGACAGCACTTGCACTTGAATTAGGCCATAGAATCTCTGTCGACCTTGATTTTTTCTCTATTAATGATTTTTCAACACAAGAAATTGCTGACAAACTTAAGATTAAGGGCCATTTAGAGATTAACTCTAAAGACAAAGATGCTCTAAATGGTTCTCTTAATGATGTTAAAATTAGTTTTTTAAAATACCCATACAAACTTCTCTTTCCAACAAAAGAATACAACGGCGTTATGCTAGCAGACGAACGAGACATTGCAGCAATGAAAATTCTTGCTATTTCGGATCGCGGTAATAGAAAAGATTTTGTGGATTTATTTATGTTACTAAAAAAATATTCACTAAATAATATTCTAGGGTTTTTTAACGAAAAATATAAAGAATACAATTACAATATGCTTCATATTTTAAAAAGTCTAGTATATTTTTTTGATGCCGACTTAGATTTAGAACCGGTATATATCCACCCAATTTCATGGAATGAAGTAAAAAAAATGATACAAAATATTGTTGATGAGTATATAAAATCTCAAGGTTAAATATAGCATGCAAGATCATCTATCAGGACTAAATCCTAAACAAAGAGAAGCGGCGGTGCATATGAGTGGGCCGTTGCTTATTGTGGCTGGGGCGGGAGCGGGGAAGACTAAGACCATAACCCACAGAATACTAAATTTGATAAAAAATGGAGTGATGCCGGAGAAAATTTTGGCTGTAACTTTTACTAATAAGGCAGCTAAAGAAATGAAAGAAAGAATTATAGCCTCAATGTCAAAGATGCCCTTTGACATGGGACAAGAAAATGTGCCCTTTGTCAGTACTTTCCACTCTTTGGGAGTTTATATAATCAAAGAAAATGCCAGAATTTTGGGACTAACTAGACATTTTACTATTTTAGACGAGTCAGACTCTACCACTTTGATAAAAGAAGCCATAAAAGAAATCGGATTGGACCCAAAACAATACGACCCTAAAAAAATAGGCAATATAATCAGCCGAGAAAAAGGAAAATTCACCAATCTGGCGCATTATGAAGAAAAAGTAAATGACCCTGTTTATAGGGAAGGGAATTATTTAAGCAAAATCGTGGCCCAGGTTTGGAATTTGTATGAAAAGAAAAAAGCCAAAGAAAATTCATTAGATTTCGACGATTTGCTTCTGAAAGCGACAAAATTACTGAAAGAAAATGAGCAAATTCGTAAAATTTACCAAGAAAAATGGGATTATATTCATATTGACGAATATCAGGACACTAATGAGGTGCAATATTTGATGTCAAAATTGCTTTCTGAAAATAATAAAAATATTTGCGTGGTAGGGGACGCTGATCAAAACATTTATTCTTGGCGCGGAGCAAATTTAAAAAATATTTTGAGTTTTGAAAAAGATTATGGCAAAGATGTAAAAATAATATTGCTTGAAGAAAATTATCGTTCTACAAAAAATATTTTGGAAGCAGCTAATGAGATAATAAAGAAAAATAAATACAGACCAGATAAAAATTTATTTACTAAAAATAAAATCGGAGAGAAAATTGGCTTCTATGAAGCACTGGACGAAGGCGACGAGGCAGATTTTGTGGCCACAAAAATTTTAGAGACATTAGATCGGAACGACTCTTTCAATTTTGAGCTTCCCGAGGGTCCCACTCGGTATTCCGAGAAGGGCGCAGGGACGAAAAATTGGAAGAGTCGTTCCGATAAAAACAACCACGAGAATGCTGCTTCTGCGGGGTCGCTACCTCCGCGTGCTCGCGGAGCGCTGCCTCTCGGCCCGTCGGCCTGCGAGACACCTCTCAAAAGCACATTCTCGCCGTTGTCAGAGATAGCAATTTTGTATCGAGCAAATTTTCAGTCGCGGGCGCTGGAAGAGGCGATGCTTCGATACAACATCCCATATCAAGTTTTGGGTGTGAAGTTTTTTGAAAGAAAAGAAATTAAAGATACTTTGGCTTATCTTCGCGCAGCCCTGAATCCGGAAAGTCTTTCGGATATAAAAAGAATAATAAATTTTCCAGCCAGGGGAATAGGCAAGGCAACTTTGATAAAAATTTTTGCCGGAGGAAGAGAGTCATTACCAATAAAATTAAAAATAAAAATTGATAATTTTTACAAAATATTGGAAGAAATAAAAAATAAAATAGAAACTGAAAAAGCTTCCAATGTTATAAAATTCACGGTTAAAAAATCTGGCATTGAAGCGGAACTTTTAGCTGGCACAGATGAAGACATAGAGAGACTAGAGAATATAAGAGAATTGGCAACTTTGGCCTTAAAATATGATAATTTAAAGGATGGGGCTGGTATAGAAAAACTCTTAGAAGATGCTTCTTTGGCATCAGATCAGGACTCAATAATGATTACAGATGGTAAAAATGTCCCGACCAAAGTCGGGATTCCGACAGGGATCGGAACAGTGAAACTAATGACCGTACATGCCTCAAAGGGACTTGAATTCAAGTACGTTTTTGTCACCGGACTGGAAGACGGACTTTTTCCACACCAGAGAGATGGTGAAATAAAAAGCGCAGAAGACAGGGAAGAAGAACGCAGACTTTTTTATGTGGCGCTCACTCGCGCCAAAGAAAAATTATTTTTATCTTTTGCAAATTTTCGTACCATTTTCGGTTCGCGTCAAATAAATGCTCCATCTGAATTTATCAGCGACATTCCAGCTGATATAATAGAAAAAGACCTGCCCGCCAATGCCTTCGGCCTCAGGCGATGGCAGGCGGGAGGGGAGAAAGATATTATTTTTTAAAAGTTATATGCAACACAAACCAAAAAAATCATTAGGGCAAAATTTTTTAAAATCCGTACCAGTGCTTAACAAAATAGTGGAAGCTGGAGAAATTTCTTCAGAAGATATTATTTTAGAAATTGGGCCAGGGAAGGGAGCACTAACAGAAAAACTTTTATCCGCCATTAGTGCTTCACACAAAGAAGCGGACAGGGAAAAAACCGGTTATGTAATCGCTGTAGAAAAAGATCGTGAACTTTTTACTTTTTTGCAAAATAAATTTGTAAAAGAAATCAAAGAAAAAAAATTAATTTTGATAGAGGGTGATATTTTAAATATAGAAGGGGAAGATGTTGTTTTGAGAACCCTTGGGAGGAGCGACGGCGACGGACAGAGAAAATTTTCAGCAGAAAATTTTCGTGGTGATCAAAATAATATCTTCCCCGAATATAAGCTGATTGCCAATATTCCTTATAACATCACCGGCGCCATTTTGAAAAAATTCCTGACAGAAAAAAGACAGCCCAAAATGATGATATTGATGGTACAAAATGAAGTTGCCAAAAGGATTATGGCGCGTGATGGTAAAGAAAGTATACTTTCAATCTCGGTAAAAGCATATGGAAATCCAAAAATGGTTATGAAAGTGCCAGCTAGATATTTTTCACCTGCTCCAAAGGTAGATTCGGCGGTAATTAGTATAAAAAATATTTCTAGAGAAGTTTTTACAAAAAATAAAATGGATAAAGGTAAATTTTGGGAAATAGTCCGTGCCGGTTTTGCCCATAAAAGAAAAAAACTCTCTTCAAACTTGAAAAATTACCAAGGGGAACCCTTGGTAAAAACTCTGGGAAACAAAAGAGCGGAAGAATTAACACTAAAAGATTGGATTGAGCTAGCTAAAATGGTATAATAGGAGGGTAAAAAATGGAAAAATACAAAAAATATCTGCCAAGTAAAAAATTTGCCTTAATAACAAGCACTATTATTGTCTTAGCTGTGCTCATTTTTGTGATTTTCTTTATGTCATCTTCAGGAGAAAGTTTTTCTATTATAGGAAACAAAAATAGTACTACCCTTAAAGTAGAAAATCCAACCCTTCCAGACTTAATTCAAAGAGATATTGATGGTGATGGTGTTGCAGATTGGGAGGAAGCTCTTTGGGGCACAGATAAAAATAAAAAAATAACTTTCAATGATACGCCTGACGCAACCTATATAGAAAATAAAAAGAAAGAATTAAAAATAGAAGGAAGTATAATCGCAGATGCGACAAAATTAACAGAAACAGAAAAATTCGCTAGAGAATTTTTTACTAGTTATTCTGCCATGAAATCTTCTGGACAAATTGATAGCGAAGCTATAAATAGTTTCTCCAGCGCCCTGGGACAAGAAATAATAGACCCAACATTAATTGACCGTTATACAGAAAAAGATATAAAAATAAATAGTACCGATAATCCCGCTTCAAAACAAAAATATTACACAGATGTGAAAACTTTGTTTGAAAGTTATCAATCAGAAGGATTAGGGGATGAATTAGATATAATTAGCCAAGGACTGGCTACAAATTCAACAAGCGGAATATCTGGTAATACTGACCAATATGCAAAATTATCAACAATAGCAAGCGCTTATCAAGATTTTGCTAAAAAAGTAATGGGAACAAGTGTGCCACAAAGTTTGACGGAATATCATTTGCAAATAGCCAACAGTTCCAATAATACTGGCATAAGCGTGGCAAATATGGAAAAAATTATAGCTGACCCAATCGTTGGACTCTCCGGGCTTTCTCAGTATCAAAAGTATAGTGATGATTTAGTCAAAGCGGTGGCGGATTTAGAAACTTACTTGCTAACAATTACGAATTAGCAATTACGAATGGTATAATAAGAGTTATAAACCCACACACTTATTTTAAGAATAAAAAAAAATAAGTGTGTGGGTAAAGTAGAAAGTTCATAAAATTTATAAGGTTAAATATGTTATAATTACATCATGAATATAGATAAAAATATACCATTTTCTA
>Ga0265296_1004783_pt1 | contig 11570 bp, 10 predicted proteins | sample MunlanPumphouse1_FD_189073 | JGI IMG/M metagenome (GOLD analysis project Ga0265296, IMG submission 189073) | Groundwater microbial communities from a municipal landfill in Southern Ontario, Canada - Pumphouse #1 | ecosystem: Environmental > Aquatic > Deep subsurface > Groundwater | place...
ACCGGGAGCGCATTGCTCGAATCTGCGGTGCAGGCGGCCGATGCGCTGTGGCATGTCTTCATCTACGCGGGCAGCGCGCTCATTCTGTTCGCGCAAGCCGATTGGCGCCTGACCGTTCCCCTGATTACCTGGATCGTGGGCTACGTCCTGATTCTGATGTATTACATCCCGCAGGTGCGCGCGCGTTCAGTCATTGCGTCCGAGGCACGTTCCAAACTCATGGGACGCATCGTTGATGGCTACACCAACATCACCACGTTGAAATTGTTTGGTCATTCGGAAGTCGAAGAGTCCTACGCGAAAGAGGCACTGTCCGAAGAAATGGGGCGTGCGCAATACGCGGCACGCGTGGTCACCGGCATGGGCGTCGCGATCATGGCGCTCAATGGTGTGCTGATCGTCGGCACGGCCGGGCTGGCTTTATGGCTGTGGTCGGTCAGTGTGATTTCCTTGGGCGCGATCACGCTTGCCGTGGGGCTGGTCATCCGCATCAACAACATGTCCGGCTGGATCATGTGGGTGGTGGGCGGCATCTTCGAGAATGTCGGCAATGTGCAGGATGGCATCGGCACCATCTCGCGACCGCGCACCGTGGTTGATGGCCCGAACGCGCAACCGTTGCAGGTGAGTCGGGGCGCACTGGATTTCGAGCGCGTGCAGTTTCACTACGGCAAGGGAAGTGGGGTCATCGATGGTCTGGACCTGCACATTGCCGCGGGGGAGAAAATCGGTCTGATCGGCCTGTCCGGTGCGGGCAAATCCACACTCGTGAATCTGCTGCTGCGACTCTACGACCTGGAAGGCGGCCGCATCGTGATCGACGGTCAGGATATTTCGCAAGTCACCCAGGAAAGTCTGCGCGCACAGATCGGCGTGGTCTCTCAGGACACGTCCCTGCTGCACCGATCGATCCGGGATAACCTGCGCTATGGGCGACCCGCCAGTACCGAGCAGGAGATCGTGCGGGCCCTGGTTCAGGCGCGTGCCGATGGCTTCATTCATGACCTGGGCGATCGGGAAGGGCGCAACGGTCTGGACGCACATGTGGGTGAGCGCGGTGTGAAGCTTTCCGGCGGGCAGCGCCAGCGGGTGGCCATTGCCCGCATGCTGCTCAAGGACGCACCGATTCTGGTGCTGGACGAAGCCACGTCGGCGCTGGATTCAGAGGTCGAATCCGCGATCCAGGAAAGCCTCGATGTGTTGATGCAGGGCAAGACGGTCATCGCCATTGCGCATCGCCTGTCCACGATTGCGCGCATGGATCGTCTGGTGGTCATGGATCGCGGCAGGATCGTCGAGTCAGGCACGCATGCCCAGCTGCTGGCCCGAGCCGGGCTGTATGCGCGTCTGTGGCAGCATCAGACCGGCGGATTCATGGGCGTGCAGCCGTGAGGCGCCATGCCATGCACGCCTGTGCCACTGTGATCCTGTCGCTGCGCTGATGGGGTGGCATGCGCGTTCGGCGGGCGAAGTGTTCAGTCGGCAAGGTCGCCGGATCGTGCTTGCGCAGCAGTGCGCGGGCCTGTTCGAAGTCGGGCAGGATCTGCCCAACCTCGGCCCAGAAGTCGCTGCTGTGATTCATTTCGCGCAGGTGCGCCAGTTCATGCGCGATGACATAGTCGATGATGCTGGGCGCGAAGTGAATCAGGCGCCAGTTCAGCATGATGTTGCCGTCACTGGTGCAGGACCCCCAACGCGTGGCGGCGCCTGACAAGCGCCAGCGTCCGATGCGTAAACCCGTTTCCTGCAGAAAGAAGGCCAGGCGCGAGCCGAATACGGCACGTGCACGCCCCTGCAGCCAGGACTGTGCCGCGTCGCGCACACGCGCGGTGTCGGCCGTGGCCGGCAGCGCCAGGCGCAACACGTCGCCGTCGACAGGCGCGTCTGCATCACCTTCCAGCTTCGATGCCCGATTGTCGGCGCCCAATGACAGCACAATGCGCTTACCCAGGTAAGGCACCTCGCCGCCTGGCTGCCAGCGGGTTTGCGCCAGGGCAAGCTTTTGTTGACGGGTGTGCCAATCGCGCAGTTTGGCAAGAATCCATCTGGATTTTTCCCGCACGGCGGCGTCGATCTGGGCCAGTGTGACCCAGTTGGGTGCCGTCACCCGTAACCCATCATCGGTGATCAGAAAGCCGATGGTGCGACGACGTGAGCGCAGGAGCACGAAGCCGATCGACTGCTGCTCGCACGCGACCTCGCGCCAGCGTGCGCCCATGGGTAAATTCTGCGGACTGGGAATGCGCACGGATACGCCGTGCGCGCTGGTGCTGTCGGAAAGGTCGCCTACGGCATCCGGCCGGTTGGTGACCGGCTCGGAGCGGCCTTCTGACGCGCCCGGGGCACGGTCGAGCGGGTGTGCCGGACCAGGGGCAGACTGGGTTGTCTGGCCTGTCGCATGATCGTGCGCGGTGCCCGATGCAGGGTGGGGCGTACTGACGGACGATGGGGCAGGTTCACCGTCAGGCGTGATGTCGGGCGAGCGTTGCGGCACGCCCGCAGACGCGGCAGGCTCGTTCGGATCGCCGAACAACAGATCGAGTTGTCTAGCCTGCGGCATAGCGTTCGGGGTTCAGGCGGCGCATTTCGCCCTCGATCCAGTCGCGCACCTGATTGTTCAACTCGTCGGGCGTCTGGCCAGTGTAGGGAATGACCGGACCCACCGACACCGTAATCAGACCGGGACGTTTGACGAACGCGTTGCGACGCCAGCACTCACCGGCATTGTGTGCGATCGGCAGCACGTCGGCACCGGTGCCAGCGGCCAGACGTGCCCCGCCCAGCTTGTAGCGCGCTGTCACCCCGGGCGGGATGCGCGTGCCCTCGGGAAACAGCAGTGGCCAGCGTCCATCAGCCAACCGCTGACGGCCTTGCACCAGCACCTGATCGAAGGCATCGCGCCCTTTGCTGCGGTCGATGGGAATCATCTTCAGAAATTTCAGACCCCATCCGAAAAACGGCAGCATGTGCAGTTCGCGCTTGTAGACAAAGCAGGTCTCACGCGGCAGGTAACCGCAGAAGAACAGCGTTTCCCAGGCCGACTGATGCTTGGAGAGCACCACCACGGCACCATCGGGAAAGTTTTCGGCACCCTTGATCTCCCAGCGTATGCCGCAAATCACCCGTGCGCCCCAGACCGCCATGCGTGGCCAGCCCCGGGTCAGACGATAGCGCCAGTGTTGCGGCAGTGGAATCCACAGCACGCACAGAAAGGCATAGGGAATGACCGTGACGATCAGGAACAGCATGTACAGCGTTGAACGCAGTCTCAACATTGAATTTCTCAGTCTTGTGCAAGAAGCGCATCGGCCACGGCGGCCAGATCGGCGGCCACGCGCGTACCCTCGGGTAGCACCTGACCACTGGCCAGCACCTGGGCGCCATTGCCGGTTTCTACGAGCCACGGCGCGCATCCCGCTGCGGCGCCAGCCTGCACGTCGCGCAGCGAGTCGCCCACGGTGGGTACGCCACGCAGCGAGGTGTCATAGCGCCTCTGGATGTCATGGAACATGCCTGGCAGGGGCTTGCGGCACGTGCAGCCATCATCGGGCCCGTGCGGGCAGATGAAGATGGCATCGACGTGGCCGCCTGCGGCTGCCAGCTCGCGCTTGAATTTGGCGTGGATCTCGTTCAGGGCGTGCATGTCGAACAGCCCCCGTGCCAGACCGGACTGATTCGATGCCACCACCACGCGCCAGCCGTCGTGGTTCAGTCGCGCGATGGCCTGCAGGCTGCCGGGCAGCGCAATCCATTCATCCGGTGTCTTGACGAACGCATCGCTTTCACGATTGATCACGCCATCACGATCGAGCACGATCAGCTTCACTGGGCCAACCTCGAAATGTCGGCCACCTGGTTCATCATCACATGCAACTGCGCCAGCAAGGCCAGGCGATTGGCGCGGACGGCCGGGTCCTCTGCCATGACCATGACATCGGCGAAGAACGTGTCAACCGCCTCGCGCGCCGCCGACAGGGTGGTCAGGCAGCCGGTGAAGTCGCCCTGCGCGCGCTGATGCTGAAGACGCGGACGCAAGGTCTCGATGATGCCGGCCAGAGCCTGTTCGGCCGGCTCGGTGAGGCGGGCCGGGTCGATCGTGCCGATCTCGCCCTCGTTTTTCTTCAGCAGGTTGCCGATACGCTTGTTGGCCGCCGCCAGACTGGCCGCAGCAGGCATGTCGCTGAAGGCCACGACGGCACGCACCCGCGCGTCGATCTGGTGCAGGGCAGGGGTGAGCGCCAGCACGGCGTCCACGGCGTTTCGGTCGTAATGCAGGGCGAGCTGGTTGCGGTAGCGCTCGTAGATGAACGTCCTGACCTCGGCCACGACTTCCGGTGCGATCTGACCGGCGCCAAAGGCATCGGCGGCTTCGCCCAGCAACACATCGAGCGTGAGCGGACCTTCGTCGCTGATGGACAGCAGACCGCCCGCCGTGAGCTGTTCGAACGCACTGATGATGCCCAGCGCTGCGCGACGCAGGCCATAGGGGTCGCGCTCGCCGGTCGGAGCGCCGCCGACGCTCCAGATGCCCACCAGGGTCTCCAGTCGTTCGGCGATGAACAAGGCGACCGAGGCGACCTCGGACGGTGCAACCGGCGTATCCAGACGATTGCGATACTGCTCGCGCAGTGCGTCGACCACCTCGACGGCCTCGCCATCGTGCGTGGCATAGTAGCTACCCATGATGCCCTGCAGCTCGGGAAACTCGCCCACCATGTTGCTGCCCAGGTCGGCCTTGGCCAGCAGCGCGGCACGGTCGGCGAGCGCCGGATCGGCACCCAGGCTGACCGCTACGCTGCGCGCCAGGAAGCGCACGCGTTCCACGCGTTGAAGTTGGGTGCCCAGCTTGTTGTGATAGACGATGCTGCCCAATTGCGCCACCCGATCGGCAAGTTTGATTTTGCGATCGGTATCGAAAAAGAACTTGGCGTCGGCCAGGCGGGGGCGGACCACGCGCTCATTGCCCTGGATGATATGACGCGGGTCGTCTGTCGCCATGTTGCTGACGATCAGGAACTGATTGGTCAGTTTCCCGCTGGCCGGATCGAACAGCGGGAAATATTTCTGGTTCAGCCGCATGGTCAGAATCAGGCATTCGGGCGGCACGTCCAGGAACTGCTCCTCGAAGCGTCCCACGTAGACCACCGGCCATTCGACCAGCGCCGTGACTTCGGCCAGCAGATCGCGCGCCTCATCGCTCTCGCCGATGGTGCCGCCCAGCGCTGCCGCCTGCTGGGCGAGTTTGGCCGAAATGTTGTCGCGTCGCTCGGTGAACGAGGCGATGACGTGGCCCTGATCGGCCAGTTGGCGCACATAGGTGTCGGGGCTTTCTATATCCAGCGAATCGCTGCAAAGGAAACGGTGGCCATGGGTGCGGCGTCCTGCTGTCAGGCCCAGGGCCTGCACGCCGATGACTTCGGAACCGAACAGCGCGATCAGACTGTGTGCCGGGCGCACGAAGCGCACGGTCGTGACACCGTCATCGAGCTGATAGCGCATGACCTTGGGGATGGGCAGGCCTGCGATCGACGCCAGCAGGGCATCCTGCAGGGTATTGGCGAGCAGGGCCCCAGGCGCCGTGCCGCGTGCGACCAGGTAATCCTGCTTGCCGTCGGATTCACGGGCGAGCTGGGCGACATCCATGTCTTCCCAACCCTTGGCCGCGAGCTTTTTCTGCAGTGCAGGCGTGGCCTGACCATCAGCGGTGAGGCCCACTTTCACGGGCATCAGGCGTTCGGCGTAATCCTGGTCCGGTGCCTGCGCATGCACATGCGCGATGTGCACAGCCAGCCTTCTCGGGGTGGCGTAGGCGGTGGGGGGCGTGGCGGCGTCGGTCAGGCCGAGTTTGGCCAGCGCACCATGGATGCCCTGCGCGAAGGCATTGCCCAGCTTCTCCAGGGCCTTCGGGGGGAGTTCCTCGGTGAACAGTTCAACCAGCAGCGCACGGGTATCGGAATGGGTCTGAGTCATTTATGCAGCCTCCTCGTTCTGGCTGCGAGCCAGCATGGGAAAGCCCAGTTTTTCGCGTGAATCGTAGTAGGCCTGTGCGACGGCGCGCGACAGGTTGCGGATGCGGCCAATGTAGGCGGCACGCTCGGTCACGCTGATGGCGCCGCGCGCGTCCAGCATGTTGAAGGCGTGCCCGGCCTTGAGCACGGCCTCGTAGGCAGGTAACGCCAGGGGCACATCCATCAGGCGCTTGGCCTCGGCTTCATAGTCGTTGAAATGCGCAAACAGCATATCGGCTGACGCATATTCGAAGTTGTAGGTCGATTGTTCCACTTCGTTCTGGTGGAACACATCGCGGTAGAACACCTGCTGGCCGCCTGCACCGCCTTGGGTCCACACCAGGTCGTACACACTTTCCACACCTTGCAGATACATGGCCAGACGCTCCAGCCCATAGGTGATTTCACCGGTGGTGGGCGTGCAGTCCAGGCCACCGACCTGCTGGAAGTAGGTGAACTGTGTGACTTCCATGCCGTTGAGCCACACTTCCCAGCCCAGCCCCCATGCGCCAAGCGTGGGGTTTTCCCAATCGTCTTCCACAAAGCGGATGTCGTGCTCGCTGGGATCGATACCCAGCGCTTTGAGCGAACCGATATACAGATCCAGAATGTCCGACGGTGCCGGCTTGAGCACCACCTGGTATTGGTAATAGTGCTGAAGGCGGTTGGGATTGTCACCATAGCGTCCGTCCTTGGGGCGGCGCGAGGGCTGCACGTAGGCCGCGCGCCAGGGCTCTGGCCCGAGCGAGCGCAAGAAAGTCGCGGTGTGCGAGGTGCCGGCACCCACTTCCATATCGTAGGGCTGCAGCAGCGCGCAGCCCTGCTTGTCCCAATAGTCCTGGAGCGTAAGGATGATTTGCTGGAAAGTAAGCATGTGATTGTTCTTAGGGCGAGCCGTGGACGGGCCAACCGGGACGGTGGCAAACCGTCGATTTTAACTGTTCGCGAGCCATGTGCGAGTGCGGGCCGGAACTGAATGGTTTTTGTCGCCCTGGCTGGGCGTCGTATGATGTGCGCAGAGCCTTCAGTCCGGCCTGCGGTCGGGCACGTCATCGACAGCGATGACTGCCCGCGGGTCGGCACACAATTTATCGGAGAAGACATGACAGAGCTGGTGACAGTAGAGGTCAAGGACGGCGTTCAGATCATTACGATCAACCGTCCGCAGGCGCGCAATGCGATGAATCTGGAGGCCGCGCAGGGTGTGGCGGCAGCCCTGGACCAGCTCAACGAGGACCCCTCCATCGTTGTCGCAGTACTCACGGGTGCGGGCGGCACGTTCTGTTCCGGCATGGATCTGAAGGCTTTCGCTGCCACGGGGCAGCGCCCCTATGTCGGCGATCGTGGCTTTGCAGGTCTGTGTGAAAAACCCCCGACCAAGCCCCTGATTGCCGCAGTCGAGGGCTATGCGGTGGCAGGCGGGTGCGAATTGGCCCTTGCCTGCGACCTGATCGTCGCCGCCAACAATTCGCAGTTCGGGTTGCCTGAAGTGCGTCGTGGGCTGGTTCCTGGCTCGGGTGGCATGCTGCGTCTGCCCCGCCATATTCCCTACCATATTGCTATGGAACTGGCGCTGACAGGCGAGTCGATTTCTGCAGAACGCGCCTATCAGGTCGGTCTGGTCAATCGCTTGAGCGAGCCCGGCCAGGCGCTGCATCATGCCCTGGATATGGCGCATCGCATCGCTGGAAACGGCCCGCTGGCCGTGAAAACGATCAAGGGCGTGATCGCCGAATCGGGCGACTGGCCCGTGGGTGAAATGTTTGATCGTCAGCGTCCGCTGATCGCACATATCTTCACCTCCGACGATGCGCGTGAAGGCGCCACGGCATTTGCCGAGAAACGCCCGCCGAAGTGGACCGGGCGCTGATACTTGGCCGGCGTGCGGCGTGCCTGCCCAGGTGCAACACACGTCATTCTATTTTCAACATCATCAGTCAGAACCATGACAGTCACTATCAAAGAAGACGATTTCATCCAGTCCATTGCCGATGGCATTCAGTTCATCAGCTACTACCATCCCGTGGACTACATTCGCCATTTGGCACGCGCCTACGAGCGTGAGCAAAGCCCGGCCGCGCGCGACGCCATGGCGCAGATCCTGACCAACTCGCGTATGTGCGCCGAAGGCAAGCGTCCGCTCTGCCAGGACACGGGCATCGTGAACGTGTTCCTGAAAGTGGGCATGAACGTGCGCTTCGACACCTGTATGAGCTTGCAGGAACTGTGCGACGAAGGGGTACGTCGCGGCTATCTGAACAGCGACAATCCGTTGCGCGCATCCGTTCTCGACGATCCGCTGTTCACCCGCCGCAACACGCGTGACAACACGCCCTGTATCGTCAACGTCGAACTCGTGCCTGGTGACACTGTCGACGTGCAAGTGGCGGCCAAGGGCGGTGGCTCGGAAAACAAGTCCAAATTCGTCATGCTCAATCCTAGCGACTCGATCGTGGATTGGGTCCTGAAAACCGTGCCGACCATGGGTGCAGGGTGGTGCCCCCCGGGCATGCTGGGCATTGGCGTGGGCGGCACGGCTGAAAAGGCCATGCTGATGGCCAAGCAGTCGCTGATGGATGACATCGACATGTACGAGTTGCTCGAGCGCGGCCCGCAGAGCAAGCTTGAGGAACTGCGCATCGAACTGTACGAGAAGGTCAATGCGCTGGGCATCGGCGCACAGGGTCTGGGTGGACTGACGACAGTGCTGGACGTCAAAATCCACACCTTCCCCACGCACGCGGCATCCAAGCCTGTGGCGATGATCCCCAACTGTGCGGCTACCCGGCACGCGCACTTCGTGCTCGATGGCTCGGGTCCCGCGCACATGACGCCGCCCTCGCTTTCTGAATGGCCTGAAGTGCATTGGGCGCCCGACTACAACAAGTCGGAACAGGTCGATCTGAATACCCTCACGCGCGAACAGGTCGCGGCGTGGAAGCCGGGTCAAACCCTGTTGCTCTCGGGCAAGATGCTGACCGGGCGCGATGCCGCCCACAAGCGGATTCAGGACATGCTGGCCAAAGGAGAGTCCCTGCCTGTCGACTTCGCCAATCGCGTCATCTATTACGTCGGCCCGGTCGATCCCGTGCGCGACGAAGTCGTGGGCCCGGCTGGCCCCACCACGGCGACCCGCATGGACAAGTTCACCGACATGATGCTGGAGAAAACCGGCCTGATCGCCATGATTGGAAAGTCCGAACGTGGCCCGGTTGCGATCGAATCCATCCGCAAGCATCAGTCGGCTTACCTGATGGCGGTGGGCGGCGCAGCCTACCTCGTCTCCAAGGCAATCAAGGGCGCACGCGTAGTGGGTTTTGAAGACCTCGGGATGGAAGCCATCTATGAGTTCGACGTGAAGGATATGCCGGTCACCGTGGCTGTGGATGCACAAGGCATCTCGGTTCACAACACCGGACCCAAGGAGTGGCAGGCGAAAATCGGCAAGATCCCCGTCGCGGTCATCTGACGTAAAAAAAAGCGGCACAGCCCTCGCCGGGATGTGCCGCCCGACGGGCATCAATAATGCGGAGGCATTTCGTCACGCAGGCTTCGGAAGGGCGTGTCGGCCTGATCGGGAAGCTGCTGCTTCAAGGCAGCGATCTCGTGCATCAGGCGGTCTATCTGTTCCTGCTGACGAAAGATCGTGTTGTTGAGCTGGTCGAGCAGATCATCCGAGAAGCTGGCTTTGATTTCCAGCTCGGTCAGGCGGCGTTCGGTATCGGGCGCGGTATTCATGGCGGTATTATGACCCGAACAGGGCGCCCGGGTGGTCTTGGTGCCCTGGCGGGCGGTAGGTGAGCCGCCTGGTCACATCACGACTGCGCGTTGGGTGTGGCAGCGTTTCTGCGTCACCGTGCATGCCAGTTTCCAGCCGGATGAACCGGTGCAAAAGGAGCGTCAAGGTGTTGAAAATACTTGGAAAGTTGCCGTCCATCAACGTACGCAAAGTCGTGTGGACGTGTGCCGAGTTGGATCTGCCATTCGAGCGTAGTGACTGGGGATCCGGATTCCGGTCAACGAACACCCCTGAATTCCTGGCACTGAACCCCAATGGACTGGTCCCTGTCATTCAGGATGGCGATTTTGTCATGTGGGAGTCGCACGCCATTATTCGGTATCTTGCCAATCGATACGATTCCGGCGCGGTCCTGTATCCCGATGCCGCTCAAGCCCGTGCGCGCGTTGACCAATGGATGGACTGGCAGGCAACCAATCTGAACCAGTCCTGGACCTATGCCTTCATGGGATTGGTGAGGGAGTCGCCCAACCATCAGGATCCAGCAGCGATCAAGGCATCTTGCGCGTCATGGATCCACCACATGCGCATTCTCGAAGATCGCCTGAACCAGACGGGCGGTTATGTCGCGGGCGACGCCTTCACGCTGGCGGATATTCCCATGGGCTTGACCGTGAACCGGTACCTGAAAACACCCTTCGAGAAACCCGATCTGCCTGCCATCGCCGCATATGATGCGGCATTGCGGCAGCGATCAGGCTACCTTGAATACGCCGCGAACGGTCCGACCTGACTTAGACCGCGATCAGATCGTCTGGAAACGGCGCGTGCTTAGTGGCGATGCTTGTGATGGCGTTTGCCGCGATGCTTGTCGTGGCCACGGTAGTTCGCGCGTTTGTAGTGATCGCGACCACGATCTCCGCGGTCCCAGCGACGACGGTCACGACGATCGTCATCACTGGTGATGACATTGCCCAGCACGCCACCGGCGGCTGCGCCGCCGATCGTCATCAAAGGATCACCTTCCGATAGCAGCGCTCCCGCGACTCCGCCCAAGCCTGCGCCGATCACCGTGTTGCGTGTCTTGTCATCGGCCTGAGCACCGGCGCCTAAACCCAGCGCGAGTACACCTGCCACCAAGGCCTGGGCCATACGTTGAGTGATTGTCATGATTGGTTCTCCTGTACACACTCGGACTGCCTATGCATCGATCCGGCGTTGGGACAACGTTATCACTTCAGCTGTGTGTCAGTCGTGCTGCGTGCGATACGGTATGTATAAGAAGTTTCAGTCGCTTTCGGTATAAAAAAATCCCCTGCCAGGCGAACCCGGTAGGGGACAACTACCACCACTTCTCTCAACTTCAGGCAGGCGCTCGCTTGGTGCCAAGCGCTGCAATCTCTTCGCTGGTCATGCCCAGCACCTCTTGGAGGACCTCGGAAGTGTGTTCACCCAATAATGGGGGCGCGCGCCGATATTGGACGGGCGTTTCCGAAAACCGCAGGGGACTGGCTGTAACCGGGGCAGATTTCGCGGTCGGGTGTGGGATCTCCTGACGAAGGCCACGTGCGAGTACGTGCGGATCGGCAAAGACCTGGCTGATGTCGTTGATCGGCCCGCAAGGCACACCGCCAGCTTCCATTTTCGCCAGCAGATCGTCCCGCTTGCCCTGCGCCATGATCTCGGTCAGGCGTGCAATCAGCACCTCCCGATTGGTCACACGCAGGCGGTTGGTCGTGTAGCGTGGGTCTTCGGCCAGTTCCGGGGCACCGATAGCCTTGGCAAACGAACGAAACTGCGAGTCGTTGCCCACGGCCGCAATC
>Ga0265296_1004784_pt1 | contig 11565 bp, 12 predicted proteins | sample MunlanPumphouse1_FD_189073 | JGI IMG/M metagenome (GOLD analysis project Ga0265296, IMG submission 189073) | Groundwater microbial communities from a municipal landfill in Southern Ontario, Canada - Pumphouse #1 | ecosystem: Environmental > Aquatic > Deep subsurface > Groundwater | place...
GAAACGCTGGGATCTCCCGATATACTGATCGACATATTCAAATTGCCGTATTTTAGCCACTCAACAGGATAAGTAAAATGATAGTTCAGGCTATCCCAGCCAAAAGGAGGATTCATTAAATTTATAGAAACCTTGACCGCCACGAAACTTATTATCACGGCAAGGCAAAAAATCTCAAACCCATTAAGGCTGAAACGATTGAAGCTTTCCTTAAATTTCTTATTAAATCCAAGCGCAGGCGCCAATTTCAAAGACCTTATAAGCAGGAATACAAAGATTAAAACAGCCAGATTCAAGAAAATCACATTCGTAAGGTATAAACTGTTAAAAATACCCAGCAATTCCAGGCTTAATATTATTTGCGCCAAACAGAGCAAGAAAAATGCCAAAAGATAATCAACTACTCCTTCAAAAGGGAAAAAGTAACTCATTAACAGGCCCGCGGTAGCCGCTACGATCAGATTGGTAACGATGATAATCAACATGCGATTTATCCTTTAAAGCTCCTGATGATCTTTCCTATGGTTGAAGGATCGATCGGATTAAGCTTGAGGGCTTTGAACAAATACGGCCTTGCCTTCTTCTTATTAAAAAGCATCATATCCTTTCCGAGTGAACGATAAAACTTAAAAAGGTATTCTTTGTCTCTTTTAATAAAATCATAGTTTTTTTCCAGGAAGATTTCTTTGCCGTTTATGAGATCCTGATTCATCACGTTCAAATGCACGCTGGAGGCATGCCAGATCACCAGATCCTTATTAAGGAAATAAACGGGGAATTCGTAAGCTACCCGCGCTAAATAATCACCATCATCCCAGGTAATCATAGCTTCATCAAAATATCCGACCTTTTTTGTTACCTCAGAAGCCAACATCCAGCTTGAAGGAGGCGTAATTAATTTTCTTAAGGGATAAAATTTGTCCTTGCCAGGATCGTAATAAATACCGGAGGCAACAGGACCGGTGATCGCCATTGTATTTATGGCCTCATTGAAGCCATTGGTAAAAACTAACCCGATCCCCTCCCCTTCTTCCTTAAAAACATCCAACTGACAAGCTAACTTCTGAGGCAGCCATTCATCATCAGAATCAAGAAAAGTAATATAATCCCCGCGGGAGTTCCTTAATCCGGTATTCCGTGATGCCGCCGGCCCCTTATTAACATCATGCCTTATAAATTTTAGCCTTGCGTCAGCAATTGAACTTACAACCTCAGCCGTATTGTCGGAAGACGCGTTATCAACGACTATGACTTCAAAATTGTCATACGATTGCGCCAAGACACTCCCGATAGCCCTTCTTATAAGAAGAGCCCTGTTGTAAGTCGGGATGATCACGCTAACCAGAGGATTTGTTTTCATATTTTAAATATTATACCATAAAAATCCTTATACCAATTTATTGTCAATTTCAATCCCTCATCTAGATCATATCGCGGATGCCAACCCAATATCCGGCCTGCTTTCTTGTTGGATAGGTATTGCCTGCTTATCTCATTTTCCGGGTTAACTTTACCAAGCACTATGGGGAAAATACCCCTTCTGCCGGATATTTCTATGATCTTCTTGGCTATCTCAAGGATACTTATCGGCCTGCCTGAGCCAAGATTAAAAGACTCTCCCTTAACCCTCTTCTCGTACAATGATTCCGCCAAAGTTAAATAAGCGTCGATAACATCCTCGATATAAACGAAATCCCTTAAAGAAGAACCATTGCCCCTTATAACCGGATTTTTATTATTTAATACCGCATTGATCGTATCGGGGATAATACGGGTAAGATTAAGATCTCCCCCTCCGTAGGTATTGGAAGAGCGGACTATAGCCACAGGCAAACCATAGGTATTTAGATAAGTCCGGCTTAAGAGTTCCGCGCATATCTTACTGGCGCCGTAAGGATGCACTGCCAACAAAGGCATCTGTTCTGTATAGGGAAGCCTTTTCTGGTCACCGTAAGCCTTATCAGCGGAAGCGATTATCAACCTTTTAACAAGCGCCTGCCGCGCCGACTCCAGGACATTCCATGTCCCCTTAATATTAGACTCAAAAGTAGGAAAAGGCGACTCATTGGCAATGCTGACAATAGGTTGGCCGGCTAAGTGAAAACAAGTATCTGCTTTGCACCTCTTAAATATCCCGCTTAAGCTTGCAAAATCCGTAATATCCGCCTTTATTACTTCAACCCGCGCCAGTTCCTTCGGAGAAAAAAGAGGGTTTTTTATATTCTCCCTTACTAAGATAACCACCTTGGCTCCATATCTTGATAAAGCTAAAGTAAGCCAGGCGCCGATAAAGCCATTGCCACCGGTAATTAATACTTTTCTGGCGTTCCAGAATTGTTTTCTTGTTTTTGGGGATTTACGGCTCAATTGATCCCTTTATAGACAAAAATCAGGTTATGGTAAAAATGTATAGAAGCGATATTTTTGTCAAAGTAACAGGGTTTATACCCGGGCCTTTTAAATTCCTTATAATTTAACCCGTCAATCAACCCTTTAAAAAAATTCATCAAGGTCCCCGGCTTATTCAAATTCTCGCTCTCTCCGCCATATGCAGGCCAATATGAAGTCTGGGTGTCTTCAATAACATAGATCCCTCCCTCTTTTAATAAAGGGAACAAGATCTTAAAAGAAGCAATAACATGCTCATTGATATGGCTGCCGTCGTCAATTATGATATCCAGCGAGCCGATCTTATTGAAAACATCTTTTAAGAAATCCTCATCCGTCTGGCTGCCCTTGAATATCTTTAGCCTCTTCTCCTGGAGCCGTGTTTTTTCATGGATATCCAGCGCGTATATGGAACTGTTCGGAAAATAGTGCTTCCACATCCTTAAGGAATTGCCCCCGGAAGAGGGATCCTCGTATCCCCCCACGCCTATCTCAAGAATATTAAGCCTATTTTTCCTTAAAAACTGGAAATGTTTTTGATAGTGCCGCGTATACTTATGCTGGTTGCCTTTATCTGTTTTATGTATCAAGGCCAGTTTATTCAAATTTCCGGAGTAAATCCTGGATAAAAAATACCTCTTCAATTTCCTGAAATATTTTTTCTGGAATTCATATAAATCCTTTAGTCCGCCTTTATTTTTCATTAGTAGCTATATTTATTAAAGATTGATTTTACCGTGAATGCTGCTTAATGATCCGTTTTTATACAAAGGATTAAAGAATATAAAGAAATCATTGTATTTATCGGTATACGCCTCCTTAAATCCCCTTTCTCTTAACTCCGCAATAACTTGGGCGAACCTTTCCTGGTCCGCTTCGATGAGCCGGCGGTGTAATATAACATACTCTACCAGATACCGCTTATCCGGGCTATTCTCCCAAATATAAATATATTTCCGGTGAGTAAGATGCGGGGCTATCCTGTGCACCGCGGAAACTGAGGCGCTTTCAGGAATGTTTTTTAAGGCCCTCCTTATTTCGGATGAATGCAGCTGGAGCGCTGAACGGATAAACTTGGACAACTTATAGCCATCGCTTTTTCCGAAAAAAAGTAACGAAAGGAATATAATTACAGCCGCGAGCCAAATCGATACCCGCTCCCCTCTTCCATCCACCAGTTTGCCTGCCCCGTATATTGCTGAGATAAAAATAAACGGCAAAGTATGCGCCGGGTAATGTGAGGTAAGGGTCATCATTCCACCGTGATTGGCGCTTCCGACAACCTGGGAAGCAAGAGGCAGGAGGAACAATACATAGTGAGCCGGGCTTAAAAAAGATAACAAGCCTAAAGGTAAAAAAAGCTTTATATAAAATTCCATTTTCTCCGGTGAGAATAATAACTTTACCAGGAGCATCGGGTCTTTTGCAACCGCCAAGAGATTACCCGCGTAAGTTGGCCCAAAAGGAAGCCACTTTAAATATGGATAAGCGGTTGTATTGGCAAAGTGCGGCATGATCAAATCGGTTGCCGCCAGCCACCAGCTTGTTGCCAATGCTAAAAGCAAAACGCCTAAAGAATAGCGCTTAAGACAGGCGATCGTAAAAATACCGTAAGCAAAAATCAGGATTGAAGCGTTTTCCTTGCAACATAACATTAAAAGCATAGCTACAACCGCCCAAAGGTTGCGCCTGGTTATAAGCAGATAATAGCTTGTAAAAGACAGGGGGATCAGGAAGACATCGGTATGAAAATCCAACAGCCCTGCCCCTCTTAACGGCCGTGAGAGAAAATAAGCGAAAATAAAAGCAAAGACCAGGAACCTGCTCTTTAACCTCTCTTTTGAGATCAGGTAAAGCGGAAAAACAGCCAATCCCACGGCAAGAGCCTGAAGAAATATCAGTATTATAATGTTCGGCCAAATAAAGTATAGAGGCGCGATGAGGAACAAAACCGGCTCAAAATGGGCGCCCAGATGATTAATATGACCGTCAATAGAAGAAAAAAGGACCCTTCCTTTTACGGTATTCCAGAGGGCCTGATCAGTAACCCCCATATCTATCCCCGCGGATGAAAACGCAAAATGCCGCATTATCCCGATATACAAAAAAATAAAGGTCAAAGTCAGGGATAAAAACCAAATGATCTTAGCATCTCTAAGCCCGGATAAGCGTTTCAGTAATTTTATAAGCAAAGAGCTGCTAAATGATTCTTTATCCAGATACCGGCGCATCCCAAGCAAAAAAACAAAAATTATACTGTGGACCGAAAGATTAGAGATTCCCTCATTAAGAATAAAAGCGAAATCGGTTATAAAAAAACCAAGCAGGAAAACGAAATAAAACAATACAAACCAATCAAGCAAGTTAATTAATATCTTCTTAAATTTATTCATGATGAAGGTCAAACTCGCTTTTTTTGCCTAAAACAATCAATTTCATCAAAACTATTGCCTTGGAAATTAGCAGCATAACCGGACTGCCTACATAATATCTCCCATCGCGCAGGAGGACCTGGCCGTTATGTATCAGCCGGCTCATCCTGATATTAATTATCTCCTGCGCATTATACCTCTTAAGCATTTCTTCCTGGGTTAAGCCGGCAGGCGCCTCATCAAGCTCCCTTAGCAGGCGAATGCGCCGGGCAGTTTCCCCCATATTGATGAAGTTGAAATAGCAATAAGAAAAACAGAGATAAATAATTAAATTTACGCAAATTAAAGATAGCCAATCTGCCTCCAGTGCCTGATACGAGGGAATCGTGCAGACTACTAAAGCTATTGATCCGTATAAAAAACCAAAATACTCGGATCTTAACAGTTTCTTACCGAGTAAGTATTTATATGAAAAAATTTGCGCGGCGATGTTGGCAAAAATTCCTATAACGGGAATAAGAATATTAAAATAATCCATTTCGCATCAGCCTCCCTTGCCTAATCCCAGGAAATTACGAAAACCCACAAAAGGCAGCAGAAGAAACCTCCCCTTTCGATTAATTTTATATGCCGGGCCGGTTAAATACACTAAGCGCGCCTCCACCAGATCTTTAATCCGGGGCTCAATCAACAGATCATCCCCCAGGGACTCTTTTATACTTTCAGAAGACAACCCCTCTTTCCCCGCTTTTGCGATCCGCGATACAATAACCAAAGAAGGGCTGTCCGCTTCAATAGCTGAATAAGTGAACAGATAGCAAATGAACAGGGAAGAGAATAACAAAACAATATGCAGGGAGTTAAAAAGCGTATAAGAAGCATATAAAACCAGGAAGATAATACCAAAGAGGATGACCGCGCCAAAGAGTAAAATCAGGGTTTTAATGGGATTACGCGGATAGCGCAATCTCCAAACAGCCAGATGCAGCAATAAAGCGATGACAAATAATAAACTCCCTGAAATTAAAACGCTCATGTATCGGTTTTCTGCTTTCTTGCTGCTGTAGATGAATCCGCGGAGAATACTTCATTAGCTTTCAGGCTTTTTGTGAAATAAAAATCCCTGACTAACCTTAAGTAGCCTCTGATCACCTTAAATAATGAAGGAAATGTAACGGCCTTGGAAACCCCATCCTTACGCATACCCAGCCTGTAAGGAACTTCGGCAAAAAGATACCCCTTCTTAACGGTCCTCACCAGTATATCCGTCTGGAAAAAGAAACCCGTGCTCCTGAAATCAAGCTCCTTAAGTATAGACCTCCTGTAAAGGGCTGTGCCGTTAGTATAATTAAAATTGACTAAGAATGTGCTGTTGATGATAAAACGGTAAAGAAAAGAGAGTATATTCCTGAAAATTGACCTTGCCTCCCTGTTAAACACAAACGGTATGACGATATCCACATGCTCAAGCAGCTTGAAATACCTGAATATTTCCCAGGGGTCATTTTCGTTATCCCCTGGCAGAAGCACGATCGCTTGCCCTTGAGCGCTATCTACCCCATCCCAGAAGGAAGCCCCTATCCCCCGCGGTTTATCGTGGTTAAGGACGCGCACCCTCTTATCTGACCGCGAAAAAACCTCCACCCGCTCCCTTGTCCTATCCCTGCTGCCGTCGTTGACCACGATTATCTCCCCGGCGATCCCACACTCCTGGAATGCGCCTAAAGCGTTCTTTACCGCCTGGAGTATGTTCTTCTCCTCGTTCAACGCCGGCATTATCACTGAAACATCTAAAACGTTTTCGGCCATAAAAACCTATCTTAAGCTATATAAAGTTAACATGAGGAGGTATTTCTTTAGGCGCCTGCGGAAGAGGCAGGCCTTCATTTTTGAGCTTCCATAAAAATTCGTTAACCTTATGCTGAAGGCATAAAGAGCCGCACATTTTCCTGGCATCAAACCTCTCGGAAGCTAAAAGATTGATCACCTCCCAATACCTGTCGCTCTTCCATATTTCCTTAAAAGGCTTCTCGCAGATATTACCGATATGATATTTCTTATATTTTGAATTAAATAACATGCCGCATGGGGCGACCAGGCCTGAACCGGAAAATTGCATTATAAAGGGCGGGCCGTAACAGCGGCTATAAACCCTCTTGCCGCCGCTTAGTATTTTTGACCATTTTGCCTTCACCAGGTAATTCCCGGAAGAGAGGGATTCCGCTTGCTTAAGCAATTCAACCAGGTCAAAATATTTTCCATAATCCACCCCTAATTTCCCCTCTTCATCATCGCTGCAGTGTTTTATAACCGTATAATCAACCCCCAGTTCTTTTCCCAGACGCGCCAGCGGGATAACCTGGTCCGCAAAATGCGGCAGGAGCACCATCTGCAGGCCCAGGGTAACCGCAAGCCTTCTCTCCTTCTTGATTCGCACAGCCTCTTTGATAGTATTAATGACTTTCAGGAAATTCTCACTTTTGCAACCCATGATCTCGGCGTATCTTTTAGGTTCGGCAGCTGAAATATTAAACCTTAGATAAGTCAAAGCCGGAAGTATTTCCTGAAGCCGCTCATCTTTTAAGAGAAAACCGTTTGTCCCTAAAGCCATATCCAGGCCATTAGAGCTGCCCCTCAAGATGGCGTCGTATAAATGTGGGGAGCAGGTGCTCTCTCCATCACTGACAAAACTTATAGCTTTCACGCCAATCTCGGCGGCATCATCAAGGAACCTGAAGATCACATCTTTGGTCATTTTCTTCTCGTCATTAGCCTGAAGCTGGCCGTAACAATATATGCACTTATAAGAGCACCTTCTGGTCAACGCGCAATCAATGGTAATAGGGGCTATTCTTTCCCCTGCCAGCCAGGCCTGGACCCTCTCCCTGTGCCAATTCAATTTATGCCCGTCTAATATTAACTCACTCGTCTTATCCTTTATGATTTCTGCCATATCAAACCCTTATATAACCCGCCCTCTCATCGCTTATCCACTCTTCAACCAGCTTCTGAAAATTATTTTTGTCCGCGTAAGGATCATAAGTTTTCATCTTGATCAGCTTCATCAAAGCCAGATCATCGCTTCCGCAGCAATGCGAAGACCCAAGGAACTTAAAATAATCATTAGCCCCGGTAGAAATGAACTTTACATTAATTTTTTGTAAAATTACATCATTGCGTATTTGCTCTAAAGCCCGGTAAACAAGAAAGTTTACTATGGAATATACTATAGGTATTAAGCCGCTCATACTCATTCCCGCTGCTATTCCTATCGTACCCTGTTCCATAATCCCGCAATTAATCACTCTTTTCGGAAACTCGCTTTTTAATTTATCTATTGCGCCAAACCCCATATCGCAAACAAGAAGATAGAAACGTTTATCTTTACGGAAATAGGGCAGCAAGAGATCTACAACCTCTTTGCGATAATTACAGGCGACAGGCATAGCTTCTCCCTAATTTCAGTTCTTCAGGCGTCGGGGTGCGGAAATGGAATCTTGGTATGTTCTCCATGCACTTAAGCCCGAATCCTTTTACTGTCTCGGCAATAATCACGCGGGGCAATTTAGAAGAAGGTTTAACCGCGGGCTTTACTAACCGGGCAAGCTTGGCGGCATCATGGCCGTTGCAAACAGCGGGCGCCAGCCCAAAACCTTTCAGCTTCTTAACTTTATCCTTAACATCCCTGTCAAGGACATTAATAATAAAATCCATCGCCTGCAAACGATTATCATCAATAATAATAGTAAGGTTGCTGACTTCATGCTTAACCGCGAATTGGATTGCCTCCCAGGTTGTGCCCTCCTGCATCTCCCCATCCCCTATAACGCAAAAGGTATGGAAGCTTTTCTTTTGCAATTTCGCGCCGAATGCTTCTCCTACCGCGATAGGCAAGCCATGCCCCAAAGAGCCGCATCCTGCCTCAAAACCGTAATCCAGGCGGTAGTCCATACATCCCAAAAGAGTGCTGCCGGAAGCATATAAGTTCTTCCATTCTTTTTCAGGCAATACCCCCTTATCAGCAAGAATCGCGTAAAGAGCGTAACAACCATGCGCCTTGGAGAAAATAAGCCTGTCTCTTTTATCCCAACGGGGATTATTTGGATGATAACGCATGACACTATAATAAAGGGCAACAAGAATATCCACGCAGGAAAGCGAGGGAGCAATATGCCCTGCTTTGTTCTTAACAGCCACCTCGATTACTTCGTGGCGGATTTGATCGGCTTTTCTTTGTAACGCTTTCCCTGTAAGAGGCATATTAAATAAAATTAATGTGCGCTGAGGGATGGGTCAGTTCCCAAAGATACCGGTTAACCTCATCCATCCTGCAATTTACCCTGCATTTGGAAGTATTTAATTCATTTGCCGCCCAACGCGTGAGTTTATCGCGTTTGGCGCTCTCCCAAATCTCCTTGAAGCTGTTTTTATAAATATTCCCCAGGCAAAACTTATTTTTAGTCAGATACATACTACATGCCCAGAGATTGCCTCCGGCATCAATATACGCCCAGAAAGGAAGCGCCAGGCAATGCTTATAATTACGCTCTGCTTTATCCCACTTCTGCATTGCGTGTACCCGGAATACGACATTAAAATTATCACTATTGATCTTCTTTAGCTTAGCAGCCAGATCAAGGTACTTATTGTATTTAATATCTTTAAATTTGTCGGTCTTGCTTAAGGGATGCTGCGAATAGGGTTTCACTACCAGATAATCCATTCCAATAGATTTAGCCTTCTTAGCTAATAATTCTATTTCGCCGTAATTATCAGGTAAAAGAATAACCTGCATGCCGAGGGCACAGGAATAACCGTTCTTCCCGCGTAATTTGGCGGCATAAGCCATATTCTTTATAACTCTATTGAAATCCTCCGGCTTGCTCCTGTGAATTTTAGCGTAAGTAGCAGGCCTTGCTGCATTAATACTTACCTTGATCCAGCTTAAATACGGTAAGGTCGCGCTAGCTATCTTTTCGCTGAACAAAACGGCATTTGAGGTTACGGCAACATCAATACCTGATCTCTTGGTAGTGGCAATTATATCCGCGATATCTTTATGCAGGAACGGCTCCCCCTCTCCGGCGTACATAATGCTTTTTACCCCCAGCCTACCCATCTCCTTAAGTCTCTTCTTGAATATTTCCGTTTCCAGGAATCTGGGCTGATATTCCATAAAATCCAAGGCGCAATATACACAGCGGTGGTTACAGGAGCCGGCAGGAGACACCTCCATATAAACTGGATAAACAAGCTTGCCTTTAATCCAGTCACTCGTCCTTTCAACATGATATATTAGTTTATGGCTGTCTATTTTATATTTATCCATTTCGTTTATCTTTTATAAAGGATATCTACTATCGCGTGGCAGATCGCCAGGTGGGCAATTTCAACAGCTCCGTAAGATGAAGAAGGCGTGTAGAAATTCAGGTTCCCCATGCTTCTCAAGGGGTTGTGCCTGGCAAAACCTGAAAGGCTTACGACAAAACAGCCTTTCTTTTTCGCGCCGGATGCCGCGTTCAAGATATTTTTTGATTTTCCCGAACTGCTTATGGCAAAAATAATATCCCCTTTTTTAGCAAGGACATCTATGGGCACGGAAAAAACACGCTCATAGCCCAGATCATTGCTCAGGCAGGTAAGCAAACTGCCATCGTTAAATGCCAGGGAAGGGATTCTTAAATTCTTAAGGAAATCCGTGGCGATATGGCTGGCAATAGAAGCGCTCCCGCCGTTGCCGATAAAGATTATCTTGTTTCCTTTTTTGTTTTGCCGGGATATAAGTTTGGCGACCTGAAAAATAGCCTTCTGGAAATCGAGCGCCTGACGAGCAGAATCTGTCGTTTCTATACCTGATAATAAATTGGTTAATTCCAGGAACAGGTTTTTTTTCATTTTAAAAGAGTAGTGATGTATTTAAATAAAGGCACCGGCTCAACCGAAGAGCGGTTGCCCACGATCAACACTTTAATCGCCCCCACCGCATTACCGATAAAACCTACTGTCTCCATGGGGTTCTTTTTGCATACGCATGGCGCGCTAACAGAGAAAAACGCGTCCCCCGCCCCTATCCTGTCCACCACATCCTTGGAGAAAACCGGGATCTGCTTAAAGCCGTCTTTGGCAGAATAAACCAGGGAACCTTTATGCCCCCTGGTAATAATTATCTTATCACAATTAATTTTCTTGCTCACATCCATGATCAAGCGCTCAATGTTAGAAGTTTTATCATGACAGGCGAGCCTTAGCTCCGGCTCATCAATACAGATAAAATCCGCCCGGTTGAGCTTAGTAATAAGATTGTAGCCCAAATTTGCGCTGTTGGTCTGCACGTTTACCGCCAGAAATTTTGCTTCTTCGCTAAGCAGCTTGATTATCTTCGGGGTAATCATACCATGGCCGAAATCCGCGACCAGCACAAGGTCAAAATGCCTTAGATTCTTACTTAGATTAGCGCAAATTTCCTCTTCAATCTCCTTTGGCATCAGCGAAGAGTCATCCAGGTAACAAACCTCAAAAAGCTTGGTCAAAAAAGCCGGGTCAACAAATCTGCGCTTGACTACTGTAGGCACATCCTGACGAAAATAAAACTCCTGTTTTATATTGGCCTTGAGATGATTGGCAATAAAATCTTCGTAACTGTTTTTTAAGCCTACGCAGCTAATCAGGGTAACATCCTTACAAAAACCGGCGATATGATTAGCCGCTGCCAATACCCCTCCGGCAAAAATCTCCTCATTGGAGAATTTGGTAGCGATAATATTATCCTTGGCTGACTTGCCCATCCCGGAGCAATAATGGTACT
>Ga0265296_1004785_pt1 | contig 11562 bp, 10 predicted proteins | sample MunlanPumphouse1_FD_189073 | JGI IMG/M metagenome (GOLD analysis project Ga0265296, IMG submission 189073) | Groundwater microbial communities from a municipal landfill in Southern Ontario, Canada - Pumphouse #1 | ecosystem: Environmental > Aquatic > Deep subsurface > Groundwater | place...
GGCAAAGTAACGGCTTACCAACATGAAAAAGCCGGAGAACCACCAGCTTATTCTTTGCTTAATAAAATTGAGACTCCCAAAGAAATCAGCGATTCAATTATACCCTTAGTCAAAGAACATTTGTATCCAATACTTAATCCCGAGCCCTCAAATCAAGCAATAAAAAAATTATTATCGCGTTTAGGTAAAACCAGCATCAATCAATTATTATGGATTACTGAAGCAGATCAAAAAGGCCGACTTAATTCTAATTTTAAACCGGAAGTATTGAGCGTGTTCAAAAAAAGAGTGACTGATTATATTAATGAAAGCCAAAAAATAATCAATGAGCCACTGGTAACCGGACAGGATTTAATTAATTTGGGCTATAAGACTGGACCAGAAATAGGCGCCATACTTAAAAAAATTAACAACGCGCAAAGTGAAGGACTAATAAAAAATAAAGCCGAGGCTATAAACTATATAAAAATCTAACCAAAGAATAAACAATAGCCTGTTTAAACTTTATTCCATAGCGCGTTAAAGATTTTTCTCATAGTACTGGCCACTGCATCATTTTCTATAATGGTTCCAACATTATCTCCATGAAACGCCAGGAAAGCTACCCTATTTCCGTATATATCAATTTCCGTTTCTAATTCATTAAGACCGGCAAGCGAACGCCGTTCTTTTTTTAATTTTATATCAACCTCTTTATCAGTATTTAGATTTGGCGAAAATATTTTCGTGTTAATATTTTTTTTTGCCCGCTCTTTAGTATAAGAATCAAAAAAACTATTGTCCAACACGGAACAATCATAAATTGACCTAAAAACTAAAATTTCAGAATTTGCCTGCCTTAGTGTATCTTCATATATTTTCATCAAACCTTCCCTGCCTTCATAAAATCTGATTCCCGGTTTGTGCAAAACCAAATTGTATTGCGACAGCATTTCCGGCAAAACCGCTTCCAGAGTAGCGCTGGATTCTTTAATCTGCCGCACCCGGCCTTCTATATAATCTCTTAACCTGCTCGGCGGTTCCAGCCGAAAGTAGGATTTTTTGTATTTGGTAAATTCCTCTACCAAGCCCTTAGTTTTTAAACCACGCAGCACATAATAAGCCGTGCCCCGCTTAAGGCCCGCCCCCACGATCACCTGCCGGGCGCTCATTTCGCCTTGCGTCAGCAATAGCTCATAGACCTTTATTTCATCAGCCGTTAGGTTGAGGTTTTTTAATATAGATTCGAACATGGTTGATTAGAATTAAGAATAAAGAATTATGAATTAAGATAATAAAAACAGCAATTTACTTCTGATTCTTAATTCCTGATTCATAATTCGTAATTCTAGGCCAATTTTAGCCAAAATTAAACCCAGTATTTTATCTACCTTAATCTTAGCTCATTATTAAATAGTTGTCAAGCTATTTTGACAATATATGTGTTATTTTAGCCCTAATTTTACAGTAGTACTAAATATCTATCAATTAAGTCTTGACACAATTTAAATATGGCTATATACTGATTGGTTAAGCTAAATTACCAAAAAAGACAAGACTTAAAAAATTGAACCAAACAATTTAAAACCAAGCACAGCCGCACTACAAATCCCTAAGCGACCGCCAATTAAGAAGAGAGGGCGGTACTAGGTAAGCGGAAACAAGTTACTTAAGGTCTGGCTTGAGAAGAGAATAGACCTTAGATAACTGCCAGTGCGCTCCTCACTAATATAATCTTAGCGGGGAGGACAGTGGCCACAGGCTACTCACTTAACAATTTTCTACGACTTTCCAACTGAAGAAGAGACGGTTTGAAAGTTTTCTACTCACTAAATCACAAAATAGGTTTGAAGTATCTCTTCAAGCCTATTTTTGTTACCACCTTTACCCCCCTCTTGGGATAAAACGGTTGAAGACTAAGCAACTGCCATACTCTCCCTCTTGGTAAGAGGGAGCAGGAGGGAGTTAGATATTTTTTAACTCACCCTAACCCTCTCTTAATTTAAGAGAGGGAATAAATACCAATAACAAATATCGCGCCGCGCTCCTCCTCTTATATTAAGAGGAGGCATAATGACCAAACTAAGCACCAGAGTGGAGAAGAGAGATAAACGCAGGTTAATAGCCGTAAGCACAAGGTCTTTACCTTAAAATTATACTCGGCTTTATTAACTGCTTGGAAAGCTGCTTATCAGCGCCCCGGTTTCAAGCTTGTCGGGAACTCGAGCCGCTAAATTCATAAGCTAACTTTCTCCCTCCTCCACTCTGCTACTTAAAAAATGCAGACAAAAATATGAAACCGATTTATGGCTTGGCACTCGAAGAGAGCAATCCTTAAATCAGTTTAGGAAAAAACATTCTTCATTAAAACATTTAGAAAGATTCGGCTGATGTAGAAGAGCATTGGCCCAACGGTCAGTTCAATATGGCCATATCCCGCCAGCCTAAGAATAAACAAATTACTTTGAATTCTTAGGTTAACGCGGGACCAACCTATATGGACTAGACAATCTTTCGCCCGTATTCCTTAGTAAGGAAACGGTGTTAGCCAGCGGCCTAACCCTCTGTTGGCTAGCAGAACTTTCCTTACTATCGCCACCCCGTCCTTAGTTTGTCATTGCAATCAGCTTCTCTGGCGTCATTGCGAGCACATTCGCTACGCTCAGTGTAAACTCCGCGTGGCAATCTCAAACTTGGACCATGGGAACGAAATGTAAGGCCCTTTAAAAATATAAATATCAAAAATTTGGTTGCTAACCAAGCTTCTGTTTAGTGTACTTAAAACGGTGGCTTAGCTAGCAGTCAAACTAAATCAAAACAAAACCCCGGCGCCGTGGGTAAAACGGGCAAAAAAATAAAATGATAAAAAAAATTAAAATAGTCGCTGGCTACGCTGTAGCGTGGTTAGCGGCTATGACCACAGGGGTGGTCTACACAATTCAAACAATTGATGTAGACAACCTCCAGCCCATATTTTGTTTTGGGCTGTTGGAATACGGACTTATAACCGTGTTCCTACTAGTGGTTGCTTTCCTTTTGATTAAAGAAAGCTAACTCTAGTATGGTCATCGTCTCTCCTTAGGACACACTGGTGGGTAACTGGCAACAGTTATTTGCTTAAGGAGAGTATACGGCCAGCAAAAAATAGTTTAGTTGCTTCTATTTATCTACAAAAAAGCAACAGGCAGGTCACACTGGATCGCCCGGGTACCCCCAAAGAATCCAAAAACGGGAGATTACATTGGTTAAATAATCTCCTCCTTTTCTAAGGGTATTAACTTGTCATCCTGAGCGCGAGCGAAGAATCTCAATTAATACTTTTAGAAAAAGAGTTCTTTTAAAAACCGGCAATGCAGTGGAGTCTGCAGGATATATCCTGCACATAAGTTATGTGCAGGACGGTTAGTTAGTCAACCTGTAAAACTAACAGGACTGAAAATTTAAATACTCATATAAATTGTAGTGTGACTACAAAGAAATTGAGGAGATAATAATTTTCAGTGAAGAAAAGAATGACAATCATAGTCATCTTTTCTAGCCTTTGGCAAGATTTTCTTACTTTATTGAATCCTGACCGGTTTGATAAAAAGGAAAATTACGATCCAGAGGTGAACCACGGGATTTATAGTCCTGGTCCACATGACCAAAACAAAAGGCCGGTATTAATTACCGAACCTTATGGTGGTCATGGGGAATCTTCGTATATATACAAGAATAAAATTCTTGTCGTATTATACGCAGAAAACCAGGATCAATTAAATCGGCCCATTAAACCAAATATTAATGGAATCGATTTAATAATCCCAAAAGATTTAAACGAATTAAAAAATTTGTTCGTTTAAATCTGCGGTTCAAGGTACGATCCGGATATAAACCTTGAGGTAGAGCTGTCTGCCTCGCCGGATAAAAGCGGTACACCGCAACAGTAAAGTCCCCAGCAACGCAGTGGAGTCTGCAGGATATATCCAATACATAAGTTATGTATTGGACGGTTAGTTGGTTAACCTGTAAAACCAACGAGGCTAGAAATTTAAATACCCATATAATCCAAAGTGATTCTTTGGTGAAATTGGGGAGATAGTGATTTCTAGTGGAGAAAGACATGTTCTTATTGAACGCTTTCTCACTCAACATGATATCTGCCTTCCCGGTAGAAATCCGTGTTGAGGAAATCTCTTTAGAAGAGGCTAAATCCCTAGCTGCTAACACTAGATCAGCAGTTGGACACGCTGACACAGCAAATGTGTTCGGAAGTGTCTTAGGGATTAATGTACCAACTAACAGAGCAACAGTCTCCCTAGAAATAGGCGAACGAGCTCTAATAGGGCAGTACATTGGGCCTCGCCTCCAGGAAGGAGCAACAATTCTTCCGGAAGGTGCCACCATAAAGTGGCTCTTAATTACCTTAAGGTAATTAAGAAGAGACTAGGTGCAATCCGGGTATAAACCTTGAGGTAGAGCTGCCTGCCTTGCCGGATAAAAGTGGAACACCGCAACAGTACAACCGTTTATAACAGCCGATTATAAACGTTTCCCAAAAATCTATGGGAGTAAAAGTATGAGTCGTAATTTTGTATCCAGGGCATGGTTTTCACGATAAATAAACCAACACACTGGAGCCTTAAGGAAGCAGATCCTTAATGGGTGGTGGAGAATTTATTGGTTATAAAATTCTCCCCTTTTCCGAGGATAGTAAATACTGGATTCCCGATCGGGTCGGGAATGACAAATGTTTAATATTCTCAGAATTGGAATGTTCTTTAAAAAATTAGAAATAAAATATCTCTTTTAATATTGGTGTTTTGTCGCGACAAACATCAATAAAAGGGAGAAAAAATAAATGAAATTAAAATGCTTGCCTTACAAAGGTAAAATTGGGTCAGAAATTCGCCCGCTGTACTTTTATAAGGCAATGGGGCTAGAAATTGTTGACGCCCGAATTATTTCTTTCGGGGCATGTAATTTCAGCTGCCCATACTGTAAAAGAGAGGGTAACTTCCGTGATACAGACGGAAGTATCATCTCTTCTATCTCAACAACCCTTGATGAATTATATGGGGTTGTTGAAGACGCTGTCGCAAAACAGCAGGTTGTCCGTATATCGGGTGGCGACCCAGTTGTCTATCCGGAAGCTAGTATATTACTAGCTGAAAGGGTAAAAAAATTAGGAAGTCGATTCTCTGTAGCCCATAACGGCTCCTCTCCACAATTTGTAAAAAGATTAGTGGATATTGGTCTTGAGTCGGCAGCTATTGACTTGAAAGCTCCAGTCGAAATGATGAACAGCCGCACGGGCCTTAGCAATGGTTCTGGTGCGAGAATGTATCAGAAATCAATTGAAACTCAAGACCTGCTGTCTTCCTCCGGGATTTTGGTTGATGTAAGGACTCCAATTTTTTCCAGTACCACTTTGGACGACATGCTTGAGCTCGCTCAAGATGTTATTAAGGGCGGCGATGGGAAAAATGAATTTTGGACCTGGCGGTTGTATAAGCCAGTCGTGGGATGCGACTGGGAACCCCCAAGAAACCTTGAAGACGTGATCTGGATGATTGGGGAAGTCAAAAATCATTACCCCACTTTAAAAATCGGTCTACGAGCCAAATGGGAGCCTTCAGGATTTTTATATTTTTAGTTAAAATAAATAACCAAAAACATACAATCCCTCGGCACCGAAGGTGATATCGGGCAAGGAGTAAAAATGAAATACTTAACAATTGAATTATTGTCTATCCTCTTCACAATTGTGAAAGAGGAAATTACCCATAAGGGCACATCTTTCTACTCTTGGGTGAATGCACCCGAGGTAAAAGACGAAAAAATTTTTCATACCTCTGGCTGGGGCGACAATGCCCAAACCAAAGAAATTTCAGTTCAACAAGCCTTTGAAATATATGAAGGTAAGTTGAACGGCGCTTATGGCGAGCGCTTTGCCATCACCATGGCCCTCCTTGTTGGCCTAATTAGGCAAGGTAAAAAAGTTGCCCTTCTTCAACTACAAAAAGAGGAAGGCACGCCATTCGATGCTACCGGGTGGGTAGTATTATCAATTGAAAAGCACCCGGCATTTCACCTTGCTCCCTGGGATCTTCCTATGACAAAGGTGAACGAGGCAGGATTGCTCAACCTCGTTCTTGAAAATTCCCCTGAAGCCAAGGAGCATGGTTATAAGGGTACAAATAAAGTTCAGGAACTATGTATGCTCCTGGACTGGAGCCTTAATGGTTAAAATAAAAAATGATTTGTTTTTTACCGCTACCAAATTATTTAAAAATACTTTTTTGGCGGCAACAATAGGGGCGGTTGTTGGAATTGTTGTTTTTTTGTTTAATGGCTGGAATTTACTAGAACCGGTCATCGGAATAGCAACTCTCACGATCGCTCTATCAGCCACAATAAAAGTGGCGCAAAGTCTAAAGTTCCAAGGCGAGCAATTTAAAACACTCGCTGATATGGAGCGAAAAGATTTTGAAATAACCTTTGGACTTCGCAAGGGGTACCAAGGAGAAGGAGGTGAATTCTCGATTGAATCCGCAACTGGATTTATTCAGGAATGGATGCAAGAGAGAATTAATTCTCGCCTCCCAATTCTTACTGGAAAGGTTGATTATATTAACCTTATATATCCGGTAAGGAATACTGAAAACGGCACGCGGGTTACTATCGAGCCGTCTATATCATATTCCGGAATCCTCTCACCGGTTTATGATAAAAATCGAAAGGAAGAGGAAGTTATCAACACACTCAATTCTCTCGCTGAATTCATTGGCAAGAAACTTGAACAGAAGAGAATCTATCTCTCTTTCAAGGGAAAGAGTTGGGTGATTGAAACAAAAAATACCTAACTTATATTAGGTTTCCTAAAAATCCATAGGAGTAACCAAGCTTCTGTTTAGCATACTTAAAACAGTGGTTTAGCTAGCAGCCAAACTAGTAAAATAAACAAGCAACATAAAAACAAATGCCCGGTACCGAGGTGTTATATCGGACAGAGGAAAAAATGAAATTAAGAAAAAGATACTGCTTCGATGGCAATAATAATCCCCAAGAAGCAGTCGTATACGACACTTTCGCCGTCTCTCCTGACGGCAGAACATTTTTCATAAAAGGCGGACGCAATGGCGGCGTCCGGCTAAAAGTACATTTTGCCTATGACGACAAAATGTATATTGGTTACAATCTCCATCAACACATGTTGGTGGAAGTCAACCATTGCTTTAGGGATACTATTGAACTCATGTTAAAAAAAGCGGTCGCACAAAGGACTGCTGAAGAACTGAAACCTATAAATTCTGTAGCAGGGTTTACCGCTACAGACAATGGGATTGTACACCATCAAAACGGCTGGTACACCTTAACTGATTTCGCTCTGGAAATTCAATCTCCAGAGTGGGCTCCAGGCGCGCAAGCCTGGGACATAAAAGAGGGAATATATATCATATTCCCCGATACTTCTTTCCGCCTAATTCCTAGGCGAGAATACTTTGGTTTCTTGAAATTATTTTGTCGGGAACCAGAGTACAGGCAGGGCGACCTGTTGGTATTTAGGGGTTGGAATCCCCCTAAAAAAGATTCAATCCAAAACTGTGTGTCTATCGATATTGATAGACACACAGTTTCTATACAAGATGGCTCGGCTATTTTGTATAGAGAAGCCATTACCGCTGAATGGCCGAATGACAACAGCTTCGGCGTAGTAATGGTTGGTGGAGCCAAGGAGGAAACAAATGTTCTCCTTAAGCACCCGGAACATGAGTTGGAAAAAATCCAACTCAAAAACGAAGACGAAGGATACACCTTCGTGCTAGTACCGGGTACTAGCCGCCCCTTTCAAAGGGACGATGGGTTGGATTAATTCCAACAACAGAGCGACCACATCTCTCTAAACTGTGACTGTAATACTGCGGGGCAGTACCGTAGCGCTGTGACTTAAGCGGACACTAGGTCAAGGGTTATGGGAGATAATTATGGGTTATAATCTATCTCCCCCTTTTCCAAGAGTAGTAAGTGTCATCCTGAACTTGTTTCAGGATCTAAAAAACAATTTAATACCCTTAGAATTGGCCCAGTATAACAATTTCGCTAGGTCTTGCCCAGCCAGACCAAAATGTGAAAAAGCGAAGTAAATATACTGGACAGAAATGCTCTTTAACAATTTAAACACAAAAAGTTTGGCTACTAACCAAGCTTCTGTTTAACATGCCCTAAACAGTGGTTTAGCTAGCAGTCAAACTAATCAAGAAAAACAAAACCAAATGCCCGGTACCGAGGTGTTATATCGGACAGAGGAAAAATGAAAATAATTCATGAAACATCAAAAATTGACCCCGTCGCTCACATTGGTGACGAGGTAACAATAGGTAAGTTCTGTGAAATTACAGGACTTACCGAAATCAAAGGAAAAACTATTGTTGGAGATGGAACAAAAATCTCCAGCTCCCACATTTTTGAGGCCTCTATCGGGAGCAACTGCTCTATAGTAGGCTCAAATATTGGACTTTGGTCCAAAATTTTGAATAATTGTCAAATTACCCGCTCAACTATTGAGCAGGGTAATAATATTGGGGAAAATTCCGAAATTTGGGATTCCCTAATATACCGATCTTGCGAGATCGGGAGTAACACAAAAATAGGGGGGTTTATGTTTGGAGCAAATACCCCATGTGCTGGCTTTAATTTTGAAGCCGGTGCCTCAATACTGGGGTACAAAGTTATAATTAGGGAAGGTTGCAAAATTTATGCAACCAAGTTAGGAGACAACTCCCATATCGGGTGTGGAATCACTCTCGATTATAGTATCGTACCACAAAATTTTAGGCTCCTGAAAAACCCGGGAGCCATAATTTCCCAAGCTATCAGGCTTGGTGGACTACCTTCAATGACTAATTTAGTCTGTGGGGATAGAGTATACTATATTCAACTAATGAAAACCTCCATACCTAATATAATGGTATGGGGTGATATCGAATTGGATATCAACAAAGAATGGGAGGGGAAAAGGATGCCTGTTTATGATTTTTTCAAGGCATTCCCTTACAGATACAAGGGAGGGACTAATTTCAACAATCTCCTGATTGTTCAAATTATTGCCCCAGATTTAGCAACAGTAGGTGCTCAACATCACGAGGCTGTTGTTAAAAAAATAAAAAAATTTACCCCTGTATTCCAAGCTACGGGATACATGGAATACAAAACGATAAAAGAAGAGGAGGTTAATAAATAATTTATTAATCTTCTCAATTAGGCACTGTCAGCCTGAAACTGAATGACAGCTCGGCGCTCGGGGCACAAGCGCATAATAAATTTAGGCCCTTTCGGGTTCTTAAGCAGATTGGTTTGGTTAACTAATCTGCCCTTTTCCGAGTCCCGCACTTAAACATAAGTGAGGGATTCAGAATCGGCCCAGTATAGCAATTTCGCTAGGTCTTGCCCAGCCAGACTAAATTATGAAAAAGCGAAGTAGCTATACTGGATACACTAAAAATCAAAACAAAAACCAGCCGTTGGTAGACGACTGGCTAAAAACTGCTTAATTATTAATACTTTGGACTAACTGCACTAAGTCCCAATTTCTGCTCCACTTTTTTAAGCCGCGCGTCTAACTAAACAATTTCGCTATAAAGCGCCCTATCCAATTTAGTAGTAATCAAATGCAAGCGAGAATCTACTTTATCAAACTTTTCTTCCATTTCATTAAAATGACGACGCATTTCATCATTCACGCCATCAAACCCCTTGGCCACTGTAACTATCAAATCATCAATACTTGCGCCCTTATTTAATTTAAAAGTTTTGCTTTTCATAAAATTATGATTAATACCTGCCTAATTAATAATATGTCTAACTTAAGCAAAGGTCAACCCTTGACAAAACACCTAAATAAAATTATGATTGTTAGTCAACCTTAACATTGATTAAACATTTTGCCCTTATACTTAGGGATAGAAACGGCGCTGTTTTACCGCCATCTCTCTTCTCTCTAGAGTAACCATATATTATATTTGTTTGCTTTAGAGCGGTGATAGAACAACCCATCTATCCCTTAGTATGGGGGCAGGTTCGCCCAGTTGCGACAACTTGGGCGTTTTTTGTTAAAGTAGATATAGAGAAGTAGAATTACGAATACCGAATAAGGAATTAAGAATAAATACCACAACCGGAAAACATGGCTAATTTACTAAAAAAACTACCACCCGAACTCATAAGTCTTAGCCACCAACTAATGGCTGATTTGCCAAAAGCGCAGGTTTATTTGGTGGGCGGGGCGGTGCGTGATCTTCTGCTCAAACGGCTAACCAAGGATTATGACTTGGTAATACGGGGTATAGCGGCTGACAAACTGGAAACCTGGCTGGCGGGCAGAGGTAAGGTTAATCTAGTGGGCAAAACTTTTGGCGTGTTTAAATGGCAACCCCGCTCTTGGCCTTATGAGGATATTGATGTGGCTTTGCCGCGCACTGAACACACCCTTAAGCACAGTGGCGAGTACCGCGATTTTAGCGTACAAAGCGACCCCAACCTGCCAATTGAACAAGATTTACAACGCCGCGATTTTACTATCAATGCTTTAGCCTTGAATTTGGCTACGGGTAAGCTGCTAGATCCAACTGGCGGCGAAGCGGATTTAGGCGCTCAAATAATTCGGGCCGTGGGGCAAGCTCAGGAACGCTTGCAAGAAGACTTATCCCGGGTTTTGCGGGCCTTGCGCCTTTCCTGCCAGCTTGATTTCACTATTGATAAAAATACCTGGCTGGCCATTACTGCCGTTAGTCAACAAGTGGCCGCTGGCCAAATTAACCATAATTGGCTGGTGCCGCGGGAAATAATCGCCCGCGAATTCTTAAAAAGCTTAATTGCCAACCCGATAAAAACTTTAGACTTATACAGTGACAGCGGCCTGTTAAAACACCTACTGCCCGAAGTTGAGGCACTTAAAAATACCCCCCAACCGGAAATATTTCACAGTGAAGGCGATGTTTATGAACATACTAAACTGGCGCTAACTGGATTATCCAGTCCTGATTGGAACCATTACTTTGATTCCAACAAACCCAGCTTAAACGTTTTGCTTGGCTTGGTATTGCATGACATTGGCAAACCGTTAACCTTGGAAACTCCGGAAAAACATGGCGTTGACCGCATTCGTACCCATAACCACGAAATTGTCGGCCGAGATTTGGCGCGCCACCTTATAGAACGACTACGTTTAACCAGCTATGTAGACAACGACTATGGACAAATTAACAGCGACCAAGTGGCCTGGCTGGTAGAAAAACACTTACTCTTAGCTCACGGTCAAGTAGCTGAATTTAAGCCTAGTACCATTCACCGCTACTTTCTGGCCGACGAGAACAAGGGCCAAGAATTGCTTCAAATAATTTTTGCCGACATTTATGCCACCAGGCCGAGCGACGGACGAAATCTACTACTTGGTCTTGATGAACTGTGGAGAAGAATTAAAGAACTGAAAAACAGTTTGCCCAAAGAGGGCTTAAAATTGTTCCTCAATGGCCAAGAAGTTATGGTAGAATTCAATTTGCCACCGGGCCCTAAAATCGGCCAATTGCTGGAAGCGCTCAAGGA
>Ga0265296_1004787_pt1 | contig 11561 bp, 8 predicted proteins | sample MunlanPumphouse1_FD_189073 | JGI IMG/M metagenome (GOLD analysis project Ga0265296, IMG submission 189073) | Groundwater microbial communities from a municipal landfill in Southern Ontario, Canada - Pumphouse #1 | ecosystem: Environmental > Aquatic > Deep subsurface > Groundwater | place: Canada...
CCTCCGCCGCCGGTTCCTCAGCGACCGGTGCAGCCGGGCTCGCGGGGGCCGGCGCCGCCACCGGCACGCGGCTCGCTGCCGTCGCGCCGTTCACCGCGCCGAGGATCATGCCGAGCACGACCCAGGCGGCCGTGACGATCCAGGCGATCTTCTTGTACCGGTCGTAGAAGGCGAGCGGCCGCCGCAGCTTGTCGGTCTGGTTGCCCGTGAGCGTGATGATGAGGTCGACGAGCCACCAGATGCCGAAGCCGCCGAGCGTCAGCAGCTTCGCGATGCCCGTGCCGATCTTGCCGAGGTAGAAGCGGTCGATGCCGAGGCCGCCGACGAGCAGCGCGAGCAGCCACGTGGTGAGGAAGCTCTTGAGCGGCGGCTGCTGGCCGCCGAGCTGCGGCGCGGGCGCGTAGCCCGGTGCCGCCGCGGAGCCGGGCCCGGGCGCGTAGCCCTGCGCGGGCGCGTAGCCCGCGGCGGGCGCGTAGGACGGGGCGGCCGCGTGGCGGCTCGGCGCGGCGTTGAACTGCGGGGCGGTGGGCTGCGGCGAACTGCCGAAGCCCTGCGGGGGAGGAATGCTGGACATGGGTCTCTCTCGGTGCATGGAGTGCCCGGCGGCCTGGGGAGCCATGGGCGAGGAACCGGCCGAAAGGTGAGATCCTCTCGGCCTTGTTCGAACGCTATGCAGGGCCACTGACAAGGGCCCCGCCGGGCGGTGCTCGCCAGTACCGATCTGCTGGTGCGAAGCCCGCGCACCCGCAATTCGGTGCTGGAGATGCGGCGCCCGCCGGCAGCGGCCACGGTCCCCGTACCGATCTGCGGGTGCAGCCGCCGCGCACCCGCGATCCCGTACCGGCGAACCGGTTCTACCCCGCGGTGAGCCCCATCGGCGCGACGAGCAGCCCGCGGTCCTCGCGCATCCAGATCTGCCCCGTCTCCCGCTTCTGCGCGCGCGTCGCGAAGCGGTAGCGGTACACGCGCGCCCGCACCCAGCGCGGCCGCTCCCCGCCGAACGGGTCGTGCCCCAGCAGCCGCAGCGTCGGCGCATCCGCCTCGAGCAGCCGCACGAGCAGCACCCGGAACCACGTGCCGTACTGCCCCAGTGCCAGGAAACACATCAGCCAGTCGAGCCGCAGGTGGTACGGCGCGAACCAGCCCGGCACCCGCCGCACGTCGCCCGGCTTGCCCTTGAACCCGTACTCGACCCAGTCGTCGTCACCCGGCGCATCCGCCATCGTGCCCTCGATCACGATCTCGTCGCGCCGCTTCGTGACCGTGCCGAAGGCGCCGTACGCGTTCGCGAGCCGCAGCCGGTTGAACGACGCGTTCATCATCTGCCGCTTCGATGCGAGGTTGCGCACCGACGGGATCGAGAGCCAGACGTAGGCGATGAAGACGAGGCCGACGAGGATGCTCCACCACACGGGCGTCGGCGCGTACGCGCGCTCCGCGGGCCAGGCGGGCAGCAGCCAAGCCACCACGCGGTCGTCGACGGCCGCGAAGCCGAGCACGATCGTGATCCAGTTGAGCCATGCGAAGTTGCCGGTCAGCACGAGCCAGCCCTGCGTGAGGATCATGATCGCGGCCGACGCGGTCATGATGGCGCCGAGCACCGCGGTCACCGCCGCCCCGTCCCCGCCGACCGAGCCGATGGCGCCGATCGCGCTCACGAGGAGCACCCACGGCGCCACGAGCTGCGCGAAGTGGTTGCCCAGCACCTCCACCCGGTGCCACCACGCGGGCGCGAGGTGCGCCCAGCGGCTGACCGGATTGGGCATCGGCTGCGTCTCGTGGTGGAACATCAGCGCCGTCAAGTCGCGCCACTCGCGGCCGCCGCGCATCTTGATCATCCCCGCGCCGAACTCCAGCCGGAACACGAGCCAGACGATCAGCAGCAGCGCGAGCGTCGGGGGAGCGACCGCGTCGGACCCGAGGAACGCCACCAGGAAGCCGGCCTCGCACAGCAGCAGCTCCCAGCCGAAGCCGTAGAACACCTGGCCGATCGGCAGGATCGAGAGGTAGACGACCCACAGCACCAGGAAGGCCAGCAGCGGCAGCCACGGCGGTCCGAGCTGCGGCAGGCCGGCGACGAGCGTGAGCGCGATCGCGATGCAGACCAGGCAGAGGAGGCGCAGGAAGCGGTCGGAGTAGTGCCACCGGAAGATGCTCGGCTGGCCCTCGAGCCCGCCGGCGGCGATGTAGCGCGGCGCGGGCGACAGGCCGTGCTCGCCCAGCAGCGCCGGGAACTGCATGAAGGTGGAGAGGAACGCGACCGCGAAGATGGCGGCCGTGCCGCGCTGCAGCACCTGCCGCGCCAGCTCGGCGTGCGGGGCGTCGAGCCAGGCGACGATCGCGGCCCAGTCCATCGCTCAGTCCTCGTGCACGCCGATCTCGCGCAGCGCCGCGTGCGCCGCGTGCCAGCCGCTCATGCCGTGCACCCCGCCGCCGGGCGGCGTCGACGACGAGCACAGGAACACCCGCCCCGGCATCGGCACCCGGTACGGATGCGCGAGCACCGGCCGCAGCAGCTGCTGCGTGCCGGCGAGCGTGCCCCCGCCGATCGAGCCGCCGACGAGGTTCGGGTTCCACAGCTCGAGCGCCGCCGGCGGCATCGACTGCCGCTCGAGCACGCGGTCGCGGAAGCCCGGCGCGTACTCCTCGATGCGCGACTCGATGGCGGCGGATGCGTCGCCCGGCCACGCGTGCGGCACATGCGCGTAGGCCCACACGAGGTGCTTCCCGGCGGGCGCCCGCTCGGGGTCGGCCGCGGTCGGCTGGGTGAGCAGCACGAACGGCTTGTCGGGCATCCGCCCGACCGCCACCGCGTGCTCGGCCTCGACGACCTCGGCGAGGGTGCCGCCGACGTGCACGGTGCCGGCGCCCTCCGCGCGCACGTCCTGCCACGGGATCGGCCCGTCGAGCAGCAGGTCGAGCTTCGACACCGCGGGCCCGTACTTCCACAAGCGCATCCGCTTCGCGTAGCGGCCGGTCAGCCGGTCGCCCGCCATCCGCACGAGCTGGTGCGGCGTCACGTCGAGCAGGATCAGATCGGCGGGAGGCAGGTCGCGCAGGTCGGTGACCTCGACGCCGGTCTCGATGCGCGCGCCGTGCAGCTCGGCGACGCGACGCAGGGCATCCGCGATCGACTGCGACCCTCCCTTCGCGAACGGCCAGCCCGCGCTGTGGCCGACGCCCCCGAAGGCGATGCCGAACGCGGTCGTGAGCGGCATGCCGAGCGGCAGCGTGGCGTGGGTCACGCTCCCGGCGAAGAGCGCCTGGGCCGCGCCCGAGCGGAAGAGGGTGCGCGCGAGCAGGGTCGCCGGCCATGCGCCGCGCAGCCCGAAGCGGGCGAGCAGCACCGGGTCCTTCGGGATGCGCACGATCGGCCCGAGGATGCTCTCGGCCGTGCCGTTCGGGTCGTCGGTGGCGGGCTTGTGGAGCGCGAGCCACGCGCGCTCGTCGACCCCGAGCTCGCGGGCGGTCTGCTCGGCGTCGCGGTGGAGGATCGCGGCACGGCCGCCGGGCAGCGGATGCGCCATGGGCACGGGCGCGTGCACCCACTCGAGCCCGTGCTGCTCGAGGCCGAGATCGCGGAACGCGGGGCTCGTGATGCCGAACGGATGCCCGGAGGCGCCGGGATCGATGATCGCCTGATCGCCGAACGCGGGGACCGACGAGCTGGCACCGCCGACGTACGGCAGCCGCTCCAGCACGGTCACCTCGAGCCCCGCGCGAGCGAGCACGGCGGCGGCGGTGAGCCCGTTGGGTCCCGCGCCGACGATGACAGCGCTGGTCATGCGGCCTCCAGAGACTTGTCGGGCAAGGCAGGCCGCCGGCGCTGACGCTGACGCGGACTACAGAGCGCGCTTGCAGCTCTGACTACGAGGACTTCTTCGGCTGGTCTCGGACGATGATGCGACCTTGCGGCTTCGACCCAGAGACGAACTTGCCTGTGGCGGCGCTCTTCTGCACTCGTACTGTGTACGAGCCGGTTTTCGAGTTGCGGGGGTTCGAGCTACTGTTCGTGGTCATCGGTCCTCCTGGCGTGCGGCTAACGATAGTCCTTTTTCATGCGAACGAGACAGCATTGATTCGGGCACCCCACTCAGTGCTGAGTTGCTCCACGAGGCTCGACCAGTCGTCGTCTTGGTCTAGCAACCGGGATGCGCCCTCGTCCAGCCCGAACGTCACCACTGCCGTAGCGATGTCCGGTAGTCGACCGTCTCCCACGAAGATCGGAATCGCGAGGACGGAGCGCCAGGTCGGGCTAACGCCGGGTTGGCGGTCGACGTCCTTCAGCTTGACCTCTTCGGCCGCGATGGCTTCACCGGCGATCCAGAAACTGTCGTGACCCGTCGGTACTCGCTTGAGGTGCTGAACGGTCGCGTACTCGTGACCGTCGGTCGCCCAGCGGGCCAGCTTTCCGTCACCGTCCGCGAGCCACAACGTAGCGCGGTGCGCGCCGACCTTGAGTGTCGCCGCGATGCGTGCGGCGTCCCGCGCGAGCGATTGCGCGTAGCCGTGCTGCAGCGCACGGAAGGCCTTGTCGTGAGTTGTCCAGGTGCGACGTGCGCGGTCGCGGGGTGACTGGTACCCCGGTGTGCCGACGAACTGGAGCTCTCGGATGACTAGCGCGACGTCAGTGAGGTCTTGCATGGTGAGTGCAGTCAGACCGATCGCCTCCCACTCCGCGGCGAGTGCTTGCTTGATGGCTTCGAAGGTGTCTCGGTCGAGTCCCAAGCCTTCTCTGACGATGGTGACCATGGCTGTGTGCGACAGCGCTTCGTCACGGAGGATGACGTGCAACCAGTGGCGGATGTCGGGGTCCCGATATGACGTGCCTGCCAGCAAGACTGGACCGCGATGGAGGGCGGCGGAGAGGAAGCGACGCTGCCACGCGTCTGGGTTGGACACGAGCTCGGCATAGTCGCGATAGCCCACGATTGGGCCGATCGCATCGTTAGGAAATACGACGCCGTGAAGGTGGTGCACGGTTGGAACACCCGGTTCGTCCTCTCCATCCCAACCGACCACCACCGCGCCCCCGGTCGTCAAGACCGCTTCCTCAAGCAGCGTGTCGAAGTTCAGCGTCGCGAGCGTGGTGGCATGTGGCAACTCCGCTAGGTGGCTCGCGGCAGCCAGGTGGAGCGGCGACGGCAGCGGGGGGAGCGCTCCGTGCTCGAAAAGTGCCGCCCCGAGCAACTGCGGCCAGCGTTCACCAGCGAGCGCGTGCGCTGCCTCCAAGATGATCGTGTGGTCTTGCTTGTTGAGCAGGACGCGTGCGACGTCTTCGGTCGCGACTAGGCCGCTCGAGGTGGCGAGCCTCGTCGCGAAATCGTCCCACTGAGGTAGGCCCGACGGCGCGGAGGCTCCCGCGCCGAGCACGATGGTCAAGTGAGCATCTCCTGCAAGTGCCGAGAACTGACCGATGATTTCGTCATCGATGTCGGGCGCGCTCATGCCGCGAGGTTAGCGGTACGGGCCGACACCAGCGGAGTGCGGACCGCTACCCGTGGGATTGGCGCGGCCACCTGACGGCGGGTCCGACATCTGGATCGGTGCGTGCAGCCCCTCGAGACCGTGCTGCTCCAGACTCCGGTAGCCCTAGGCAATGCTCAAGAATGCCGAACGGGAAACGAAGGTGGCACGCCCGTCGCAGTCGTCATCGGCGCGGCGCGAACGGCCTCGCGGTGGCAGCCCTGTTCGCGCGTAGACCTAGATGTGACGGTGCGAGAGCGCTGGCGGCATGTGGGCGGCGCCAGCGCACCTGCTGGTGAACATCGAAGACGCCTGAATAGGCCGGAAGCGGCGACGTCCTCAGCGCTGCGCCGCTGCGTCACGCGCACGCGGCGAGCACGTCGACGAGCATCTGCCGGTCGGCCGCCGAGACGGCCAGGCCGTAGGTGGAGGCGATCGACGCGTAGTCGGCGGCGTACTCGCACCAGGAGCCGGGGTTCTCCGGCATCCAGTCGGCAGGACCGCGGTCGCCCTTCGAGGCGTTCGTGGGGCCATCGACGGCGAGCAGCGTCGCCGGGTCGTTGGCGAAGGCGACCCGCTCGTCATCGCTCCATGCCCACGCCCCGCCGCGGTGCGCCGCAGACAGGCTGATGATGTGGTCGATCTGCACGGCCTGGCTGTCACCGCCGACCCGGTCGTGCGCGAACTCGATCGTCGCCCCGGTGTACGGGTCGGCCGGCAGCGTGCCGGTCAGCACCGTGCAGCCGTCGTCGGCGAGCGTCTCGCCCTGCAGGTCGCGCTGGAGCACGTCCTGCCGGGTGGAGCAGCCGTTGCGGTCGACGTCGACCCATCCGTCGCCGAAGTCGTCGCGCCGGTACTCGGGCGTCCGTGTCGTCTCGTCGATCAGCGGGAGGGCCGACGCCGTCTCCTCGATGTCGGACTGCGGGGTGGGCGTGGCGGTCGGCACCGACGCCTCGGTGGGCGCCGCTGGCGGAGCGGTGCGCTCGAGCTGGGCCGTCGCGGTCGGCGCGGGGCGCGCTCCGGACGGCACCGCGCCCGCCGGGCTGCACCCCAGGAGCACCGCGCCGGTGACGACGACGATGGCCGAGCCGGTCACCGCGCGGCGCGCGGGATGCGCTGAGTTCAGATGGTGCGACGGCATCGGCTACGCGAAGCGCTCGCGAACCGTCTCCCGGCTGATCCGCTGCACCTCGGCGATCTGCTGATCGGCGCGCAGCTGCAGCGACAGCAGCAGCTTGCGGTCCTGGCGCGGGTCGTGCTCCGCGAGCTCGAGCAGCGCATCCCACATCGACCCCTTGGCGCGCACCGCGCCGGTGAGGAAGTCGAGCTCGAGCTGCGCCATCGAGCTGCGACGCAGGCGCAGCAGGTTGACGGGGTTGACGCCGCCGCCGGCGCGGAGCACGACGGTGAGCAGCCGCTTCCAGCCCTTCGGCCGGTAGCCGAGCTGCTGGATGATGCGGGCGAGGTCCTTGCGGTCGCGGGCGATCTCGTCCGAGAGCGCCAGGAGCGCGGCCTCGTGCTTGGTGCCCTCGAACGTGCGCGCGGCGGCCTTGAACGCCTGCACGCCGCCCTCCGATGCGAGCAGGTGCTCGTTGAGGTAGGCGGCCAGGTTGGCGTCGGCGTCGCTGCGGCGGTCGTCGGTCATCGCTGGCTCCTCGGGGTCGCGGTAGGGGTAAGCCTGGCGGGCGGAGTGATCACGAGCAAGTCTGACGCCCTGGGCCGGCCGGGGTGATGCTCGTCGCCCATCGGCGCGACCCACGATGCGGCGTCAGTGGCCTGAGCGATCCTCACTCGCGAGAGCGAGGAGGTACGACATGCGAGCTTCGCCCTTTCACTCGGCCGATCCGAGCGACCCGGGCGTTCATCACGTCTACAGCGACTGCCCCACAGGCAGCCAGATACCGGCACACAACCGCAGGTTTGGCACGGGCACTTCGCGGCCATGCCGGCAGTGCGCTCAGCGATGACCGACGTGGCGGGAGTCTCCTCGGCTCCCGCCCTGGCGTCGATCAGAACGCGGCCGCGCCCGCCTCGGCGACCGACGGGTCCTGCTCGCGGGAGCCGCCGCTGACGCCGACCGCGCCGACCACGACGCCGTCACGCGTCAGCGGGACGCCGCCGGCGAAGATCGCGACCTTGCCGCCGCTGGTCGCACTGAACAGGATGGACGGGTCGCGATTTTCGTAATACGCTAATCGTATGGCGCAGCACGAGACGATCGACGGGGTGCCGGTCGACGAGGCGCAGATCGCCGCTTGGGCGGCCGAAGCTGCAGCGGGATACGACGCCGCGGCGTTGAAGAAGCGAGGGCGGGGCCGCCCAGGCCGGGGCGCGGGACCGACCCAGGTCATCCCGTTGCGCCTGACAGCCGAGGAGGTCGCTTCGATCGACGCGCGTGCTGCCCGGCGCGGGTTGACGCGCTCCGACGTCATCCGCGAAGCGTTGGCCGCCGCCGATCAGTGAAGGTCCACGACGCGGCGCTGAAGCACGGCATCGAACCGGAGGACGCGATTCAGGCGGCCACCTGGGCGCTCTGGATCGAGGATCTCGATGAGGAGAGTCCGGGTCGGCAGCTGCGCCTCGGATTCGACCATCGCGGACGCCTCTTGGAAACGGTGGTGCTCGTGTTCGACAGCGGGAACGAGCTCATCATCCACGCGATGAAGGCGCGGCCCCAGATGCTCGACCTACTCCCGTAGCGAGCAGCCGCAGGAACGCGCTCAGCTGCGCCACCCCCTCCGGCGTGGGCGGCAGGTGCCCGCGCAGCCCCGGCGAGTGCACGAGGTACGCGCACCACTGCCCGCGCGAGATCGCGACGTTGAGCCGGTTGACCGACAGCAGGAACTCGATGCCGCGCGGCACGTCGACCGCGCTCGACGCCGCCATCGAGACGATCACGACCGCCGCCTCCCTCCCTTGGAAGCGATCGACCGTGCCGACCGACGCGGCGCCCATCCCGGCGGCGACGAGCCGGTCGTGGAGCAGCCCGACCTGCGCGTTGTAGGGCGCGACGACGATCACGTCGCTCGGCGCGAGCGGCCGCGTCTTGATTCGACCCTGCGCGGTGCCGTCGCGCCACTCGCGGCCGACCAGGTCGCGCATGATCTCGACCACGGCATCCGCCTCTTCGACCGACAGCGTGGTGTTGCCCGCGTGCTGCACCTCGACCGGTTCGAGGCCAGGCTCGACGCCCGCGAGCCGCCGCTCGGAGTCGTGCGCGCCGAGCCGCCCGTCGTACGCGAGGTCGGAGACGGCCGCGCACAGCTGCGGATGCATCCGCCACGAGGTGCCGAGGAAGTAGCCGAAGCGCTCGGGGATGACCGCCGCGCCGTCGCACAGCCAGCCGAGCGCCGACCCGTCGACCGGCGCCGGATGCGTGCCCTGGCTGACCTGCGGCAGCTGCTGCGGGTCGCCGATCAGCAGCAAGCGTCGCGCCGCGCGCCCGGCCGCGATCGTGTTGGCGAGCGAGAACTGGCCCGCCTCGTCGATGACGAGCAGGTCGAGCGGCGGGAAGCCCTTGTTCGCGTGGCCCGCGAAGTTCCACGCAGTGCCGCCCATGACGCCCGGCTCGCCGCCGAGGGCGACGGATGCGTCCTTCGCGGCTGTCCACGGATGCGCGTCGGTATCGCCGTCGCGGAGCTTCTTCACGACGCGGTCCGCGGGGACACCCGCCTCCACGACCCCGTCGAGCATGTGCTCGACCGTCGCATGCGACTGCGCGACCACGCCGACGCGCCAGCCACGCCGCACGAGCTCGGCGATGACGCGCGCACCCGTGTAGGTCTTGCCGGTGCCGGGCGGACCCTGCACGGCGACGAAGGATGCGTCGAGCTCGGCGAGCGAGCGGACGATCGCGTCGGTCGTGCCGTCGCCGACCACCTCCGCGAGCCGTGCCGGCGCGCGGCGCCGCAGCACGTCGAGCGAGGCGTCGGCGGGCAGGGCGCCCGCGAGGTCGCCGCGGCCCTCGACGGCGGCTGCGACCGCATCCGCCCAGTGCTCGATCGACTGCTCGAGCGGCGCGCTGTTCGGCGGTTGCGCCGGGGCGAGCGCGATGGGGGTCGCGTCCCAGGGGATGGCGGTGTCGCGCCGGCCGGCGCTCTCGACGAGCTCGAACACGTCCTCGTCGAGCGTCAGCGTCGTCTTCGTGTGCGTCGAGCGCCATGCCGGCGGGCCCTCGGCCGTCACGTGCGGCGGCTCGTAGACCGCGAACTGCTGCGTCGTCTCGTCGGAGAGCCGCGTGGCGGGCGCGACGGTGCCGCGGAAGCGCACGTGGCGCACGAGGCTCTGCTTCGCCGGCAGCCACGGCCCGACCTCGAGCACCTCGTCGACCGTGATGACGTCCTTCTGATCGCGCCAGTCGTCGAGCGGCTTGTCGAGCCGCTCGAAGTGCTCCCACCAGAACGACTTGCGCTCGCGGGCGTGGTAGCCGACCGCGGCAGCCGCGAGCGCGAGCGCCATCTGGTCGGGCCTGCGCAGCGCGGGATCCTCCCCGGCTGGCGCGAGCAGCCGCTCGACGAGGGCCTCGCGCGCGGCGATCACCTCCGCCCGCTCGGGCGAGAGCCCTTCCGGAGGAGTCGCCTCGCCCGTCGGGGCCGCCGCTCGCTCGGGCACGAGGCCGAGCAGCCAGTCGCGCAGCCGGTGCGTCGACTCCACGTCGTACGCGTTGTACTCCTCGATCTGCGCGAAGAGCGCCGCGGCCTCCGCCGCGTCACCGGCCTCCCGCAGCTCGGTCGCCTGCTGGAACCACACGATGGAGTCGCCCGCGTTCGTCACCTCGCCCATCCGCTCGCCGGGCATGTAGAGCGGCTCGAGCTTCTTCAGCGAGTAGCTCGGGCTGCCCACCACGAGCGACCGCTTCACGACCGGGTAGAGGTCGACGAGCACCCCGTCGCGCAGCAGGTCGTCGATCTGCTCCTCGCCGACGCCGTGCCGGGCCGCGAGGCTCAGCAGGTGCGTGCGCTCGTAGGAGGCGTAGTGGTAGATGTGCAGGTCGGGATGCCGCTGCCGCCGCTCGCCGACGTAGGCGAGGAAGTCGATGAGCGCCTGCCGCTCCTCGGGCAGCGAGTGCGCCCAGAAGCCGGTGAACTCGCCGTCGGCGTCGCGCACGCCGAAGAGGTAGTCGAGCCCCCAGACGTCGCCGTGCTGCCAGAGCGGGTCGCCCTCGAAGTCGAAGAAGAGGTCGCCCGGCGATGGCGGCGGCAGGTCGCGGATGGCGGCGCCGTCGACGACGTCGACGGTCACGGCGGATGCGTCGCGCGAGCGCAGCTGCGCCCTCGCCTGCCGCTGCAGGGCGGCGAACGTCGCCTCCGCCATCCCCTTCGGGCCGGCGGCGGCGCTCGCGAGCTGCGTCATCGTCCCGATGCCGGCCGCTCGCAGGCGGTCGCGCTGCTGCTTCCGGATGCCGGCGACCTGGAAGACGTCGTCGTGGAGCGCGATCTGCTCCGCGCACGCCGCGCACTGGCCGCACGCGAGGACTCCCTCGGCGCCCCACGCGAGCGCGGATGCGGCGGCGAGCCGCTCGTCGACGACGCGCTCGAGCCGAGCGCGGCGCTCGAGCAGCACCGGCTCGATGTCGCGCAGCTGGTGCACGCTCACGGTGCCGTCGCCCAGCAGCAGGCGCACCTCGTCGGCGACCGGCACCCCCATCGTGCGGAGCGCTCGGGCGTACGCGGCCAGCTGCAGCAGCGCGGTCACCTTCGCGCGGCGCGCCAGCTTGGCGTCGGAGACGACGTAGCGGCCCTCGTCGTCGAGCTCGATGAAGTCGGCGTAGCCGAAGAAGCGCTCGCCCTCGAACGCGGCCTGGAAGACGGCACCCGCGCGGGCGTCGACGGCCTGCTGCGTCAGCGCGACGGCCAGCGACCGCGCCTCGGCGTCGAGCGACGGCTTGGGGATCTCGACGACCTCGGTGCGCGTGCGGAGCTCGGCGAGCAGCGCCTCCTCGTGGCGATCCCCGAGCATCGCCGTGCGGTCCAGCATCGCGTCGGTCTCCTGGGGCACCGGCTCACGTCGGCCGAGCCGGGCGTCGAGCGCGGTGAGCACCTGCCACTCGCATGTGCTGGCACGCGTGAGGTCGCTGGCGGTGAGCAGCACCGCGC
>Ga0265296_1004788_pt1 | contig 11560 bp, 8 predicted proteins | sample MunlanPumphouse1_FD_189073 | JGI IMG/M metagenome (GOLD analysis project Ga0265296, IMG submission 189073) | Groundwater microbial communities from a municipal landfill in Southern Ontario, Canada - Pumphouse #1 | ecosystem: Environmental > Aquatic > Deep subsurface > Groundwater | place: Canada...
GGATTGCAGAAAGAAATTCAGACATCTAAATGGAACGTGCTCTCTGGAGAAAACACGGATGAAGAAATTCAAGCTCCCTGAACTCTTCTAAAAGTCAGGCACCCGAAACCGAACGGCACCTGACAGATTCGTGGCCTGCCACGCGAAGCTCGCCGCAGCGAGCGAAGTGTGGTGGGTCAGGTGGGATTTGAACCCACGGCCAATTGCTTAAGAGGCAACTGCTCTACCAGGCTGAGCTACTGACCCGAGTGAGCGATATCATAAGGAGTGCCCACGGAAAATGCACGAAAAATATGAGGCAACTGCTCCCCGCCCGAACGGCCGAACCCCGTTCGGTCGGGCGGGTACCAGGCTGAGCTACTGACCCAAGGATAGAAAAGAAAGAACGTGAAGGAGAGTGTAACAGCAGAGGGCTACTCGCCCTGCACCCCGGGACGGCTGCTGATCTCTTTCTCGAGAGCTGTCGCCATCTTCTTCACCAGCGTGAGCTGCTCCGGCTTCAGCTCGCGCTCGAGGTTCTTGATCACCTCCGGCGCGCGCGGGTTACCGCCCTTCCTCGAGAGAGTAAACCACGCGTACGCTTTTCCGATGTCCTGGGGAACGCCTTCCCCCTTCGCGTACATCACGCCGACGTTGAACTGTGCCTCGGAAAATCCCTGCTTTCCGGCGAGCGTGAAGAGTGCCAGCGCCTTCGCGAAGTCCTGCTTCACCCCTTCGCCGCGGTGGAATATGACGGCGAGGTTGAACTGTCCCCGCATGTTTCCGCTATCCGCCGCTTTCTGGAACCATTCCTTCGCCTGTCCATAGTCCTGCTTCACTCCCTCGCCCACGTAGTACATGATGCCGAGGTTGAATTGTGCCCTCGACTCTCCCTGCTTCGCCGCTTTCTGGAACCACTCGCGTGCGAGTTTCAGGTCCTTCGGGACTCCTTCGCCGTCATGGTAGATGGCGCCCAGATCGAACTGCGCCCCGGCATCGCCTTTCTTCGCGCGCGCCTCCAGCGAAGCTCTCGATTCCTCAGCAGCAGCGCCGCTCCCCGTTCCCTGCGTCGAGGGCGTCTGCGGCGTTTGGACAGCGCCACATGCGGCGAGGAGGAGGACTGCTACACCGATGATGGGGATGCGCAGACTGTCCATGGACGCGAGCCTACACCACCCGCCCGATCGATGCTACCCGCGGACCGGGGGTCTCGGGCTCCTGTCCCCGTAGTGGACGTACCGATATATCAGTGCGTAATCATCTTGCTTCGAGGGGCTATCCGACTATACTTCGCGGCGCATTTCCCTTCTCCCATGACCGATCGCCACCACCCGTTCTCCGGCGATGATGACGATGATGACGTTGTGCAGGTACTGGACGATGACGACTACTACAATGATGACGACGAAGGATTCGACGAGGAGGAACCGGGGAATGATCTCGGAATCCCTGAAGACTAGGGAGACTCTGAATAATGATTTGCAAAATGTAAAAATGTTGCATGGCTGCATGGTTACATGGTTTGCATGCAACACACTTTGGCTTTCGCTAGCGACCTTCGACGGGCTCAGGTTGCCCAATCAAAGGCCCGTGTTTGCTATTTGCAAGGGTCGCCCTGAGTGTATCGAATGGGCGAACCATGCAGCCATGTAACCATGCGACATGCTCAGAGTTCCTCGTCATGCCGTGACGCGTTCTGCGCCGCTACGGTCGATGGATTCCATCGCATGGCGCTGGATCGTGCGCCAGTCGTATGGGAATTTGAACGTCTCCAGCGCCCGGACCAGACTGCCGAAGCACTGCCAGGGTGTGGGTTGTTCGAAGACGAACGCGTTCCCGCTCTCCTGCACCGGGTTGTAGTTCTCCAGGATGTCGCGGGGGAGTGAGACGGGGACCACCCCGTAGCGGAGGGCATTCTCGAGTTCCCCGCCCTCGTCCTGTGGGGCGAAGAACATCGCCATGTCGGAGCCGGCGAGAAGTTTCCGGAGGTGGAGTTCGTCATCGGGGATGATGGCACAGCGGTGGCTGTGCTCCTTCGTGAGCGTCGTGAAGAGCTCGCCGAACTTCTTCGAGCCGCGTCCGCGAATCACGATGTTGATCGGGAGAGTGAGCAGTCCCGGGAGCACCTCCTCGAGGAGGGAACCGCCCAGCGCGTCGGTGATGCCCGTGGGAAGGCAGACGATCGGTTGCTTCGGTTCCGCGATCCAATGGAGCTCCTCCTGCAAGGCCGCCTTGTTGTCTGCTTTGTGCTCGATGGTGCGGGCGGAGTACTTCCGCACGATCTTGTTGTCGTACGCGGGCGAGAGAGGTGGCATGGAGTGGGTGTGAGTTATCCTTACATTATAGCGGTTTTTGGCTTGGTAATCAGCTCTAAGTAATTGTCATAGTGTCATATTGTTCTATTGTTATATTTCTAAGTTCTGCAGTGCGGAAGAAGTAGGGTCTTGTATGAATTGATTTATTGCTACATGGTTGCAGGGTTGCATGGTTCGCAAGCGAAAACCAATGTTCATGTCTGTAAACCATGCAACCATGTAACCATGCAATTTGTATCGTTTATCGTATGAAGCACCTTGTGATCGTTGACGGTCACCACTTGTTGTACCGGGCGTACTGGGCGATCCCGCGGACGATGCGCACGTCGGCGGGGGAGCAGGTGAATACCTCCTTCGGTGTTGCTTCCATGCTCCTGCAAATTCTGAAGACGGAGGAGCCCGACAGCATGGTGTTCTGCTTCGATGCCGGGGAAGAGACATTTCGGCATCAGGAGTATGAGGAGTACAAGAGCGGCAGGGCGGAGACGCCGGATGATTTCTACACGCAGATCCCCCGTGCGCTCTCGCTGATCGACGCCTTCGGCATCAAGAGTGTCTCCGGGAGCAACTATGAGGCCGACGACTATGCCGGTTCGTACGCCCGGCGGGCTGCAGAGCGTGACGAGCGCGTCACCATCGTGTCCGGCGACCGCGATCTCTTCCAGCTCATCTCACAGAAGATCCGCATCGCCGTCCCGCACAAGGGGTACCAGGCAGCCGAGTACTTCGGTCCCCAGGAGGTGCAGGAGAAGTTCGGCGTCACGCCTGCCCAGATACCTTTTTATAAGGGCCTCGTCGGAGATCCGTCGGACAATCTGCACGGCGTCAAAGGCATCGGGCCCAAAGCCGCTGCCGCTCTCCTGCAGCAGTACGGGTCCATCGAGGGGATCTACACCCATCTCCCGGAGGTGAAGCCCTCATGGAGGAAGAAACTGGAGGAGGGGAAGGAGCAGGCGATTTTCTGCCATCGGATGTCGGAGCTCGTCACGAATATCCCTCTCCCCATCCCTCTCGACGCGCTTGCACTCATGGAGATTCCTCCGGAGCCGGTGTTCCAGATCTTCAGGGAGCTCGAATTCACGCTGGTTACCCGCAGGTTCCAGGCATTCCTCCTCTCTTCCTATGGTCGGGCGCATTTTCTTCAGGAGAACCCTGCAGTGGAGGGAGGAGAGACCATTGCCGCGGCGAAGGTTCACCGGGATTCCACTGCGCAGCTTTCACTTCTGTAAATTTGGGGATGAGGGTTTGGGTTGGGAGAAAAAACGCCACGGCTTGAGTTGCATTTTCCCCGCAGCCGGGACGCCGCGTCCCGGTGGTTCGCCCCGTGGCTACGGGGCGTCTGCGACGCGGCGTCGCAGCTGCGGAAAATACAACAACCTGTTTGGATTTCATATTACACAACAGCAGCGCCCTTTCCCGTCCGACCGCGTCCGGGCGGGCATCGGTCTGGCGGGCCGGGTCATCCGGGCGGGCAGGGCGCGGGGGGGGTGCACGACAATTCGGGTCGGTTCGGTATTGGGGTTTGGGTTGGAAAAGAATATGGAGCCGAGAGAGAAACGGTCATCCGGAGAGTCGTTCACTTTTTGTGTTCCTTGATTTTTCGATGAATACAAAAGATGAATTGCGGAGAAGTTTTTCGCTGCAGGACTCGCATGGCGATTTTTTCACCCGAAGGATTTTTCAGGCCGTCTGTATACCAAACGTAGTCAACAGCCTATTGCAGCCATTTCCACTCGTTCTCTAGACTCGGGGTTGTTGCTTATGTTCCGGCTTCCGCCGGAACGATCCTCTTCGATCCTCCCCCTCTCTCTTATGGCTAAGGAACGTGTCATCTCGAGTCTCGATATCGGGAGTGCCAAAATCCGTACCGTCGTCGCCGTCGTGGATGCCGTGGACGGCGGTCAGGTTCCCAGCGTCATCGGCGTGGGGCTGTCCCCCTCACTCGGGATGCGCAAGGGGCATGTGATTGACATCGAGGAGACCATTCACAACATCATTTCGGCCCTGGAGGATGCAGAACGCATGGCGGGGGTGCCGATCAACCATGTCTTCGTCGGCATGAGCGGATCGCACATCGAAGCATTCGACAGCCGCGGCGTCATCGCCATTTCGGGGAGCGAGATCACGGTGGAGGATGTCGCGCGCGTGCTCGAGGCGGCGCAGGCGGTGAGCATCCCCAGCAACCGGAGGATTCTTCACATCGAGCCCAAGTCTTACGCGGTGGACGAGCAGCGCGGGATCAAGAATCCTGTGGGCATGACGGGTATCCGTCTGGAGGTGGAAGCGCACATCATCACGGGGCAGATCCAGCACGTGAAGAACATGGAGAAGTGCATTGATCAGGCGGGCGTGGATATCGACGCGCTTGTGCCGGCGACCATCGCCATCTCCGAGGCGGTGCTCACGAAGCGCCAGAAGGAGCTGGGCGTCGTGACCATCGACATCGGCGCGGGTTCCACGAGTGTGGCCGTATTCGAGGAGGGGACGATCCTCCATTCCGTGGGCCTCCCGGTCGGCGGCGAGAACGTGACGAACGACATCGCCATCGGCCTCCGTACGTCCATCGATACCGCGGAGAAGATCAAGATTGAGTACGGCTCGGTCCTCTCGGCGGAGATTCAGGAGCGCGAGATGATCGACCTCTCCACCGTCAGCAAGATGGACACGCAGACTGTCAGCAAGAAGTACATGGCCGAGATCATGCAGGCCCGGTACTACGAGATTTTCTCGCTCGTGAAGGAGGAGCTGAAGCGTGTCGGGCGCGACGGGCTCCTCCCGGCGGGCGCCCTCCTCACCGGAGCGGCCGTCAAGGCGCCGGGCGTTCTGGACATCGCGCGCGAGGTGCTGGGTCTTCCTGTGCAGATGGGATTCCCGGTGGAGATCGGCGGCGTGATCGAGAAGGTGGATGATCCCGCGTACGCGACCGCTCTCGGCGCCCTCCTCTGGGGGGTGCGCGAAGGGCAGCGCCGGACCGGTTTCTCCATGGCGAATTTCGACGTCCGGCGGGCATTCGGCCAGGTCGGCTCATGGTTCAAGAATCTTCTCCCGTAACCCCGTAACCCCCGTTTCCCCCCTTTCCCATGTCCGACACGCTGCGCTCCCTCTTCTCCGGCTCGCGGGGTTCCTCCTCGGGCTCGAATGGCGGTCTCTTCAGTTCCAAGAGTTCCTCAGCCTCCTCTTCTTCGTCCAAGAGCGGTGACGATGACGCGGGTTCCTCCACGGGGTATCAGGAGGTGCGTCCGGACATGGCTCCGAGCGCCGTCATCCGCGTGCTCGGCATCGGCGGCGGCGGCTCCAATGCCGTCGCGCGCATGATCACGAGCAAGGTGAGCGGCGTGGAGTTCATCGCCGTGAATACGGATGCGCAGGCGCTGTTCCACAGCCCGGCGTCGACGAAGGTCAATATCGGCCGTGGCACGACGCGGGGGCTCGGAGCGGGCGCGAACCCGGACATCGGTCTCCAGGCGGCGAAGGAGAGTTCCGAGGAGCTCAAGAAGGTCATTGAGGGCGCGGATCTGGTCTTCATTACGGCGGGTCTGGGCGGAGGCACGGGCTCGGGCTCGGCTCCCTACATCGCGGAGCTCGCGCGCAGCATGGGCGTCCTCACGGTCGGCGTGGTCACGAAGCCGTTCAGCTTCGAGGGGCTCCGCCGCCGCAAACAGGCGGAGGAGTCGCTCGATGCCCTCCGCGGGAAAGTGGACACGCTCATCACGATTCCGAACGACAAGATCCTCTCCCTCATCGACAAGACGACGCCGCTCACGGAGGCGTTCCAGATCGTGGACGAAATCCTCCGCCACGGCATCGAGGGCATCGCGAACCTCATCACCGAGCACGGGCTCGTGAACGTGGACTTCGCGGACGTCCGCTCGGTCATGCAGGACGCCGGTTCCGCGCTCATGGGCATCGGCTACGGCACGGGCGACAGCCGTGCGGCCGAGGCGGCGCGCGCGGCCATCGATAGCCCGCTCCTCGAGCTCAGTATCAGCGGCGCGAAGGGCATCCTCTTCAACATCACCGGCGGTAACGACCTCAGTATGTTCGAGGTGGACGAGGCCGCGCGCATCATTACCGAGGCGGCGGACCCGGAGGCGAACATCATCTTCGGCGCCGTCATCGACGACGCGTTCACCGGCCAGGTGAAGTGCACGGTGATCGCCACCGGTTTCGACGAGAAGAAGGACGCGATGTCCCTGTCATCTGCGACACCGATGCTCAAGACGCTGCCGTCGTTCAAGAAGACCTCACCCGATGCGAACGCCAAAGCGGAGCGCACGGACGAAGCCATCATCAGGCTCGCCGGGCAGCAATTGAACGAGGAGGAGCTCGAAGTCCCGACGTTCATGAGAAAAAAAATTGGGAAGTAAAAATTCAAGTGTGTGTATTTCTTTCCTCTCCCTACCAGCGTCGCGCTGGGAGGGAGAGGATGAAGGTGAGGGTGGGCGGCGGGCGAGAGTCGGTGCATTTTGAAACTATTTCAACACCCTCACCCTGCCCCTCTCCCTCGCGCTCGAAGCGCGAAGGAGAGGGAATTTTTTTCGCAAACATGCATTCACTGGATTGATATGGCAATATGACTACTGTCATGCATGTTTCCATCCAAAGAATCGACCCCTCCCTCCCCTTGCCCCAGTACCACACCACTGGGTCGGCTGCCTTCGACCTTATCACCCGTGAAACGACGACCATCGCCCCCAGGTCCTTCGGTCTCGTTCCGGGGAACGTGATCGTGAAGGTTCCCGAGGGCTTCGCGCTCCTGATCCTCCCGCGGTCGTCCATGCCGAGGAAGAAAGGGCTCATTTGTCCGCATTCACTGGGACTCATTGACCATGATTACCACGGGCCAAAAGACGAGATCTTCGTCCAGGTTCAAAACGTTACGGATAAGCCGGTAACGGTTGAAAGAGGGGAGCGGATAGCGCAGGGGTTGTTCGTCAAAATCGAGCGTGCCGAGTGGGCTGAGGTCGATGGACACGGTGCAGAGACACGCGGAGGGTTCGGGAGTACCGGGTGAAACGGCCATAGCCTTGGCGACGGCTGATGGCGAAGGAGGTTGCTCTGGGGTTCATACCAGTGATTCGGATTTTGATATCGTTTCCTCTGAAGCGTACAATACTTCTCGTGTCAAAACCCGTGAAGAAAAGCGCCCGGCGTTCCGACCCTGCGACGAAGGGGGATATCGCAGATCTTCGGAAGGAAGTCAAGGCCGACATCGATGCGATGGGCAGTACGCTGCGAAAGGAAATCGGCGGTCTGCGGGCGGAAGTAAAGTCGGACATGAGCGCGATGGAATACCGCATTTTGGACCAGATGACATTGCTTCTCGAACATCATCGAGCGGAGATTATCGGCGCGACGAAAGATGAGATGGAGTCCCTGAAGACCCGTGTCACGCGCCTCGAGCGACATGCAGGGTTGGCGGCGGTGTGAAGATCGGGCGTGCGGAGTGAAAAGATGTTGGCCACCCTTCGGCTCGCTCTGTTTACCCTGAGAGATATCAAAGGACTCGCTCAGGGTCTATTGATGGCACCGAGACACGCGGCGGCTTCGGAAGTACCGGGTGAGCCTAGTCCCAATCTTTCGCGATTTTTTTGATGTTGTTGTAGAGGAATCCTTTTCCTGTTTTTGCATCGCTTCCTTCGGGGATGAGTTGCCCCTCTGCGAACTGTGCGAGCAATCTCATCGCTGCAATCGGGTCTGCGCCTAATTTTCCTGCGATTTTGGCTCCCAGCTCTTCCGGCGTTTCGTTATCCCCGAGTTTCTGTCTCTTGAGGGGTCCGAGGCGGGAGATGGAGTTCACGTCGTGCCGGTCCTTACCGATGACTTCATTGAGCGAGAGAGTGTTCACCGTTTCAATGCCGAGGCTTTTTGCAAGGTTGAATGAGAACGCGTTCATCTTGTCGCGGTAATCGCCGGTGACGATATCGCCCGAGACGGGGACGGTGTTGTTGATTTCATTCCAGCTGAGTGATGGTCTTGATGGGATCTTTGGTTCCATTACTGTGCTCGTCACGAGGTTGTCGTAGTGGACGGACGCCGCGATGGTTGTGGCGAGCTTCGTGAGTTCCGCTTGTGTAAGCGGTTTCGCTCCCGGCACTCCCTCGAGGTACATCCTTGCTCGCGCTGCGTAGTACTGAAAAACGGAGTTATATCCCACGTAGCCGTTCTTCATGGCGGGGGGAGAGACCTTCCACAGGTTACCGGAGAAGACGCTGACGAGAGTCTTCACGTTGTTATAGTCGAGCACGCTCAAAAGCATCGGGATATCCTCGTGGTCGATGTTCTGTGCGACTTTGAGCGCCTTCGCCATACGGTCTTGTGCCGACTTGTTCTGCATGACTTCCTGGTAGAGAAAATAGGTTGTCCGGTAGTCTGGCTCGACGGCCTTTCGCCCGATGCGACTTGCGATCTTCCGGATCTCCGGGAGGGTGTTGTTCTTGTCCGTGAAGTAATCGATGAACGGGAAAGACATGAGTACTCCCCCCTGTTCTCCGGTAAATCCGCGCAGCCGATCCACGTTCATGATGTTGTGCGCGATTCCCTGGATGAGATAGAAGAACTTTTCCTCCATGGTCATCTTTCCGTTTCGCATCGCGTAGTTGAGGACTCCTTCGTAGAGGTGCGGGTTCACCTCTTCCTCTTTCGAGAGAGTTTCGTGATTATCTTCTTTGATCTTGTTTTGGAGGAGTCTATGGAGCATGCCCTTGAGTCCTTTCCGTACGCTCGAGAGGTCGTCGCATGTCGCCTTGAAGCTGTCCTTCCCTTTCGTGATGCCGCCGTCGTTCGTGGTTTTCCAGTGCTCGAAGAGGCTCTTCTCGCCCCAGATATCGGTGATGAGCTTCTGGAGGTAGGTGTTCCGTAGCAGGTTGTCGCGCCTGCAGGGCCCGTGCGGCATCGAATAGCGCGAGAGGCGCTCGAGCGTCGTCCAGAACGGCTCGTGGTCGAAGTCCATGCGTCCGCGGTTCGTGAGGAGGTTCACGATGGCTTTCACCTGGTCGCGGTTGGTCGTCTCGCCGATCATCTTGAGGAGCTGCTCCTCATCGATTTTCTCATACCGCTTCTCCCAGATGCCCACCTCCTCCTGCTCGGAGGCCTTCTCGCGTCCGCGGAAATCGTGCTTCAGCCATCCGAAGTAGGGGATGACCTCCGGGATGAGGCCGGTGATGCGCTCGCCCATCCGGCTGCGCGCGGCCTGGCTCCTGCGATTCCACATGCGGTTGACGTCCTCTTTCATGTCGCGGAACATCGAGATGATGTCGGAGATGCTCATCCACTCGACGTTTCTGGTACACCGCATCCAGAGCGACGCCGCGGTGCTCTGCGGTACGTGTGTGAGGTCCATGCGCTCGAGATCGATCTTCCGCATGGCATTGTCGAAATCCTCCGCGAGTTTTTTCGTCCACTGGAGTTTCGCGTTGAAGTCCGGGGCGGTGTGTCTCCCCGCGGCGAATTCCTCCTTGCAGATCGCGTACCCTCTCTGAAGCTGCGGCAACCACTCCGTGATCTTCGGATCATTCTTGTACTGCGGATAGGCCGAAAGGAATGCGTCGATTCTCCCGATGATCCACTCGACGTTCTTCAGTTCCTGCGCCGGGTCTATGGTTTCTTTTTCTTCCGCTGTTTGGGGTCTTTGACCCTCTTCGTCCACTACTCCTCCTGCTGCCACGAGCTCGTCTATCCCTAAGTCACCCGGTTGGTGGAACTGGAAATCAAAGCCGCCGCCTGTCTCTTCCGGTGTATCTTCTTTGGCATTCTCGCCTAAGAGGAGCGAGAAGAGACTGCGCTCATCCGCAGTCGCTTTTGGCTTGAGGCCCATGCGCCAGTCACTGTAGTGACTTAAGAGCTCATGCATGAATACATCCCGCCCCATGTCACCTTCCAGAGCTTCTTTTGGGATCATCCACGCCTCTTTCAGGCGCTGCTCCAAATCCTCCACCTGGATGCCCTGCGCTCTTGCTGTCTCGGTGAGGGCTCTATGGCTTGCTACGAGGAGACCTGCGAATACCCCGGTTCTCCGCGTGAGGATGTCCAGGATCGCGTGTCCACGCTCATGTGCCAGCACGTCCTCCTCCTTCGCGCCGGTTTCTGCGAGTTTCTGCGAGTTGATGACGATGGTGCCGGTGGCAGAATCGTAATGGCCGTTCGAGTCATATCCTCTCTTGGTGGTTGTCTTGTATTCGTCACTCGACGGTATCCTCCGGGTGAGCTCCGGATCGGTCCAGAGGCTCTGTAAGAGTGCGAGCGCTTTCTCCAGTTCGCTCACTTCGATGGCTGCGTCCTGGAAGGCTTTCGTCCCTCTTTCCTCGATTCTGTGTTCGTCGGCGACGGCGATGAGGTTTCGTACATCGAACTGTCTCTGGCGGAGCCGGTCCGTGAGTCCGAGTGTCGTGCAGACGGTGTGCTGAAGGTACTGCGGCAATTCCTGCATGACGCTCTCGAGCCGTTCCCGCAATGTCTTGCACGTGTCCCCTGTGTTCTCCATGGAGCCGGCGCCTTCGATGGATTCCCGCATGCGTGCGGCAAGCGACGGCATGGCTTCGAGTGACGCGATCTGCTGCGCGTCAGCCTCCAGTGTCTTCATGCCCATCGATCGCACTTTCCAGCGGTGGCGCTGCGAGATTTTGCCCTTGAGGTATGGCAGGTACATCTCCCGCATTCGGTTGAGGTCATTCATCTTCTTGTCGGGATCCAGGCGCTGGATTCGCTCTGCGAGGGAACGCGCGAATTCATCGATGGCTTCGGCGTCTTTTCGTGCGGCGTCCAGATCCGGTTCCAGCGACTTCGTTCTCTCGAGTGTCAGGAGCGCTTCCTCGGCGCACATCATGTACTCGGGGCTCCCGGGGGGTGGGAGAGAGGTAGCCTTTTTCTCATGCTGTGTCCGGATAAATTCGCGAAGTCTCTTGAGATACATTTCCAGGACTTCCTCTTCCATGACGCCCCACGGTTTCCCCTTTGCGCGCGTCACCCCCGGCATACTCTGCAGTCGCGCGTACTCTGCGAGGAGTCTCGTCTGGAGCTCCGCGTCCAGTACACGCTGGACCGTTTCACTCTGCCTCTTGAGTGTTTCTCTGTACTGCTCTCTGCGTGCCTGGGCTCCCTCGTCCGTCGTCGCCGGTCTCCGTCCGTAGAGCCTCCTCTTGCGCTCCGACTTTGTGACGATTTCCTCGGCAAGCTTCACTGCGTCGCGGTCGAGCTCTTCTTCGGTTGGGGCAGATTCCTCTGGCAGGTACTTCTGTCGGGTCTGCGCCAGCTTATTCCGTATCGGT
>Ga0265296_1004789_pt1 | contig 11558 bp, 17 predicted proteins | sample MunlanPumphouse1_FD_189073 | JGI IMG/M metagenome (GOLD analysis project Ga0265296, IMG submission 189073) | Groundwater microbial communities from a municipal landfill in Southern Ontario, Canada - Pumphouse #1 | ecosystem: Environmental > Aquatic > Deep subsurface > Groundwater | place...
TCGACATCGCGGCGGCGGGCCTCGCGGCGCGCGGTGAGGTCAATTCGATGGGCGACAATGAGGTCGGCTTCCTCGAACCCCTCCGTCGCATCGCCAAGAGCGGCAAATCGCCCGCGCATGATTTGATGGACCGCTACGAAGGACCGTGGGGTGGCGACCTTTTGAAAATCTACGACGAACTCAGCTTTTAGGCGACGGGACCAACCCGTTCGTCGGGTTCGAGCCGGATAAGCGGGCGCTGACGACCGGTTATCCGCGCCATCAGGCGCGGGACAAAGGCGTTGGCCTGCGCCCAATTCCAATAAGCGACATAGGCCGGATCGGCGAGGAGATGTTTTTCCTCGGTCTTGGCGCGCCAATAATAAACCCCGCTGACCAGCGCGAGCAGCACGACATTGCGCACACCCTCGGCCCAGCCACCGGCAGTGACGAAGAAGGGCATCGCGCCGATCCACCAGCTGAGATTCTTCGACACATAGGCGGGATGGCGGGTGAACCTGTACGGCCCATGGGTGATGATGCCGCGGTGGGTCAGGTTCGAAAAGCGGATCCCGAATGCCATCGTCGCCCAGCTGTAGATCGCGGTCAGCAGCGCCAGCATGACCGCCCAGACGATCAGCAACGTGTCATGCCCCGCCAGCCAATGCCCCCAGTCGGCGCCGTTCACCTGATAGTCGAGCGGGCCGGCGCTCATTAGGATGAAGGGCGGATAACAGACCAGCGCTGCGACCCACGCCATGCCATAGGGGTTGGCGGTGCGGATATGCGCATCGAGCGGTTTGAGCGTCAGGATATAGCCGACGGTCGCGATATGGACGTCGATCAGATAAAGGAAATTGAGCGCCCAGATCCCCGTCATATAGGGGTTTGCGAGCACCTCGGTCATTGGAACCGTGACCAGCGCCGAAAAGTTGCCCGGCACGATCGACAGCATGAAGGCGGTGAAAAACCCCTTCACCGCCCAGGCGCGCAGATGATGGCCGATCACGCGGCCGTCGACAGGTTGGCCCGGCGCGATCAGCCAGCGGCCGAATTGGTAACAACCATCGCGCGGTTCGATCATCCGGCGGTCGAGCCACAGCATATAGGGCACCGACACAAGCACCAGCCACGGCGCCACGCGTTCGAGCAGGTCCATCGAAAAGGCGTAATTGCCCGTCCAATAATAGCGCATCGTCGCATAGATCAGCGCGATCAGCCCCCATGTCGCCCATAGCCCGGCAAGCTTGGTCAGGCTGATATCGACCGTTTCGCGCCACGGACGGCGCTGCGTCCAATCGATCCCGGTCGATGGATTGCGATGCACCTTGTCGACAAACACCGACCACAGCACCATCGGAATGCCGCACGCGAGCACGCTGGCGATCGCCGAGTTCGGCCCGCTCATCGGCCCGCGCGTCCCCCAGTCGACGCCGAAGAAGGCGGCGATGTTGGGCGCGTAGCGCGCCAGCAGCAGATAGCCGAGCAATCCTGCGAGGCCGACAAAACCCACCCCGGCGCTGACCGCCGAACGCGGGCGCACGGTGCTCAAGGACGGCGACGCAGATTGGTCGGACGGGCCGGACGTATCGGTTTTGGCGATGGAATCCATGCGCTTCGCCCTAGCAAAAATTGGTAAGCAAGCCGTCAATAATATTTAGCGATTCGCGATCGATTTCCCGCCAGAATGGCAGCGTTCCGGCCGTTTGACACCGTTCACCGCATGCCCGGTTCGACTCGGCGCGAGTCGCCCTGCAAAGATTCGCCCCGCTGCAAACGCCCTGTTAAGCCGCCCATCAATCGGGGCGGAGGGCTCCTTATAACAACAAGATGGGGTCGCCACTTGTCATCGAAATTTACGGGCCTGCGCCATTGGCGCCAGCGCTTTAACGCGCTGTTTCGGGACCATGAAATCTTCATTCGCACGCATGGTCATGTTCGATTCTTGCGGATCAGCGCAGTATGGCAAAAGCGCGTTGCGCTGATCGCCGCGATCGTTTTGCTCGCCTGGGCCGGCGCAACGCTCGCCGTCCTGGTCAACCAGCTGCTCACCGCCGACGAACGCGCCGCCGTGGCACAGCAATCGGCGGCTGCCGCCGCGTCGGAAAAGCGCATCGCGCAATATCGCGATCGCGTCGCCGAAAACGCCGCCGACCTCGAAGAGCGGCAGAACCAGCTCGAAGAGTGGCAAAAGACATATTTCGGGTCCGAACCTGCGGCGATTGCCGAAGGCGTGAGCGACGCGAGCGGTGAAACCGCCCAGCCTGCCCTGAAAACCAGTGCCATCGACCCCAGCCTGCCGCCCGAGGCCCAGGCGCTGGCGCGCGTCGCCGCGCGTCAGGAAGCGCTCTCTACGCGCCTGCTCGCGGCGGTCAATGAACGCGCCGCAAATGCCGAAACGGCTGTGGCGCAGCTCGGGCTCAATCCCACCGCGATCATTCGCGGCGCCGCAACCGGCCGCGGTGGTCCGTTCATCCCGTACAAGGGCCGCATGGGCAAAGCGAAGTCGCTTGGCCCGTCGTTCGCCGCGCTCGAAGGCGCGTTGTTCCGCATGGAGGTGCTCGAACGCACCCTCGTCGCCGTCCCGTCGGGCAACCCCGCCGACGTGCTGATGATGTCGTCGGGCTTCGGTTATCGCAGCGATCCCTTCACCGGCGGCGCCGCGATGCATTCGGGGCTCGATTTCCGCGGTCCGATCGGCACCCCGATCCTCGCTGCCGCTCCCGGCCGCGTCAGTTTCGTCGGCACCAAATCGGGTTATGGCAATGTCGTCGAGGTCGATCATGGCCAAGGGATCATGACCCGCTACGCCCACTTGTCGGGCTTTACGTCGAAGGTCGGGGCGCAGGTCGCCGCCGGCCAGCAAATCGCCAAAATGGGCTCGACCGGCCGTTCGACCGGCAGCCACCTGCATTTCGAAGTCCGTCTGAACGGCGTCGCGGTCAACCCGCGCCGCTTCCTGGAGGCCAAAGCCGATGTTCTCGAAGTCAAAAACGACGCCCGACAGCGAGTCGGCGCCATCACTGCCCGGGGTGCCCGCTAAGATGGCGACCGGCGCGCGGCACACGACCTTTTCGATCCTGGGATCGGACGTCGTCGTCACCGGCAACGTCGCCGCCAGCGTCGACCTGCATGTCGACGGCAAGATCGACGGCGACCTGAAATGCGCCAATCTGGTCCAGGGCGAGGCGAGCGAGATCAAGGGCGCGGTCGTCGCCGAGACCGCGAAGATTGCGGGCCTAGTCGACGGGTCGATCGAGGCCAAGACGCTGATCGTCCACGCCACCGCGCGGATCACTGGCGATGTCGTGTACGAAAACATCACGATCGAAAATGGCGGCAAGGTCGATGGCAAGCTGGCGCATCGCCGCCACGGTGCGGGCGTGGCCAAAGCGCCGCCGCTGGAAGTCGTCGAGAACAAGTCGGCGCTGGGCATCTGACCCCGCGGCGCGCCGGGATCGCATGACCGCGCACCAATTCGACATCGACACCCATGTCCATTGGACGTGGGGCCGCGGCGAAGCGCATGGGCGGATCGCCGAACGCTTCGAAACGCGCGTCGAGCGCATCATCAAGGGCGCACGCATCGTCCGCAATGGCTCCGCCGCCAACCCCGCCTATCTGATCGAAATGATCGACGGGCGCGAAGTACTGAAACTCGGCAGCGAACTCAGCGGCGGATGACGCGGCTGATCTGCAACGTTACGCGTGCAGCGCGGCGAGCAGCACCCCCGGCGAGGCGGCGACGCGGCCGTCGAGGCCGAGTTCGCCGACGACCACATAGGACGACAGCGTTTCGGGATCGACGACCCCCATCGCGCCGAGCAGCGCGAGCGCGATCGGCAGGTCGTAATGCGAGCCTTCCTTGGGCAGGTCGGCGGGCGACAGGTTGACCGTGGGCGGCAGCGCGAGGCCGATCGCCGCGATCGCGGCGCGGACGCGCTCGCGGCTTTCGCCGACCGCCTTGTCGGGCAGGCCGACGACGACGCAGCGCGGCAGGCCGGGGGTGATCTGGCACTGCAATTCGACGCGCCTCGAGCCCCAGATAGACAACGGTGGAAACGCTCGCGACCATTAATGCCCCCTGTTTGTTCTCATGCCTTTGGCGACAAAGCGGGGCACGGTCGAGTCGCTTTTGTACCGGTTCGGATGTTGGGGAAAGTGCCGCGCAGCGTGGGTGACATCGAGATTTGACACCATACCAACCAGTTGGTATGTTAATCTGCATGAACCCTAATCAACCCCCTTCGACCCCCGAGTCCCGTCCCGCCGCCGATGCGGTGGCAGGCGTCGGCGCTGGTATCGCAGCGGTGCGCGCACCGCGCGGCAGTGCGCGCGCGGCGTTGATTGCGGCGGCGCACTCGACGGTGCGCAAGCAGGGCTATGCCGCGACGACGGTCGATCAGATCTGCGCCGCCGCAGGGGTGACCAAGGGCGCCTTTTTCCACCATTTCGCATCGAAGGAAGCGCTGGCGGTCGCCGCCGCCGAAGCGTGGACCGAACGCGCGCGGCCGATGTTCGAAATGCCGCCGCACACCCAGTTGCGCGACCCGCTCGCGCGGCTGCTTGGCCATATCGATTTCCGCTTTGCGATGCTCGACGGCCCGGTCGAGGAATTCACCTGCTTCGTCGGCACGATGGTGCAGGAAGCCTTTGCGACGAGCGAACCGATCCGCGCCGCGTGCGAAGCGAGCATCGCCACCTATTGCGAGGCGCTGACCCCCGATATTGAGGCGACGATGGCGCGCTATGGCGCCCCCGAAGATGTCACCGCGCTCGGGCTGGCGCAGCATATTCAGGCGGTGCTGCAGGGCAGCTTCATTCTGGCCAAGGCGACGAACGACCCGGCGATTGCGCGGGAAAGCGTCACCCATCTGAAGCGTTATGTCCGCATGCTGTTTGACCAGCGAGGCAGGCCATGACGCGACAGGCAATTGCCCCGTCGGCGCCCCCGCGCTGACGTACCCCAACCGACCCCCCAAGGAGAGAGACGATGCCTCAGATGATTTTTGTGAACCTGCCGGTGACCGACCTTGCCAGGTCGCAGGCCTTTTATGAAGCGGTCGGCGCGGCCAACAACCCCGCCTTCACCGATGAGACTGCCGCGTGCATGGTGGTCGCCGAAGGATCGATCCACGTCATGCTGCTGACGCATGAAAAATGGGCGACCTTCACGTCAAAGGCGATCCCCGACGCGCATACGACGGCGCAGGTGCTGCTGTGCGTATCGGCCGACAGCCGCGCCGAAGTCGATGCGCAGGTCGCCAAGGCGACGGCCGCGGGCGGCAAGGCCGACCCGACCCCGACCCCGACCCAGGAATATGGTGACTTCATGTACGGGCGCAGCTTCGAAGATCCCGACGGCCATATCTGGGAAGTGATGTGGATGGACCCCGCCGCGATCCCCGCCGGCGAGCCCGCCGAAGCCGCCGCCTGACCGAACCGCGGAGGGGAACGGACAGCCACCCTTGCAAAGGCCGCCGTCCCCTTCCCGACGGGAGACCGAAGATGAGTTTCCAGGCCTATCTCGACAATGTCGAGGCCAAGACCGGCAAGTCCGCCGAAGCATTGAAAGCGATCGCGATCGACAAGGGTCTGGCCGTCGCCAACGGCCTTGCGCCCGGGGTCAAACCCGGTGCGGTGATCGACTGGCTGAAGGGTGATTACGACTTGGGCCACGGCCACGCGATGGCGATCGTCGCCTATCTCAAAGGGAAGCGGACCTAGAGGCCGCCCGACATTTTCGTCATCCGGTCCAGGGCCGGGATGGCGAAAGGAAAAGGAAGAGGAACCAAGCATGCCCGTCAATCCCGATGCCGATATCGAAATCATCGCCTTCGACTGGGTTCCCGACTTCGCGCGCGGCTTTGTCCGCGACCTGCGCCCGCGCTGGGCGTGCGAGGAGCTGGGGATCGATTATGCCGAGGAACTGATCAGCGCAGTCGATCGTCCGCTCGATCATTACCGCCTGCAACCATGGGGTCAGGTGCCCGTGCTGCGCGACGGCGACATCACCTTGTTCGAAAGCGGCGCCATCATGCTGCATCTGGCGGCCAAGGATGCGCGGCTGCTTCCGACCGGTGCGCAGGCCCGCGCCGACGCCACCGCATGGGTGTTCGCGGCGCTGAACAGCGTCGAGCCGATGATGTTCGAATTGGGCAATGTCGACATATTCGCGAAGGACGAGGAATGGGCGAAGCTGCGCCGCCCCGGCCTGATCGACTTCATCCGTGAACGTTTCGGCCGCCTGTCCGACGCGCTGGGCGACAAACCCTATCTGCTCGGCGACTTCAGCATCGCCGACATCGCGATGGCGACGGTGCTGCGCGAAGGCGTCGAGGCCGGGCTGATCGCCGAATTTCCGCGGCTCGCCGCCTATCTCGATCGCTGCACGGGCCGGCCAGCTTTCACGCGCGCGATGGCCGCGCAGCTGGCATCATTCAAAGAAGAGCCGGTTACGGCCTGAATTACCTGCCCCCTAAGGAGAGACAAGATGACCTATGTGGAAGGATTTGTCGTGGCGGTGCCGACTGCCAACAAGGAAGCGTATCGCAAACATGCCGCCGACGCCGCCGCCCTGTTCAAGGAGTTCGGTGTGGCGCGGATGGTCGAGGCATGGGGCGACGACGTCCCCGACGGCAAGGTCAATGACCTGAAAGGCGCGGTGCAGGCGAAGGAAGACGAGACCGTCGTGTTTAGCTGGTTCGAATATCCCGACAAGGCGACCCGCGATGCCGCGAACGAAAAGATGATGAGCGACCCGCGCATGGCGGCGATGGGCGGCGACATGCCGTTCGACGGCAAACGGATGATCATCGGCGGCTTCGATTCGATCGTCGACGACAGTAGCGGCGGCGCGATGGGTTATGCCGATGGCTATGTCCTGCCCGTGCCGGACGGCAACAAGGACGCCTATCGCGCGCTCGCCGAAAAGGCGTCGCAAGTGTTCCGCGACCATGGCGCGACGCGCGTCGTCGAAGCCTGGGGCGACGATGTCCCCGATGGCAAGGTCACCGATTTTGCCCGCGCCGCGCACAAGCAGGACGGCGAAACCGTCGTGTTCAGCTGGGTCGAATGGCCGAGCAAGGAAGCGCGCGTGGCGGGCTGGGAAAAGGTGATGGCCGACGAACGGATGCAGCCCGACGGCACCGAAGATCCGTTCGACGGCAAGCGCATGATCTATGGCGGCTTCGCGCCGATCGTCGAGGCCTGAGCCAATCCTCCCTGTGGCGCAGCCATGGGGAGGAGGCAGCGCAAAGCGCTGACGGAGGGGCTTTGGCGCTAAGTCGCCGCCTCTCCACCATCGCCTGCGGCAACGGTACCCCTCCCCATCGCTTCGCGACGGGGAGGGTCGAGAGGAGAGAGACGATGAGCACACCCGCCAATTTCATCTGGTACGAACTGATGACCAGCGATCCCGCCGGCGCCGCCGCCTTTTATGGCGCGGTGGTCGGGTGGACGATCGCCAGCCACGCCGACCCCGCGGCGGGCGACATGGATTACCGCATGATCGGGCGCAGCGATGGCGGCAACGCGGGCGGGGTGCTCGCGCTGAATGCCGACATGCTCGCAGGCGGGGCCCGGCCGATCTGGATCGGCTATCTGGAGGTCGACGACGTCGATGCGGCGGTCGATGCGATCAAGGCCGATGGCGGCGCGGTGCAGATGCCCGCGACCGACCTGCCCGTCGGACGCATCGCGATGGTCACCGACCCGCAGGGCGCGCCCTTCTACATCATGGACCCGATCCCGCCCGAAGGTGGCGGCGAGAGTGACGTCTTTTCGGTGACCGAGCCGCAACGGGTGCGCTGGAACGAGCTGTCGACATCCGACCCTGACGCCGTGGTCGCTTTCTACACCAAGCATTTCGGCTGGGGGCAGGAGGGTGAGATGGATATGGGCGAGATGGGCGCATACCGCTTCATCCAGTGCGGCGACGTCGGCATCGGCGCGGTGATGCCGCTGATGCAGGGCATGCCCTTGTCGATGTGGTCCTATTATATCGGCGTCGACGACATCGACCGCGCGCGCGCCGCGGTGACCGCGAACGTCGGCACAATTACCAACGAACCGATGGAAATCCCCGGCGGCGAATATGCGATGAACGCAATCGACCCGCAGGGCGCGCATGTCGGCTTTGTCGGACCACGCACGTAGATCGAGGAGAGTGACGATGGACAATCAGACACCCACGAGCGGGCTGACCCCGCATATCGCGATCGCCGACAAGCGCGCCAGCGAGGCGATCGATTTCTACATCAAGGCATTCGGCGCGACCGAGCGCGCGCGAGTGCCCGCCGACGACGGGGTGCGGCTGATGCACGCGCATCTGACGATCAACGGCGCGTCGCTGATGATGCACGACGAATTTCCTGAATATGTCAGTGAATTGTCGGGCAAGCCCGATGGCGTCACGCTGCACCTGCACGTCGACGATGCCGACGCCTGGTTCGACCGCGCGGTCGCTGCGGGCGCGAGCGTGGTCATGCCGCTCGACAACATGTTCTGGGGCGACCGTTATGGGCAGCTGAAGGATCCGTTCGGCCATCAATGGTCGATCGGCGCGCCGACCAAGGGAGCGGTGAAATGAGCACGAACCGACACCCCGTCAGCCTGTGCCTGTGGTATGACAAAGATGCCGAAGAGGCGGCGAATTTCTATGCCGCGACCTTTGCAGACAGCCATGTCGGCGCCGTCCACCGCGCACCGAGCGATTTTCCCGGCGGCAAGGCTGGCGACGTCCTGACCGTCGAATTCAGCGTGCTCGGCGTGCCGTGCATCGGCCTCAACGGCGGCCCGATCTTTCCGCACAGCGAGGCCTTTTCGTTCCAGGTCCACACCGACACGCAGGAAGAGACCGACCGTCTATGGAAAGCGATCGTCGACAATGGCGGCGCGACCAGCGCCTGCGGCTGGTGCAAGGACAAATGGGGTCTCAACTGGCAGATCACCCCGCGCGTCCTGACCGACGCGATGGCGCACCCCGACGCGGCGGTGAACAAGCGCGCGTTCGAGGCGATGATGACGATGACCAAGATCGATATCGCGGCGATCGAAGCCGCGGTGAAGGGCTGAGCGATGCTGATCCTCTATGCCCACCCCTTTTCGTCCTACAGCTGGAAGGCGCAAATTGCGCTCGACGAGAAGGGGATCGATTTCGACTATCGCAATGTCGACCCCGAATTTCCCGAGCATGGCGAGCAATTGCGCGCGCTGTGGCCGGTGGGGAAGTTTCCGCTGCTCGTCGATGGCGACCGGACCCTGTTCGAGACGTCGATCATCATCGAATATCTCGACCGCGTGCAGCCCGAGCCGCGGCTGATTCCCGTGGATCCCGATGCGGCGCTGCGGGTGCGGCAGCTGGACCGCGTTTTCGACCTGCATGTGATGGCGGTGATGCAGGACATTGTAAACGACCGCATCCGCGGACCGGAGGGCCATGCGCCGATGATCGTCGACAAGGCGCGGGCGGCGCTCGACACCATCTATGGCTGGCTCGACACGCAATTGGCGGGCGGCGGCTGGGCGACGCCCGATGGCTTCACGCTGGCCGACTGCGCCGCTGCGCCGTCGCTGTTCTACGCCGAATGGGTGCATGAAATTCCGGCCGAGCTGACCAATTTGCGCGGCTATCGCGCGCGGCTGCTCGCGCATCCGTCTGTCGCCCGCGCGGTCGATGGCGCCCGCCGCTACCGCCACTATTTCCCCGGCGGCGCCCCCGACCGCGACTGATTGTTCCAAGGAGACCGACATGACCGCTACGGCCGACAATGGATGGGCGCTGTCCATCACCCGACACATCGCCGCCTCGCCTGAAAAAGTGTGGCACGTCCTGACCGAGCGCCAGACCGATTGGTGGTGCCCGCTGCCGTGGCGCGCCGAGTTTCTGGTGCAGGATTGGCGCGCGGGCGGGCAAACCAGCGTCGTCATGCACGGCCCCGACGGTGAGGAGCATCCGCATCAGGGCATTTTTCTGGAAGTGACCCCGGGGGTTCGCTTTGTATCGACCGACGCCTTTGTGGTCGGCACCGACGGGCAATTTATGCCCGCCGCGCCGTTCATGGTCGGCTGCTGGGAGATCGCCGCCGAAGCGGGGGGCACGCGCTATACCGCGACCGCGCGCCATTGGGACGAAGATGCGGCGCGGCGGCACAGCGAGATGGGCTTTGAGGACGGCTGGGGTGCGTGCGCCGACCAGCTCGTCGCGCTGTGCGAGCAAAGCTAGGCGTCCCACAACGGGGTTAACGCGCCACTGACCTCGCTGCTTGACGCCTTGGTAGCGGCGCGTGCGCGAGAGCAGGGGCATGGTTTCCCCCGTCGCCCTCGCCCGCAGCTTTTTCGTCGCGCTTTGCGCGGCGGTGCTGGCGTTCGCCCCGGCGCAGGCGCAGCAAGGCCTGACCGTCACCACGACGGTTAGCTGGACGTGGGAAGAAGTCGGCGACGATGACGACGGCGCGGTCTTCGACGACGAGGCCGCGTTGCTCGACGACGACGCGCTGGCCGAGGACGCCGACTTGGCGGTGACGCGGCGTTATGCACCGAGTTCGACGCTGGCGACGCTGGGCCGGGCCAAGGCTCAGTTTGGTCCCTTTGCGGTTGTCGACGCAACGACCGTGCGCATGGCGGGCGACGTCACCTCGGCGACGCCGCGCCAGTTCGCCGCGATGCTCGCCGCCTTTCCCGGCCTAAAGCGGCTGGAGATGGTCGACTGTCCCGGCAGCCTCGACGAGGAAGCGAATTTGACATTGGCGCGCGCGATCCGCCGCGCAGGGATGGAAACCGTCGTCCCGAGTGGCGGTTCGGTGCGGTCGGGTGCGGTTGAGCTGTGGCTCGCAGGCAGCACCCGCCGCGCCGCTGCGGACGCCGAATTCGGGGTGCATAGCTGGGCCGACGACACCGGGCGCGAGGCCAATGATTACGCCGCGAGCGACCCGGTCCACGCCGAATATCTCGGCTATTACCGCGAAATGGGGATGGACGACGCCAAGGCGCGCGCCTTTTACGCGCTGACCAACAGCACCCCGTTCGACGAAGTGCGTTACCTGACCCGCGACGACATGGCGCGCTTCGTCACGCTGCACTGACCGCCCGTCCCGCCGCGGGCTTGCGTCCGCGAAACAGCGCCCCCACATCGGCCTTCATGGCGAAACGCAGCCTTTACCAGCGATTGCGCTCGACCGCGCAGGTGCGGCTCGCGCTGTTCGTGCTCGGGGTGCTGCTGATGGTGCTCGCGCCGATTGTCGGGGTGCTGCCCGGTCCCGGCTTTCTGATCCTGTTCCCCGTGGGGCTGATGCTGTGCCTGCAGAACAGCGCGTGGGCGAAGCGCGTCTATGTCCGCTTCAAATGGCGCCACCCGCGCTATGCCGCGTGGACCGACCGGGTGATGCGGCGGACCAGCGCGGCGCGGCGGCGCGCGCGCGAGGCGCTGATCGCCGCCGATGGCGAAGCGCTGGAAAACCGCCGTGATGCCAATTGACTTTCCGCCGACTCTCGCTTATCCGCGCCTCCATCAGTGGCCGCCCACGTTTGGCGGCCCTTTTCTGTTAGAGCCTTGCAAGAGATTTAGGGACAACCGCGAT
>Ga0265296_1004790_pt1 | contig 11555 bp, 7 predicted proteins | sample MunlanPumphouse1_FD_189073 | JGI IMG/M metagenome (GOLD analysis project Ga0265296, IMG submission 189073) | Groundwater microbial communities from a municipal landfill in Southern Ontario, Canada - Pumphouse #1 | ecosystem: Environmental > Aquatic > Deep subsurface > Groundwater | place: Canada...
TTTTTTAAACTGCAAATCCTTTGGGATGTCAACCAGGACCGGACCCGGACGCCCTGATGACGCGATGTAAAATGCTTCTTTAATAATAAGAGGAATATCTTCCGCTTTTTTTATCAGATAATTATGTTTTGTGATAGGAATTGTTATTCCGGTAATATCGGCTTCCTGGAAAGAATCCCGCCCCAGAAAAGATGTCCCGACCTGTCCCGTTATCGCTACAATCGGAATGGAATCCATGTGAGCGTTTGCAATTCCGGTTACAAGGTTTGTCGCACCCGGTCCTGATGTCGCGAGACATACTCCGACTTTTCCGGTTACTCTGGCGTAACCATCGGCCGCGTGGACGGCTCCCTGTTCATGGCGCACTAAAACATGTTTTATTTTTTTTTCAAAATAGAGGGCGTCGTAAATTGGCAGAACAGATCCGCCTGGGTAGCCAAAAATTACTTCTACACCTTCGCATTTCAGGGATTCGAGTAGCGCCTGCGCGCCTGTTAGTTCCATATTGGGATTATATCATAATTTACTTATCGAAACTTGACCCGATCGTAAAATAATATTGTACATCCGCTTCCCATGATCCTGGTTTTCCGGCTGCGTCAAGGGTCCTTGTTTCTGTTACGTAAAATTTGGCATATCCTGATGGCGCACATTTAACAACATATGAATGTCCAGGTAATAATGGCCAAATACCAGAACCTGTTGACTCCCATGTTGTTGGAATAGACGTAACACTGCTTAACGGCACTGCACCAACATGATGTTGCGTTAAGGTGTATGTGGGTGACCAAGCTGGTGCCCACCAAATATATATATTATCCCTCGGATATGTTGTTCCCTCTACCGTTGACCATTGCCCTGTATCAGGATTCCAATTTGCTGTTCCACCATCGCTTTTATCTGTTTCAGTCGTAGCAACACCACTATTAAAATCAAATCCTAAGTGTTTCAATGTAGCGGTCGCATAAACTGTAGCAGATGGGACGGATGTTGTTTGACCGCATCCTTGAGCGACAACCAAACAAATTCCAATGACCAATAGATATAAACTAACGGCCCTCACCCCTACCCCTCTCCCTGAGGGAGAGGGTTGTTGAACACAAGATATACTTTTAGCTTTGACTTGGGTGAGGGTATTTTTACCTTTTGCTTTTTTCATTTTTATCTCCTCCTTTTTTATTACGGAATACTGTAAGAAATTAGCTCCCGATTAATTGTTGTCGTCTTAGTTGAAGTTACCTGCTTGCCATCGCTTCTAATTGCGCTTTGTTTTAATGTTTCAACAGCACCTACTCTTATAAGTCCTACACCAGGCGCATAGTATTCTGTCCCAGCAGTCGTATAAGTATCCGTCTTGACAGTGACAGTATAAGTATTTTTTGTTTTTCCATCTTCTGATTCCTCTGTTACAACTCCTGTTTGGTCTGGTTTTGTCAAAGTCAGGGTCCTATTAATTTTAAGCGATTTTTCAAACGCAACTCCAGCTGCAGTGATTGTTTCAAAGTCATCACCAACAACATCGGATTCTTTTGCACCGATGTTAATAGCCAGAGTGCTTTCTGTGCTTGCGACTTTCATATCAAATGATGTACCCCAAGTTGTCTGCGGTTCTTGAAGATCAGTCGGCATTATGCGCCAATAGGGAGAAAACTCTATTAACTCAACCCCATTGCCATATAGTTTGTTATAAACCCAGTAGCCGCTTGCTTCTGAACATTTATATTTAATATTAACTTCTTCGATTGTTTCCGTAATTTCATTAGTTGAGCCACCAGTGACGGTTCTAATAACGGTATTCGTTGTTGTAGAGGTAGTTGGCTTTCCTGTGGAATAAGTTGTGTTTATATTCTGTGTATCGGAATAAGTATACTGTGCTCCAGTTATCATCGGAAAGTAACTTCCGGAAACATTTATTGCAAGATTTTGAGTTAATGTTGTTAGACCGCTCCCGCTTAATTCAAATTTAATAATTACTGTTTTACCTATATCGCTAAGCTTTGGCGTCCACACAAATTCTTTACCATTAAGGATACGATTAAAAGTTGCCCCACCCGACGAAAAAACATCAGATGTTGAACTGGCTGTAACGGAATAATTTTTGTCATCTTTGCTGTATCTCAAACCACCCCTGACCAAACCGTATACCGGGATATCGACCTTCTCGTTAGCAATAACTGTAATTTCGCTAACCGGTTCAGTCCGGTTAAACTGCCTGATAGGATATAGAAGAGCTTCGGCATATTCAGGAACAATATTTATACCTCCTGCGCTGTAAGCTAATTCCGTAAAACCAACGCATGATATCTTTGTAGAATCTGATATGTTTAAGAATGATCCGCCGCCAACGTCCCTGAAACCAACTCCAATTTTATCAATCGCATACTTTGCAATTGCCTTTCGATGATCTTTTGTCATTGTAATACCTTTTGGGCGTCTTGCGCCGATAAAAATATGCTGTCCGCTTAGAGTTTTAAAATTATCCAGAGTGGAATATTGCACACCATCTTGATTTTGGCCTAAACTTGGCGCTATAGGAGTGCTCTCAATTACAGTTGATCCGTCATTTGTATTAAGATCAGGATTTGTTGTGCCCAAATATAAGCCGGTATGCCCCGGAAACCAGGCGCCGTCATTTGTACTGGTCATTGCATTAGTTAAGACGTAAATCAGATCTCCTTTTTTTAAATACCTTCCGGGAAGTCCCAGCACCAAATAAGCGGGATATTCCCAAAAATATGAAAATACAGAAAAGTGAGATGTTTTAAAAGAGACTGTGCTTTCCGCAGTATTTATGGCTTCAGGAGTAATAAACTGAAAATAACTAATTTCAGAACCGAGATCTATTCTTGGATTGCTTGCACTATACGAAAGAACACTAATCTTTGAGGTGTCTGAAATTTTGTTTGGATCATACTTGAGGGTAACTATTGCCTCTTTTGAAAGAGTCAGACTCTCCGGTTCAACTCTCATATATCCAGCAAATCCTTCTTCAAGATCTGAAACAGTTTTTGGTTTTGTGACGCTGATCTGCGTCTCCAAAGTAAGCGCTCCAGCAGACAAAACAACTTTTGATCCGTCAGAAAATTCAATTGTTCCGCTGCTAGTTGATGAAATTGTTTGCGTTGATGTTTCTGTCTCTGCGGCTGTTCGCGTACTGGGTATTGCGGTACTCGTGCTGGTAGCAGTTGGATTAATCTGCCCACAACCAACCGCTAACGCGGTAATAACCAAACAAATTCCAATAACAAAACCGATGCACCTCACCCCTTTTATCTTTTCCATTTAAATTTCTCCTAAAAAGTAGGAACCTGTACCGGGGTATATCTATCAGTAGTTGTTCCATCGCCTAACTGTCCATTCTTATTATTTCCCCAAGCCCAGACAGTTCCAAGATTTTTAAGGGCAATGCTATCGGCTAATCCTGCAGAAATAGCAGTTACATTTGTTATAGTAGAAACCTGTACCGGAGTAGATCTATCAAGAGTTGTTCCATCGCCTAACTGGCCTTGGCTATTACTTCCCCAAGCCCAGACAGTTCCATCATTTTTAAGGACAATGGTATGGTCATCTCCCGCATCAATAGAAATTATATTAGTAAACACTTGAGCTAACCTGATAGAAGCACTCACTCTCGCAGACCTATTATCTGCTCCATCTTTAAACCAAATAGAAACCTCTTTTGTGCCGTTATTGCTGGATAAGGTAAAAGAGATTGTTGCACTGTATTCTGTAGTAGCTGTTACTGATACCCAGCTAGAAGCAGAAACTACAGGAGTAGTTGTTTCTTCTGATACATAATATCCGGTAACCCCTACATTATCTGTTGCTGATACCTCCAAAGTTACAGAAGTAGATCCGGTTGAGGCTGCCCCGCCATTAATAGTAATGTTTGGACTGCTGGGTGCAGTGGTATCATTAGCTGCAGTGTTTGCGGTTAGGGTTATAGTCTCTGGTGTTACAGTTTGACCTACAATAACTTCGACGGTTACAGATCCGGTTACATAACCTGTTTTGATTGCTTGAAGAGTTTTTACCCCTGCAGTTACATCTGTAAAAGTATATTCTCCGGTAGCGTTAGTAGTTTTTGTTGTTGAAGTGCCCACTATTGCTACAATTGCTCCAGATAGACCGGAACCCCCGGCTCTTACTTGTCCAGTAATGTTTCCAGTGCTTGTCCCGCTGCCTTGGGATGCAGATTGAGTTTCACTTACTCCCATTTGGCCACAGCCAAACAAGCTTACAACAAACAGCATACAGCTAACAACTAATAGGCCGTAAGCTGCCTGCCTGCCGGCGAGGCAGGTTTGTTGTTTGTTAATTGAATTTTTCATTTTAGCACTGCTCCTGTATTTGCCGACGTTACCATTCTCGCATATCGTGAAAGCCAGCCGGTTGTGATCTTCGGTTTTGGAGCTTTCCAGGTTTTGAGCCGTTTTTTTATTTCCGCCTGCGGAACCTTTAAATCCAATTTTCGATTTGGAATATCAATTTCTATTATGTCACCGTCTTTAACAATTGCTATGGGCCCGCCGTCTGCGGCCTCCGGTGAAATATGTCCGATGCACGGACCCTGCGTCCCTCCGGAAAATCTTCCGTCAGTCAAAAGTCCGACAGTATCTCCAAGACCCATGCCGACTATTGCAGATGTCGGAGCAAGCATCTCGCGCATTCCCGGCCCGCCCTTAGGTCCTTCATATCTCACAACAACTACATGGCCGGCTTTTATAATACCAGCCCATATTGCTTTCATAGCGTCCTCTTCGCTGTCAAATACTTTTGCTTTACCGATTATTTTTAAAGCTTTTTGGCTTACTGCTGTCTGTTTCACGACGGAACCGTCGGGCGCGAGAGATCCTTTTAGGACAGCAATCCCGCCCTCTTTGTGGTAAGCATAATCCATAGTTTTTATAATTTCGGGGTCAAGAACTTTTCCCTCTTTTGCGATTTGCGTGATATTTTTCCCTGTAACAGTCGGCGAACTCAAAACTTTTGATTTTAAGACAGAAAGCGCAGCCGTTACTCCGCCCGCGGAATCAAAATCTTCCATAAAATATTGTCCCGCAGGAAGCAAATCAATTATGTGCGGAGTCTTTTTGCTGATCTCGTCAAACATTTCAAGAGTAATATTTATTCCGGCATCGTGCGCGACCGCGGGAATATGTAGAGCAGTATTTGTTGATCCTCCAAGCGCCATATCAAGCATAATCGCGTTAATAAACGCGTTTTTTGTCATGATTTTTCTTGACGTAATATTTTTTTTGATAAGTTCGACGATCTTTTCGCCGCTCTCGAACGCGATTCTTTTTTTCTTGGCGGATACCGCGAGCGCTGTTCCGCATCCCGGAAGTGATATTCCAAGAGCTTCGCAGACGCAAGCCATAGTATTCGCGGTGTATAATCCCTGGCATGCTCCGGCTCCAGGGCAGGCTTCTTCTTCCAGAGCGTAAACATCTTCTTCGGTAACATAACCTGCTTTGCATTTTGCGACCATCTCAAAAGTATCCCTTACGAGAGACAACCTTCGGCCAAAACTTTTTCCGGACATCATCGGCCCCGCGGCAACAACTATACAAGGAATATCAAGTCTTGCGGCAGCCATTAACATTCCGGGCGTGATTTTGTCGCAGCCGGTCAATAACACCAGTCCGTCCAAAGCATGCGCCTGCGCGACTGATTCGATTGAATCCGCAATCAATTCACGCAGAGGAAGTGAATAATGCATTCCGTAATGGCCCATAGCTATTCCATCACAGATACCCGGAATACCAAAAATAAAAGGACGACCTCCACCGGAGTAAACACCGTTTTCGATTGATCTTTCAAGCGCTCTCATGTCAGCGTGCCCCGGCACAAGATCAGTAAAGCTCGAAGCTATTCCGATATAAGGTTTTTCAAAATCAGATTTTGTAACCCCCGTCGCATGCATAAGCGCCCTGTGAGGTGCCCTGTCTAATCCTTTTTTTACTCTGTCACTTCGCATTTAAATCAGCTCCCCCGCCCCGACTTGTCGGGGCTTATTATCAAAATTATATCATTAAGAAAGAACAAATTACACAATCTTATTTGAATAACAACAAAAAAAATAATCTTCACAAAACTGAAATTTTTAGTTTGTTTTGTCGATAAAAATCTAGAGACATTCGGGGGGAAAAATTATGGGAAATATCACTCCACAAACCGGTTTGCATATGTTGGAACGATGGACCAGCGGACAATTGAAGCTCAAAGAATCAAATCCGATGCACAAAGTCGGTGTTCCTGTTTCCGCGGAAATCCGCCTGCCTGGAGGAACCGGCGCAACGGGATCAATAAGAAACATGGCTGGAGGTCTTGGAATATTACAATATGATACTGTGACTGCTGACGCAAATCCTTTGATGCAGCTTGAAGATTTTAGACTTTTTCATACATCGCTTGCGCATACTCTGGGAAGAGGAATTCAAAGCATCGGATCTCATTATGAACAACTCATGTCTCCATCACCATGGGGTATAGAAAGAAACGAACAATTTCTTCCGCTCGGAGTAATATTTAACGCCAATATGGGCGGAGGAGAAAAAGAACCGGTCTACGGATATCTATACAGGGATCTTATGGAAAACAGGGCCGATACTCCGGTTGTATTATTTCAAACTTTAAGGCCCGGTATAACAGATGTTTTTTATCCGCCGAACGGTTCTCCTGATTGCCTAAGGTCACAAATTGTTCTTGGCGAAGGCACGTTCCAGCTTGCAAAAATACTCGGTATATTTGATCCTGCAAAGTCGAACCCTCTCGGGACAGCAATAATTAACGACTGCCATGGTGCGTTGATAGCAAGCGAAATCTTAAAAGACCATCTGCTTGATGGAAAAGATTGGGAAACAGCTCTTACAGCAACCAGAAGACAATGCGTAACGACGATTCACGCTCCGCAGCCCGGGACGGTAAACAGATTCGGCCCTAATATATTGAGAATGTTTTATGATCGCGAAGAAATAAATATGCTTTACAGGCTTGGGATGGATCACGAAGATAGCCATGCGTTTAATACACTAAATCTTGCCCTTGTTCTTTCCGGTGGATTTTCCTGCGTATCGCCTGGCCATTTTGAAATTACCATGGACAGGGAAAATAATCTTGTCCCGTCACATATATTGGACCGAGTCGCCGAAGGCACGAAGCTTGCAGCAATCACATCAAATATCGTAAGCCCTCTTGTCTGGCTTTCTCCTCACAGGCAGGAATTATTGGAAAAATTCATTCCCGGAGTTCTTACCAATCCGGACGTATGGATTGGGCCGGAAAAAAATAAAGGATGGAATCTTGAGCTATTCGGAAATCTTATGATGAATCAGGAATTTAAAAAAGGGCTTATTAAAAGCCGCGAAGCGGACAGAAAAACCCTTTTAGAATTTTTATCGGAAGAGCGAGATATAACCGTTCCGGACAACGCGATTATATTCGGGGCGATGAGAAGAGCAACCGCCTACAAATTAAACCAATTAAATGATCTTTTGGAAAATGAGTATGAAAACCTGGTCGGCATATCAGAAAAGCATGGTCCGGCATTCCTTCTTTTCGGAGGAATTGCTCCTGATACTGATTATGAATCTCTAGCAGCTCTTGAAAGACTTTTAAAAAACATTAAAAAGATCAACAACGCAAATAACGGTCTTAGAGCCGCGTTTGTCGAAAATTACAATGAATATATGTCCCATATTATTTTAAACGGTGTAGATATTTGGGGTATGTTTTCAGACGCGACAACCCCGAACGTTCAATTAAAAGAAGCTTTTGGCCCTTCCGGCGGCAAAGCTTTAAACGCAGGGGCTCTTTGCATAGGAGGATCAGATGGTTGGGCTCCTCACTTTAATGATGGAGCCAGAGCAACAACAATCTTTGGACCTGTAACCAATGTGCATGGAAATGACGTCGGCAGGAATTTAAGAAGCATCACTGATCATCAAATGATAAAATTGGGAATAAGACAAGTCACCGCGGACAGCTTCGCGAAATCTTTTGGAGACCTCTGTATAATTGCCAGAGAAGAAAGAAACCTGATTGGCATAGGTCTGGGACATTTATCATGGTCGTTAAACATGCGACTTGCCGCGATGAGAAGCGGGTTATATAATTTTCATCCCGTCCAGCTCCTCCGTGCGTTAGAAAGGCTTTCGCAGGATGTGAGCGCGCTGACGGGAGAAGTTTGCTCTAGGTAAATGATTGATTTATTCGCGAGAAATTTTGACTCTCACCATCCTCTATGATAATATTTTTGTTACATGAAAAAAACCGCATTATTTTTATGCATTTTATTATTTAACGCCTCAATATGTCTGTCAGCAGAACTAACCAATATCCGTTTCAGCAGAAGCGATGAAAAAGTCCGCATCGTATTTGATTTTGATACTCGCGTAGACTACAAGACAGGCAGCAACACCGGCCAGCTATTGATAAAACTTCCCGACACCAAAACATCCATAGAATCAATAAACATTGACGACCCGATAATCGAAACCGTCACGGTAAAAAAACCGGATTCGAGCTCCGAGGCATTGAGCGCTGTCGTAGACATCCGGCAAAAAGTAAAAGCCAGGATTTTTCCGCTTGAAAACCCGTTCCGAATTGTCGTTGACCTTATAAAAAAGGCAACTGACGAAGCAATAAAGGAAGAACCCAAGGCCGATGAGATAGTCTGGTCCCGTCTAAAAACAATAACCCACATAAAAGACGATGAAAAAATCAGGCTTGTCCTGGTGTTAAACAATATACCGGAATATTTTATTTCCTCAACCGAATCCATGGTGCGGCTTGAGCTGCCCTACACAATCGCGTCAAGAAAAATGGAGGATATAATCTCTCTCGACGACAAAATGGCGGAATACGCGCAGATTAACAAAGAAAACGACAAGACCGTTTTGGTAATTCCGCTCAAATCTCCCGCAAAACCAAAAATTACGGTGATCAAGGCCTCGGGCAAAATCATTCTGGACCTGATGAGGCAGTTTTCGGATGACAACACATCTGACATTGCAGGGGGCATTCAGTATTTGAACACAAAACAATGGACAAAAAACGGAGCAGTCGAGATCCATACATTGTTGCTGGACAAGAACCTGGTTGAATTAAAACCCGTGCTTGCCAAATCAAAAAAATCAGAGGCAAAAAGCGACGACGGGAATATTTTTTCTAATTTTGTCGGCGGGATAACATCTTTCTTTAGCGGGAGCAAACAATCACAAAACGCAAAAACAGTCTGGAGGCCGTTTACCAAGAAAAAAACAAGCCAGATGGCAAAAGACGAAAAAGCAGCTGCAGCGGTAAACGGGACATACTTCGGGCCAGGAGGGCGCCCACTCGGAGTTCTTATGATCAACAAGAAATTTATCTCCTCCCCTATTTACAACAGGACGGCTCTGATAAAAACATCGGAAGGCAAATACTTAATAAGCAATGTCGATATAAAAGGTTATATTGAGTCCTGGGACGGGACTAAACTTGCGTTTGACGGATTTAACGCGCCGATCCTCCACAACGAAATAATGGTTTATACTCCGGAATTTCAACAAACGTATCCGGAGCAAATGGGTACAGACATAGTTGTCTCCGGCGCAAAAGTAACCGATATCAGATCCGGCAACAGCAAAGTCCCGGACGATGGATATGTCATCTCCGGCCACGGTGAGGCAGGTCTCGCATTAAGAGAAAGATTTAAATTCGGGGATGTTGTCGAAATCAAATATGATATGAAACCGAACATAGCAAATGTTACCGACATTGTCGGCGGCGGGCCAAGACTTATAAAAAACGGAAAAATTTACATTACAGGGGATAAAGAAAACTTTAGAAGCGATATTTTGGACGGAAGAGCGGCGCGGACAGCCATAGGAATACTTAATAACGGGAATATTATTATTGTCGCAGTAAACGGCAGATCGAGAGTAAAAGACTCATCAAAAACAAATCCAAAAAGCATAGGCATGACACTTGAAGAACTCGCCGATTTTTTAAAAGAACACGGAGCTGTTGACGCGCTCAACCTTGACGGCGGAGGTTCTACAACAATGGTCGTATCCGGCGAGGTTGTCAATAATCCCGCTGACGGAGTGGAGAAAAATATCGCAAGCGCGATTGTCGTCAAGTTAAAAGCCGGCGAAATATCGTCGACTTCAAACTGAAATTTTTTAAAAAAACATCCGATATAAATTCATGATGGAACTTAAACCATATCCGATGCAAATTCATATTACCTCTCATTTTGATTTTTTTTTACGTAGAAACAATGGGCTGACCAATCTTCGGGTAATTGAGACGCGCGCAAATCCCGATACTATCGGCAGGAGCGCAATTATATTAAATGACAGGGAACGGCTTGAGCGATGGATGGTTTTGAGGGATAAAAGGCCGGCCGGCATGGATCATATTTTGACTTTTGGGTCTCCAATTTTTGAGAGGCCCTGCAACACATATTTAAAAACCGAACCATATATCAGAGATGAAGATCTAAGTTTTATGGTAAGCACATTGGATAATCCTTTTCCATTAAGGCAGATTGCGGCTCTAATGCGCTTTGAAACCGCGGTAATGCGTTCAACAAAGCCAGAGCTATTTCCTTCCGAAACAATATCAAATCTTAATGATTTTCTCGAAATGAGAGTCAGGCCCGAACTTTTTCAGTTTGAAACGAATTAAGTCTATTTAACTCATCTTGTGTCGGGACATGCTTCAAAGCTTCGATGATTTCTTTACCGTAATCAACATTTGACAACTCTACCGGCAAAGGTCCTTGTGTTGCTGTCGCATAATACGGCCATCTTGCCCAGACTTTTGGATTTCTTCCTTTTTTCATCTCATAAACTTGTAATCTGGTAACAATATTTTCGATATACCCTTGCGCCCATGGCCAATCCGGCTTCTCTTTAACAAAAGATAACGGGGATTCAGATTTTTTAATTCCGTTGCCGTCAATATAATTTGTCGGCCTCGCCACAACCCAGTATTGTGTAACTTTTCCGTCAGAATCTTTTATGGGTTTTATTACAATAAATCTTTCAAGTTCAGAACAATAAATATCATCAATTTCCTTTGCATTAGACGAGTCGACAAAAACCACTTTGAATTTTTCAACGCCTTTTTGTGTCTGCAGGTCAATTTCTGCAACCACATTATCAGAAAATGCTTTGGCCCATGCATTTCTTGTTTGAATCAGTCTTTCTCTTTTAGATCCTGAACATTTTGCAACAAGAGAGTCCGGGTTATCAATCGAATATTTAATAATGCTTGATACAAAAGGGGCATATTCATTTGGATTTAAATTATTCTCTACGACAAAATCAAGCAATTCATTTGTTCCTCTAACAAGGTCTTGCCCTTTATGTGTTATTGCAAGCCCTTCGATCAATCCTTTTAGTGTAAATTCGGGCGTGCTGCTAAATGGAAAAGTATAATAATCGGTGACTTTGGCGTATTGCGCAAGCTGTTCATAAATTGCCGGTGTTTTTCCTTTTCCAATACTGCCGTTCGCGATTTTGGCAACCAGATATTGGAATATCGCGGAATCCGGATCATAAGGA
>Ga0265296_1004791_pt1 | contig 11553 bp, 14 predicted proteins | sample MunlanPumphouse1_FD_189073 | JGI IMG/M metagenome (GOLD analysis project Ga0265296, IMG submission 189073) | Groundwater microbial communities from a municipal landfill in Southern Ontario, Canada - Pumphouse #1 | ecosystem: Environmental > Aquatic > Deep subsurface > Groundwater | place...
GTGCTGACTAACATGGAAGGCGTATTGGAAGTGATAAGTGAAAATTGTTTAAATCACCCTCCCCTAACCCCTCCCCTCAAGGGAGGGGGAAATTGATGGCTACCCACACAAAAGCCAGAAGAGCCTTTATTTCAAGCTTTTTATCGACTTCAAAATCTTTGCAGGAGTTGTCACTGCAGTGCCGACTTCACCGACAACAATACCTGCCGCATGATTTGCAGCCAGTGATGCCTGCTGCATTGTTGCGCCTGAGGCGCGCGCCAGAGTGAATGCAGCTACAACCGTATCACCGGCTCCTGTGACATCATATACATGCCTTGCAACAGTCGGGATGTGAATCACATTCCCTTTTTCAAAAAGGCTCATTCCATCTTCTCCCCTTGTTATAAGAACCGCCTTGCAGGGAAGTTTCTTCAGAAGCGTTCTGCCTGCCTTAATAAGTGATTTTTCATCCTTTATCTCTATTCCTGAGCCGTGAGATGCCTCCATAATATTAGGAGTTATCAACGAGACACCCTTATAGCAGTGAAAATGCCCTGTCTTTGGATCAACAGCGATAAACTTATTCTTCGGCCTTGCCGCCTTCACAACCTCTGCAACAAGCGCTGAAGAGACAATGCCTTTCTTGTAATCAGATATTATTACTGCATCGTGCTCTTTTACAGCCTTCTTTATATATTCAACAAGGGACTTGTACGTCTTGCCTGAAACTTTCTTTTTATCTTCTCTGTCGAATCTCACCACCTGCTGATTATGCGCTATTACCCTTGCCTTCACTGTCGTGGGTCTCTGGTCATCGAATAAGCAAGAGCCGATGCCTTTTTCATCAAGAAGATTTCTTAAGACATCGCCTGCCCTGTCCCTGCCGACTATCCCGACAACTGTCGCATGACCTTCGAGACTCACAATGTTATATGCAACATTAGATGCGCCTCCCAAAAGAAAGTTTTCCTTTGTGACTTCAACAACCGGGACAGGCGCCTCAGGCGAGATTCTGCTGACCTTGCCCCATATGTAACGGTCAAGGACAAGGTCGCCGATTACAAGTATCTTTTTATTCTTGAAATTTTTAAAAACCTTTGCGAAATCCATGTAACAGAATAAAACATCAGGAGTTAAAAATCAATAAAGGGCTGTTTTGACACATTTTACCAGTTCATCAATTTCTCCGCTTCTTACTGTCCTTGCATCAAGCAAAAGCGCGTCGTCTTTAATCCTTGCAACAATCGGAGGCGTTCCTTTTCTCAATCTCTCCTCAAGCTCATTAACAGAGATACTTGCTGGCTTTATCGAGACAGCATAAGTCGGGAATTCCATCTCCGGAAGTGAGCCTCCGCCTGCCTTTGACTTATCAGAGACAACCTCTACCTCTGCATTTTTGACATGCCTCTTTATGCCGGATGCTATTCTCCTTGCCCTCTCTTTGATGGTCTCAGGCTTCTGAAGAAGCATATTAAGAGTCGGGATATTTTCTATCGCCTTTTCTATATCCACATATTCCATCAATGTCGCCTCGAATGCTGCAAGTGTGAGCTTGTCTATCCTCACAGCCCTTGTGAGGGGGTTTTTCTGCATCCTCTCAAGCAATTCTTTCCTTCCGACAATAACTCCTCCCTGCGGCCCTCCAAGGAGTTTATCCCCGCTGAAAGTTATAATATCTGCCCCTGACTTTACTATCTCCTGAACAGAAGGCTCGGAGTGGATCCCGTATGGCCTCAGGTCTATCATGCACCCGCTTCCGAGGTCATACATAAGTGGTATGTTATGCTTTTCTGAAAGTTTTTTTAGCTCTTCTATGGAAACATCTTCTGTAAAGCCTGTTATCCTGAAATTAGACTGGTGAACCTTTAGGATTAATCCTGTGTTTTCATTTATAGCATTTTTGTAGTCCTTGAGATGGGTCTTGTTCGTTGCGCCAACCTCCCTTAATATCGCGCCGCTGGATGCCATTACATCAGGAATCCTGAACGAGCCGCCTATCTCTACAAGCTCGCCGCGGGAAACAATAACCTCTTTTCCTTTAGCAAGTGTACTCAGGCTCAGGAAAACAGCAGCAGCGTTGTTGTTTACGATGAGCGCTGATTCAGCGCCTGTTATCTCCCTGAGAAGCCCTGTGATATGGGCATACCTCTTCCCTCTTTTCCCTTCCTCGAGATTGTATTCGAGATTAGAATAACTTTCCGATACCTTTTTCACATTCTCAAGTATCTTTTCAGAGAGTATAGACCTTCCGAGATTAGTATGAATAACAATGCCCGTGGCATTAATCAATGGCTGAAGGCTGAAGGCTGAAAGCTTCTGTATCTTTGCCTCTATGTCTTTTACCATTCCTTCCGGAGAGATATCGGATGAAGAGACTTCTATTATCTCTTTCCTCCTTATCTCTATTATCTCCCTGGTTGCCTTGAGGACAAACCTTCTGGGATATGCCTCGCACCACCTTATTCCGTCCGGGCTCTTGAGTATCTCGTCTACAGAGGGAAGTTCCTGAAGCAATTTCTGCTTTTCATTCATGACACATTTCTACCACAATTCAGGCATATTGGTCAATAACTGTTTGTCATTCTCCAGCTTGACTGGAGAATCCAGACGTCGTATGCAAAAAATACGAACCCCTGGATTCCGCATCAAGTGCGGAATGACAGAAATAACAACACGTTTGTCATTCTGGCTTCCGTTCTCCGTAGCATTACTGCGAAGGATGAATGTCCAAAATCTCTCCTTATTATGGGTAACAGGTATTTTCGGGTCAATGACATATAAAAAATATTTAATTCCTGACTTTATTTTTTATGGTATAATTTTCACAATATATCAGGAACTCAGGCATAAGGAGGTATCATGCCGATTTATGAGTATATCTGCAAAAATTGTGAGCATGAATTCATAGTCTCTCTTTCTCTTAGAGAAGTCGAAATGAAACCGGCAATAAATTGTCCGCACTGCAACAGCAAAAAGGTAGATAAAAAACTGAGCTCGTTTACTGCCAAGACATCGAAAAAGTCGTAGATAATTACCACGGGCGGATTTGAGAGAGGAGAGTTTATTTAAGATGTCTTTCATTTCTGCTCCCAGTTCCCCTACCCTTTAACACAAGCGATTAAGGCATTATCCAATTAAACGCACCTTGCCTTCAGTAATTACTGCAAGTTTATTTTTCATATCTATTTTTTGCTCTTTTAAAGCATTGAGAAAATTTACCAGATATTTTAAAACGACAGAGGGATTCTTGCTTCTCAATCTTAATATCAAAGAACTTGCTCCAAAATTGCGATAAAGCTCGCCAAAATCCAAATCATACGTGACAATGAGTCTTTCCTCTGATACGGCCATCTCAACTATCTTTTCATCATCGTAACCTTTACAACATTCACGAATGCTTTTTACATTATACTTTAGTGTTCTTAGGTGAGATGTTATTTCCGGAGATATGTTTTCATCTATGAGCAGCTTCAAGTTTTATCTCCGCAATATGTTTGGCAGTGTCAGAAGCAAATCGTATTGCAGCCCAAATATCTTCTTCCGTTAAATCAGGGTAGAGCTTGATTATTTTTTTAACAGAGGTGCCTTCTGCAAGCAGATCAAGGACAACATAGAGCGGTATCCTGGTACCCTTAAAGACAGGCTTCCCGAGTAGAATTTTAGGGGTTATCTCAATTCTTTTAAGGTAGTTTTCCATTTATCACCTCCATCATCTTTGTAAATTATAACATACTTAAACCTCTTATCGCGCGAGGCACAAGACGATAATAATTCCTCGGTTGGTTACGACATGCTCCGAAAACGGCCTATAGCCGTCAAGGGCGGATTTGAGAGAGGAGAGTTTAGTTAAGAGGTCTTTCATTGGTTTTTAGGTGCGATAATTCAAATCATCAAAACCTGGTCTTTTAAATTTTCTCGCATCAGGAAACCCCTGTTCGACCTTTCTCCTCAGTCTGTCCAGATGCAAAAGAATATCGAGTATGCTATCTGTCTTTTCAGGAAAATATTTCTGAAATCTTCCCCACGCTCCGATTGAACGGTCTATTGCAAGCAACGCGACCAATGCCGAGCCGTTTGAATCGTTCTGTAATAGGGCAGCTCCCTGCTCGATTTCAACAGATTCGTTCTGTGTAAGCGCCCTTAAGAGTTTTACATATATACCGTGCTGATACCAGCGAATAACATCAACTGCATCATTAATATCAGAGGCCTCGGCATGTGGTTCATCGCCGCCGACGTCTATTCGCAGCATTGTATTTAATTCATCCTGTCTCTTCTCAAACATCGGATATTCTGCCTCAAACCACCTCTCCACCATTTCTGAATAATATCGCGCCGCCAGAGCAAGTTCATGGTTTTTTACCTCATCAAACGCATGTGAAAAATCATCGGACGCAGATTTCATGTCCAGCGCGTCTATATCAATTCCTTTTCCCCTTGCTAATTCGATTATCATCTCTCTTGTTTGTTCGAAAATCGCCTGCAACCTGTCCCAGAATGCCTTATTGTTAATGTCCCGGACAGCCGAATCTTCAGCATCCTCTTTTTCAATCGCATAAGTCAAACAACGGGAAGTAAAAGCACATCGTTCGCACCACCGGTCGCAGTAGTTATAGATGCCTGAAATATATCTGGGATTTTCAGCCTTTTTGAAAATATTCTTATAGGAATTCATCTGCCGAGGCTTTCAACAAGCCGCTTTAAGGCTTTCATCTCCTCATAGACAACGCTCATAACCAATGCCCTGAGGGTATTCAAATCACCCTTATTTGATTTCCGCATAGCAGCTATATATTCGGCCCGTCTTATTGGAGGAAAAATCACAGGGCAGTATCCATTTTTCATGGCAAAAATACTTAACAGAAGCCTTCCTATCCTTCCGTTGCCGTCCGTGAATGGGTGGATTGATTCAAATTCTGCGTGGAGGTCACTCGCCTGCTCAAGAGGGTGCATATCTTTTACATCCCTACCCAAGTTCCCGATATATTTTCTCATCAGTTCCGGAACTTTCTGATAATCAGGCGGCAGATAATCAGTTCCTGTAATGATGACGTTCTTCTTCCTATAACTTCCCGCTTTCCCGGAATCTATCTTCTCAAAAAAGAGCTTATGCAGAAATAAGATGTCTTCTTCAGATACAGGCTTATCAAGCAGGGAATAGATTTGGTCATAAGCCTTTGCATGCCCAATAGCCTCGTAATGCTCTCTCAGTGACTTCCCGCCTATTGTTATCCCGTCTTCAATGACAACCTTTGTCTCTGACTCAGTCAGGGTATTCCCCTCAATTGCATTGGATGAATATGTCAGCCCGATGCGGTAATAATCCTTAAGCTGCTTGACAACATGCTCCGAAAACGGCCGATAGCCGTCAAGGACGGAGTTGAGGGAGGAGAGTTTATTGAGGATGTCGTTATTCATTGTGTATTTCTATTAGAGATTTTCACCTATCTATTATAAAGAGAACCTCTTTAATTAATTTTGCTATCTTTTTTCAATTTTCTTCTTTCAACATCTTTTGCAAATTTAATGCCTTCTTTTGTAAGTTTCCATCCTTTTACCCAATTGCCTCTCACATAGTGCCATTTTTTTGATTTTGCCTCTTTAAGCACCATTACTATGATGTAAGTATCTGGTATCTTCCTTTCACCAATCTTCGTCAAAAATGTATTTGGATAAGTTCTTGCTGCTTGGTCTGCTATTATTTCAGTGTCAATATATTCCTTAATAGCATTGCAGAGATAAAGGACAAATGTAATCTCTGGGACAAGATTGCCCCAATTTATATCCTTCTCAGACGAACACCCGTATTTTAAAGGGAAAATATCCATAGTCTGCTCCTTTCTATCTCACACTATAAATTCTTAAACCTCAAACATAATTTTATGAGCAATGGGTGCAAAGCTGCGAACTCTTTTCTGCAGTTGTGCTAAGACAGCATCTGCAATTAAATCATCGCCCTTTAAATCTGCAAATTTAAATTCCCATGCCCTTGTTCTTGCTTCAAGAATTAAGGACTTTCTACAAACACTCTCTGTAACTATTTCCGCAAGAAGGACTCTAAAATGTGGTTCTTTATCTCCATCCCATTCTTTTGTTTCAGGATCGTATTTCAAGTATCTTCTTATAGAATCATGCTTTGCTGAAATTAATAATAGGTTTGGTTTTCCTTCATGTTCTGCCCATAAAGCTCTAAAATTACCAAAGTCTTCATCCTTCAATTTAATTTCTATTTTTACACCCTTTTCCTCTTTTTGAATCACTTTGACTTTAGTAATTGCCTTATCACCATTTATTGCAGCTGTTATAGTAACAGCGTCTCTTATTAAACGCCTTCCTTTAATAGTTATTTCGCCTAAGGCATAATTCGTCACTAGAACAGGAACTACATGACAGCGACCAATTACAGGGACGCTGGCGTTATCTGATGATATAATTGTAATTTCTGTTTCTTGATTGACAAGCTCAGGGCATTTGGCAAAAATCTTAAGAGTTTTTGTGCTGCCTTCTTTAACATGGTAAGACTTGTGTTCAAATTCTAAGGGCTGAGTAAAAATATGATCTTCGACCCTGCTCTCAACTACCTGAATAACTGCACCGACAGAAGGAATCCCGGGACAATTCACTTCAATATAAACGCTATCCTTTACCTTTTCGCCCCTAACACGAAACGCACCAATGAGCCTATCATTCTTTTTGGGATGTGCCCTCAATTTAAATGGTGAATCTAAAACACTGATAGCTTTATCATCACTGTGTACTCTAACCTCTTGTCCTTCTTTATCAAATAAAGTACGATTTACATAAAATGACAACGGGCGTATCTCGCCGATGCCAACACGAAGATATGTCGGGAAAATCAAAACACCTCTTTTTGTAAAATCTTTTTCATCAACATTATCTCCAAATGTTAATTCTTCAAGATCTTCAACTTGCTGTGTTAAAAATTTGCTTGCAGCTTTTGCAAGGGCATCAAGTTTGTCTTTTATTTCTTTACTCCCAACTTCTGCCTTGTCAGGTTTGGATTCTTTTTTATCTTTTTCAATCAATGACTTTAGACGTTCAGAAGGTATTTGGAAAAGAGCTTTAGTGAAAGGATGCTCTCTTGTTAATCCGTGTTGACGATTTGGGTCTATTAATAATGTGGGATTTTCTGGTGGATGGGTTACACTGTTTTTTAATCTTTCATCAAATTCATATAATAAAATATCAATATAATTACATTCCAACCTTCCAAAATATTTCAGCGCAAACTGATCTTTTTCAAAGCCAGGATACAATAAACTACATTCATGTATTGCCCGTTTCCCTTTAATAATTAACCCTGATTTTCTAAAGCTCGTATCTGAAGGATCTTCAAATGTCTCGGTATGTTTCCATATTTTCAGTTTTGCGAGGGCGTTTGGATAACCTGGAACTTCGAATTTTTCATCACACATTAATTCACCTTCTGGATGCATATAGACAATCTTTTTTGGTTTTTCTCGAGGGTTGTTGAGATTTTTGACTAAAACTTTTGTAGGGCTATGTTCAGATAAAATTTCTCTTAATGCAAAGTGCCATGGTAAGTCACGTACAATTGTATCAATGCGTGGTATTCTGTGTTCCGCTTTGATTTCTAATGTGATTACTGTTCCGTTTCCCTTTTCTATTCCCAACGATTTTCTAATATCTGGTGTCGCACTTTTATTGTTAACTAAGGGAATCAGTTGTGGTGTCGTTGTCAATTCACATTTATAATATCGCTCATCTTTAATAGACTCTATAGTCATTTTGCCTAAAGCTGTACAATCCTTTGCTCCCCTTCCCATAAATCCTCTATCTCCGCTTTTGCTTCTTCGGGTGCCAACATCACCAAAGTTTTCTATCATTTCCTGCAAAGTCAATCCTTCTGCTTTATCATGCATGACTATTATAGAAGCACCTTTTCTTTGTTCACAAATCTCAATTAGAATGGGGCCGCCATCTTCGTTGTGTTTTTTGTTTTCAAAAAGACGATGATAACTATCATCGCAATTTGTAATAAGTTCGACTAATGCATCAAAAACATCACGTATTGCAAATTCTCTATTAAACTGAAAATATCTTGTTGAAAGTTTTATATCTAGTGGAACCCCTATTTTCATATTTCCTCCCTTTGACAAATTAACTTTGAGAATTTATTTGAACATGCTTCCAAAAATTGAAGTATCTCTTTGTCTTTAACTAAATTTGAGGTTGTTAAAAAATGTTCAAACTTCTGCTGAATGATCTCTTTTGATGCATCAGGAGCACAACCCAACATATCTGTAAACATATAAGAAGATACTTTGTCTAAATTTCCATCCCTTATATAAGCCATAAAAGCTGCATCGTTTTTTAACTGTTTTATGAAACGCCCTGCTTCGAGTTTTGGCATATTGGGAGCTTCATGCTTTAAAGTCTGTGAAATTCTGCTTTCATTTTTTTTAATCCACTCAGCACCTTCTGGAGTAAATCGCCAGCCCTCTAATTCGGGACGATTAATATCGCCACCTGCTCTCCCTGTAACTAATTCCCCATGTTCTTTTTTCTTTGCAGCTTCTAATGCAAAACGAATAGGCGTTTTGTCTGGAAACCCTTTCTCCCTGAATTTAGGTAGTCGCCATGAAAAGCGTTCTTTGGCAAGCTGAAATGCTTCCCATGCAATTTCTTCGGTATGTACTTTTTTTGAAATTCCCCCAGCCTTATATAAAGCAAATAAAGCAATATCGATGTTTGACAACTCATTTTTCAAAGATTCGTTTTTCACAGCCTAAACCTCTCCCTTTTCCCCGCCAGAAACTTTGCCTTGATGAGCTTTAACTGCTTATCAATCTCAGAGAAAACCTTATTGACCTCTTCTTCGGTGTAGTCGTAAGAACTCTTGTTCGAGCAATTTCCGAGTATTCTGATTTTTTCAAGGATGTCGTTGGTTCTCTTTGCAGCTATTCTTTTAAACCGTTCATTCCTTGTCTCTTCCATTTATGCTCTCCGGGAGTTTTTAATATTAATCTTGTGCCTTTTCAAATCATCTAATGTCTCAGATTCATAACTTCCCATTCTTTTAATAATTTCAAAAGGCTTTCTGTGTCCACTTTTCTCCAGTAAGTCTTTTATTTCTTTTGATTTTTTCATCATCATTTCAAATCTCTGGCGGGTTGTTAAGGACAACTGATACTTTAGTTCGAAAAGAATCTCTTTTTTTTCATCATGTTCACTTAGTTTCAATACTGGACTCATATATACCCCTTATAAATTGTGAATAAATGGTACCATAAATTATCTACTATTGTCAATAAAAATCTCAGTATTTAGTAAAAATAATAGCACTATTTATATACGTCGCTTAAAATACTCTTTAAATTCAATGTGTTATTCACTAAGAACTTTAGGGTATAAAAACTTCTTTTACCTTAAACTCAAAAAGGCCAGCGCTTCGACATGGTATGTATTCGGGAAAAAGTCTATCATGCGGAGGGAATCAAGTTTATATTTCTCACCAAGCTTTTTAAAATCCCTTGCAAGAGTAGCAGGGTTGCAGGAGACATAGACAATCTTTTTGGGAGAAAAGTCAGTAACCTTCTTCATAACCTCTGATGTAAGCCCGGGTCTCGGCGGGTCAAGAAACACAATGTCAAACTTCTCATTTATCTTATATTTCTCTGCAGATGATTTTATAAACCTGCAATTTTTTATGTTGTTCAAGCCTGCGTTTCTCTGCCCGTCTTCTACTGCATGAGGGTTTTCCTCAACCGCAACAACCTGTGAGGCATAAACTGCAAGAGGAAGCGAAAAATTCCCTGCGCCTGCATACAGGTCAAGGACCCGCATGCCGTCTAACGGCCGGAGTTCATTTACAATGAGTTCAACGACCTTTTTATTAAGATTCCAGTGTGCCTGAAAAAAACTCCATGGTGTAATTGTATATTGCAGGCCGTTAAGGTCAAGCCTTATGTAGTCCTTGCCTATTGATTCTCCGTTTCCAAAGGCAATGCCTGATAAGCCGGCGCCTGTCATCAGGTTTTCCATATCCACTGCAGATGACTTTGCTTTAACCAGGGCAATTCCTGTATCGCCGTATGATACATGGATTTCCTTAAGCCCTGTTAATTTCATGCCCTTCGTCTGCCTGATGACAAGGTTAATCTCTTGTATCATCAAAGGACATTCTTCAATAGCAACAACGTCTCTTGTGCCTTCTCTGTAAAACCCTATTTCGCCTTTTGGAGAAATTTTAAACTGTGCCCTATGCCTGTAATGATAAGCCCTTTCTGTAAGCGCCTCAGACAACAATACCTCTATCCCGCCAATTCTCTGCATTGAGTCAAGAAGGATTTCTTCCTTCATCGAAACCTGTTTGTCGTATGAGATAAACTGAAGATGACAGCCCCCGCATATCCCGAATACAGGACACGGCGGAGTTATCCTGTAAGGCGAAGGTTCAAGGATATTCCTGACTGCTCCGATGGAATAATCCTTTTTTTTCTCACTGATGGAAACCTCGACAACCTCATCAGGTATTGCTCCCCTGATAAAGATTATTCCGTCTTCCCGCGCAATTACATAACCGCCATAAACCGGGGACTGGGCTTTTATCACCAAAGACATTACTCTTTACTCAGAAGTTTTTTTATCGTACTCTTCAGTTCATCAAGATCCGCTGATTTTACGATATATGCCTCGGACGCCCACACAGCAAAATCATCCCTGTAGTCGTAGGCAGTGGACATGATAACCGGAAGCCTCGGTTTTTTCTCCTTCATCTGCCTCAGGAGTTTTATCCCGTCAATATCAGGCATCAGGATATCAAGAGTGACAAGGTCAAAATTTTCCTGAGCAAATAATTCCATGGCCTTTATTCCCGACTCTGCAACAACAACCTCGTAACCCTCTTCTTCCAGTTCTTCCTTGTAAAGTTTCTGGATATGAAGATCGTCATCAACCACCAAAATTTTCATATTTCCTCCTTTAAAGGTAAAAATACCCTGAATGTTGTCCCTATACCTACTATGCTTTCGACCTCTATCCTGCCTTTATGCTCCTCAATAATCCTGTTGGTAATAGCAAGTCCAAGCCCTGTGCCCGAGGCCTTTGTCGTATAAAACGGGTTGAAGATAAAAGGCAGGTCTTTTTCGTCTATGCCGGGCCCTGTATCACTTATCTCAACCACGACAGAAGCTTCTGCAGCATAGGTCTTTACTGCTATTGTGCCCTGTGTAGTTAATGCCTGAATAGCATTATTGAATATATTGAGCAATGCCTCTTTACCCCTGTTAGGGTCCATAAAGACCTCCGGCGTCTCTCCAAGGTCTTTAAAAAGCTTAATCCCCCTTTCCTTCAGGTCTGCCTCTACCAGCGATACGATGTCATTAATAAGCTCGTTAATATTAACCCTCTCCTTTGACAGCCTGGCCTCTTTTACAAAGCCCAGTGTCTCCTTGAGAATATCCTCAAGCCTCCCAACCTCTTTTGCTATAATGCCTGCATATTCCTTGAGGTTTCCGTCAAGTTTTTTCTCAAGTCTTCTTGCAAACCCTCCAACAGAGACCAGCGGGTTTCTTATCTCGTGTGCAA
>Ga0265296_1004793_pt1 | contig 11549 bp, 15 predicted proteins | sample MunlanPumphouse1_FD_189073 | JGI IMG/M metagenome (GOLD analysis project Ga0265296, IMG submission 189073) | Groundwater microbial communities from a municipal landfill in Southern Ontario, Canada - Pumphouse #1 | ecosystem: Environmental > Aquatic > Deep subsurface > Groundwater | place...
CGCGTCGGCAAGCTGATCGAGTTCGACCTCGACGGCGTTGCAGACCCCCAGGCCGAGGCCAAGAAGATGTGCGAGCAACTGCTCGCCAACACGGTGATCGAAGGCTACCGCATCGAGGCGGCGTAAATCATGAGAGCCGCTCTGATCATTGGAGCGGCTCTTTTTCTTTGTAGTTGCGCGCCAAGAAATCCAACTGTCGAATTTGGGAATGTCGGACTTGATTGCCGCAAAGGCTTCGATGCCTTGCGGTCTGAAATCATGTCCATTCCCGGCGTTGTGACCGATAAGCATGATCGTGGCTCATCAGCGTATCGCGACGACCGAGAGCTCAAGCTCTATCTGATCACGCAGCCTGACCATCCCGCACATCCAGCCATATTTGTTCGACAGGTCGTGCCGGGCATCGAGTTGACGCAAATCATATCCGGCGGCTGCGGCTTCGGCGACCAATCGGCCTTGGAAGCGGAACTCAAGGCCTACCATCTGTTCGACAGGCTTCTTAACGCAGAAGAAGATTGCTTCATGTGCACGCCTCGTCGGCTTGAGTCGCCGACAGTGGATCGGCGACGCCCTCCTCCTCCGCCTCCTCCATTGTGATCAGCTACAAGCCGCCTACATCCTTTGCCGACACGCGGAGCCCCCAATGACCTTCACCCTCGCCTCAAACGACATCCAGGATGGTGGCGTACTGCCCGACGCCCAGGTTCACGCCCAGGGCAACACCTCGCCTCATCTGGCCTGGTCCGGTGCGCCCGAGGGGACGAAGAGCTATGCGATCACCTGCTTTGATCCCGATGCCCCGACCGGTTCGGGCTTCTGGCACTGGACGGTCGCCAACATCCCGTCTGACGTGACCGAACTGGCGACCGGCGCCGGTTCGCCCGGCGGCGACCTGCCCTCCGGCGCGGTCCAGGGGCGCACCGATTTCGGCCAGGCCGGCTTTGGCGGCGCCGCCCCGCCCCCCGGCCACGGCCCGCACCGCTACATCTTCACCGTCTTCGCCGTGGACGTGGAGCGGCTGGACGTCACCGCCGACGATTCCGGCGCGGTCTTCGGTTTCAACCTGCATTTCCACACCCTGGCCAAGACCTCGATCACGGCGACCTACGAAAACCGCGGCTGAGGCTCAGGGCGTCCGCTTCAACTGGAAGTCCCCGGCGGGGAAATCCATGACATACCCCTGGGACAGGACATCCTGTCCGAGGCGCCCGCGGATCATGTCGCCGCCCGCATGCTCGTCGGCCGCGCTGACATCGGTCAGCCGCACGCCCACATCATCGATCCGCAGTTCCACCACAGGCGCCCGACGCGCCTCCACAGTGCGCACGCCTCCTGCGCCGCCGACCTGTTCACGGCTCGCCACGGCGCCGGCCGCCAGGTCGGGCCGTTCGTCCAGCAGGGCCGGACGCAAGGTCGTGCGGTTGGCGCCCGTGTCAAAGGCGAACGGCACAGGCTCCCCCTCGCCGACCCGCACATAGACCCGCGGCGTCAACCCATCGACATACAGGTCGCGTACGACCGGCGTCGGCCCGCTCGGGCCCCAACTCAGGGTCTCGGCGCCGTCCGCCCCCTTGGCGACCTCAAGCCGTTCCAGCCGCGAGATCACGGGAAAACCGACAATGCCCGGAATACTATAGGCGCCGCCGGCGAAGGTCAGGCTGGCGTCCGGCATGATCAGAAAGACCACGTGCTGAAACACGACGGCGCCGATCTTCACCTCGTCCGCCACCCCGATGCGAGATACGGCCCCGGCCTGGGTGATGCTGCCGACCCCCGCCGTATCGCCGAGAATGCGTAGCCCCAGAGCCGCCGCCTCGCTCTCGGTCACGACCGAGAAATTGGCGCCGGTGTCCAGCACGAACCGGCGGGCCGAGCCGTTCACCTCCAACGGTATGCGGGCCAGGCGCGCTGCATCCCGCTCGATGGCGACGGCTCCGGCGGCAAAGGCGATGCGGGCCTGGGGCGGGGTGTCGGCCAGCGCACGCGCCACGGCCAGGGACTGCGTGGTGGCGCGAACCTCGTCCTCCGTTTCGCTGGTCTCCAGCAGCCGACTCATGGCCTCGGCCGCCTCCCCGTAGAGGCCGTCCCGCAAGAGCACGCCGGAAAGGGCGGCCAGGGCCTGATTGCGATCAGGCTCGGAGGTGGGCGCGCCGGTCAGATAGGTCTTCAGGACCGTCCGGGCCTCGGCGTCTCGGAACTCATAGGCGGCCAGCAGGCCTTCTGACAGCCGGTCGCTCCCGTCCCGCGCCACGGCCGCTCGCAGCGCCGTGGGATCCGACCGAAACGCCTCACGCTCGGGTGTCTGGGCGACCGCTGCCGAGGCGATAAATACGGCGCAAACCGCCGCCGACGAAATCCACACCGAAGCCATATCACCGACCTCTGTTATCGATTTCCACTGGGTATCATCGCCATGGGGATGGGCGAAGTTAACAATCCGCCATGGTCCGCAGGCCACGGCTCCATTGCGGGGCGACGGCCGCACCCTATATTGCATTGCAACATCCCCCTCCCCCTTTACGGATAGCTTTCATGGCCGCTGGCGGCGCCGTCGTCCATTCCGACGTCACCAACGAACCCATGACCGCCGGACGGGTGGCCCTGGTGCTGGTCGCCCTGGCCATGGGCGGCTTCGCCATCGGCGTGACCGAGTTCGCGGCCATGAGCATCCTGCCCGACTTCGCCGCCGGCCTGAGCGTCGACGCCCCGGCCGCCGGCCATGTCATCAGCGCCTACGCCGCCGGCGTCGTGGTCGGCGCGCCGATTCTGGCCGTGCTGGGCGCACGCAGCCCGCGCTGGCTGCTGCTGATCGGCTTCATGGCCCTGTTCGCCGTCGGCAACGGCCTGTCGGCCCTGGCGCCGACCTATGAATGGATGCTGGTCTTCCGCTTCCTCAGCGGCGTGCCGCACGGCGCCTATTTCGGCGTGGCGGCCCTGGTCGCAGCGTCGGTCGTGCCGCTGCATCTCCGCACCCGGGCCGTCTCGACCGTCCTGATGGGTCTGACGGTCGCCACGGTCATCGGCGTGCCCTTCGCCAATATGATCAGCCACGCTTTCGGCTGGCGCTGGACCTTCGCCATCGTCAGCGTCCTGGCGGTGACCACCATGGGTCTGGTCGCCCTGTTCGCCCCGCGCGACCCGGCCCATCCGGACGCCAGTCCCGTGCGCGAACTGGGCGCCCTGAAGCGGAGCCAGGTCTGGCTGACCCTGGGCGTCGGCGCCGTCGGCTTCGGGGGCATGTTCGCCGTCTACGCCTATCTGGCATCGACCCTTCAGGCCGTGACCGGCGTGGGGCCGGAAATCATGCCCTGGGTCTTCGCCGTCTTCGGCGTCGGCATGTTCCTTGGCAATATCCTGGGGGCCTGGGCCGCCGACCGGGTCGGCTTCCCGGCGGCGGGCGGCCTTCTGCTGTGGAGCGCCGCGGCCCTGGCCCTCTATCCCTTCGCCGCCCCGCACCTGTGGGCCGTCATGATCGTCGTCTTCCTGATCGGCGGCGGCGGCGGCCTGGGCTCGGTGCTGCAGACCCGGCTGATGGACGTCGCCGGCGACGCCCAGACCCTGGCCGCCGCCCTGAACCACTCGGCCTTCAATACCGCCAACGCCATCGGCCCCCTGCTGGGCGGCATGGCCATCGCGGCCGGCTACGGCTGGACCTCGACCGGCTGGGTGGGCGTCGGGCTGTCGCTGGGCGGCTTCGCGATCTTCGTGGCGGCGTGGGCGGAGGGACGGAGACGCGCCGCGTCCAAGCGTTTGGCGTAACCACAGTTTATGGTAGTATGAACTCATGGCCGACGTCACCAACGACCTCATCTACGAAGTGCTGAAGTCCATGCAGACACGCCTGGACCGGATCGACGGCAATGTCGCCGGCGTGAGAGGCGAACTTCAGGCCATGCGCCTCCACCTCAACGGCCTGAACCAGGACGTCTCCAACCTGTATCAGATTGTCGATCGTCAGGACGCCCGCCTCGGCCGGATCGAGACCCGCCTCGGACTTCTTGAACCCGCGCACTGACATTTCCCGAAAACGGTGCTAGAGGCCCGCGCCATGAGCGCAGCCGTCATCGTCTTCCCCGGTTCCAACTGTGATCGCGACTGCAAGGTCGCCGTCGAACGCTCCACTGGCGAGCCCGTCTCCATGGTCTGGCACGCCGAGACCGAACTGCCCTCGGGCCTGGACCTGATCGTCATTCCCGGCGGCTTCTCCTACGGCGACTATCTGCGCTGCGGCGCCATGGCGGCCCAGTCGCCGGTGATGCAGGCGGTCAAGAAGGCCGCGGACGACGGCGTCGCCGTGGTCGGCATCTGCAACGGCTTCCAGATCCTGTGCGAGGCCGGCATGCTGCCCGGCGCCCTGCTGCGCAACAAGGGGCTGAAATACGTCTGCAAGCCCATCGCCCTGACTGTCTCCAACGGCCAGACCCGCTTCACCGCCGGCTACCAGGGCCAGCGCGAGGTGGTCATGACCCAGGGCAACGGCGACGGAAACTTCTTCGCCGACTCCGAGACCCTGGCCCGGATCGAGGGCGAGGGTCAGGTGGTCTTCCGCTACGTCGACAACCCGAACGGCTCGGTCAACGACATCGCCGGCATCCAGAATGCGCGCGGCAATGTGCTCGGCATGATGCCCCACCCCGACCGCGCCTTCGAGGCCGAACTGGGCTCCGCCGACGGCGCCGTGCTGTTCCAGAGCATCTACGCGGCGGCTTGACGGCAATCTGTCGTTGAGGCGAAATAGCGCAATGCTTCGCTCCATCTCCGCCGTCCTGTTCCTTTGCCTGTCATCCTCTGCAGCCTGGGCTCAAGAGGCCTCGCAGCCCCCCGCGCCGGGTGATTCCGCACGGGAGGATTGGACCTTGGCGCGTCTTCCCGAGCACGACGCCGTGGTGGCTGCCATTGGTTTTACGTCCGGCCTCAATCTCATCGCGAGGTGTCAGGGCGGCGTGTACGATCTGATGATCAACGGCCTGCCGGAAGCGCCCAAGAATCAGCCGACCCGAGAGCTGGGGATTCAGGTCGGCGATGAAGGCGAGTTAAAAACCACAGTCTGGACGGTAGGATCGCAGCGAACGGCGGCGTTCAGTCGCATCCCCGCCCTGGTCGCGCGGGACCTGGCTGAAGGCGGAAAGCTGCAGGTCGTGATTCCGTCTGACCGCCCGGGTGGTCCGCGCACCCGTTACGTCATGGATGTTGAGCCCTCCAGCCAGGCCATCGCCGAAACCCTGACGGCCTGCGGCCGCCCTGTCATCGACCCGCGCGAGGAGCGTGCAGATCAGATCGAAGGCAACGGCCAGGACGGGCTGCCCGCCGCCGTGACGTGGCGGACCATGCCTCGCCCCACCTTTCCGGAAGCGGTCGGGGGCCGAAGCCCCCGCATGGGCTATGTCGTGCTTTCGTGCGTCGCCGAGGACGACGGCGGCCTGACCGAGTGCGTGACGGAGAGCGAGCAACCGCCCGGCTACCATCTGGGCTTGGCGGTTCAAAGATCTCTTCCGCGCGCGCGCCTGAAGCTGACGGACGAAGCCGCGGCCAGCGGGCGGCCTTTGGCAGGCCGCCTGATCGTGTTCAGCGTGAACTTCAGAATGGAAAACTGACGGATCTTCGGCCCGCTCAGGTCCCCAGCTTCGGCGTCGCCCCGCCCCCGGCGTCGATGGCGACGAACAGGGCGCGGATCAGCCCTCGCTCCCCCCGGAACCAAGGCCCGGCGGCGCTACCAGCGGCAGGTGAGAGATCAGCCGGGTGCTGATTCTGGCCGTGATGCGGCTGAATCCGCGCCCCGGCCACCAGTTTCGAGAACAGGATCGACGGCGACCGCCCGGAATTGTGCTCAGCGACGCGACTTCCAGCGCCTTAAGCGTCTGCGGGCGCCGCGCAGCGATCTCGGGAACCACCCCTCCGTCCTTCCACAGGAGCTCCGGAAGAGCTTTCTAGCACGCCAGCCTGCGCTGCATGAACGACGATCATCGAACCGCCATCAAGCAGACAGGGACGCGTTCACTCCGGACGCGCCGCCTGTCCATTCTCCAGGTCTTCGTCCTCGTCGGCCGTGACCACGCCGCCCGGATCGCGTTGGGCGGCCAGCTCGCGGGCGCCGACGCCCTGACCGTGTTCGATGGCGAGGTTGGCTTCGACCTCGTTGGTTTCGAAGATGGGTGTTTCGTCGTCGCGGTCAGCCATGGTCATCTCCAGTTCGTGTGGGCTTGAACAACCGACCACACGACAGGCGGTTCCTCTAGCGCCCCAGGAAGGGGTCCAGACTGGCGCGTGACAAGGGACGAAAGACCAGGAACCGCCCATCGACCGTCAGGGTCACCTCGTGCGCCTGCGGCCGCTGCAACAGCGCCGGATCGTCCAGCGACACGGCGCGACCCGAAGCAATGTGTCTCGCGTCCAGGGCGGGCGTGATCGGCCTGCCGTTCGCCGCGGCCAGGGCCGACAGAAAGCGGCGCACCTCCAACCCCTGCTGCTCGGGCGTCAGCGCCTGGCGAACGCGCGCCCAGGCGTCCTGCGACGGCTGGGTGAGAACGACGGTCGCTCCACTTGTCTGGGCGTGACCCACGCCTGCGACGGCCGATGCGGCCATGGCGATCAGGCAGAAAATCCAGCGTCCGGCGGCGTTCGTCATGCCGATGACAAGCAGCACAGAGAACGTGGCGCAGGCAAGCTTCACTTTTCACGCTGCAACGGTGAACCTTACCGCCGTCCGGCGCGTACATTCCACCTGAACACCGTCGTATCGGAATCCGCATGTCCTCGATCCTTCGTCCCACGCCCGCCCAGCGCACCCGCCGACTGGTGGTGCTGGCCGCCGCCGTCTTCGCCATCGTGGTCCCGCTGGTCCAGAACCTGGCGGGCCTGGGCCTGACCCAGGCCGAGTTCGCTGCGGATGGAAACAGCACCTTGCGGGTCGCCGGCTACGCCTTCTCGATCTGGGGCCTGATCTATCTGGGCCTGCTGGCCTACGCCGTCCGCCAGATCCTGCCCCAGACGGGCGAGAGCCCCCTGATCAACCGGATGGGCTGGCCGTCGGCCGTGGCCTTTTTCGGCATCGGGATGTGGATCGTCGTCGCCGCCCTGAACCTGAAGGCGGCCAGCGTCATCGTCATCTTCGCCTCCCTGATCGCCCTGCTCGCGCCGCTGGTGGCCTATTCCGGCTCCATCCGGGCGCTCAGCCGAACGGATCGCGACCGACTGCTGCTGGTCTGGCCCCTGGCGGCGCTCGCGGGCTGGCTGACTGTGGCTGCGCCGCTGAACCTGATCACCACCCTGACCGCCTTCGAGGCCCTGCCGACGGCGTTGTCGCCAAGCGCCTGGGCCATCCTGGCCATCGTCGTGACCACCGGCGTCGCCCTGGCGGTGACGGCCAGCCTGCGGACCCTCGCCTATCCCCTGCCGACCGCCTGGGGCCTGCTCGGCGCCTTCGTCGCCGAACAGACCGACAAGCCCGCCGTCGCCTTCACCGCCCTGGCCGGGGCCATCGTCCTGCTGGTCGGCGGGGTGCTGCTGGCCTTCCGGCTGAAGCCGGGGGTCGAGCGCTAGGAGTCCTTGGCCGGCGGCACAGGCGTATCAACCACCGCGTCTTGCCCGGCGCCGACGTCAAAGGCGCCGGTCTCCTGAAAGCCGACGCTGCCGATCCCGGTCGCCTGTCCGGTCAGCCGCTGCCGACGGCTGATCATCGCCTGCTCGGGCGCCGCCTTGTCCATTTCGCGCGTCGTGGCCGGATCATTGGACCGATCCATCTGCTGACCGGTGGCGGGCGTGACCTTTGTAGAGGGGGTGGAGCGCATCAGATGCCCTCCCCCTCGTCTTTGACTTCGGCTTCGTTCTGGGCCTGCTCGGCCATGGCCGAGGCGCCGGCGTCGTCGGCCGCAATCTCGGGCAGGTCTTCATCTTCAGGGGTCGCGGCCGGGTCGATGGGGGTGTCGGTCATGGTGAACTCCGTGTTGCTACACACGAAATGACGCCCAGCCTCTGGACGTTCCCCCCTACTCAGATCGTGATCGCCACGTCCGTCTTCGAAAAGTCTTCGCCCTTGAACAGCAGGGGCTCGCCGCTGCTCAGGCTCAGCGCATAAGCGAAACAGTCGCCATAGTTCAGCCGCGCCGGACGCCGCCCCTTGCCGAACCGCACCATGGCCTCGCAGGCGATCCGCATCTGCGCCTGATCGACGGGGACAAGGTCCAGCCGGTATTCCTCCTCAAGACGATCCAGCACGGGCCGGGCGTCCACGCCGAGCCGGGACGTCAGCACCGCCGCCAGTTCCACCCAGGTCGCGACGCTGACCCGGCGGGTCGTCGCCGACCGGATCCGTTCGTCGAACGCGGCCGCTTCCGGCTCTCTCAGAACAATGGCGACGAAGGCGGAGGCGTCGATGACCATCAGCGCGGAAGACCGTGCTCGTCGTACATCTCGTCGTCGATTTCCTGAAGAGAGCGGCCGTCGCCGGGCGGCAGGGTCCGCAGATAGGCGAACAGGGCCTCGCGCTTCCTCGCCCGCTCCGCCGCCGCCTCGTCGGCGGTCAGGTCCTTCCAGGTCTTGTCCAGGGCGATGTCGATCGCCTCGGTCAGGCTGACCCCCAGCCGCTCGGCGACGGCGCGCGCCTTGCGCTCCGTCTCGGCGCGCTTGATGCTGAGGCCCATTCTAGAACTCCCAAAATACTGTCTAGAATATAGCCTATCGGCCCATCTGCGGCTAGAAGCCCCGCCCATGACCGCTCCTCAAAAGACCATGGCTGAATTGGCCGCCGAATACGGCCTGGCCCCGAATGAATATCAGGTCGTCCTCGACCGGCTGGGCCGCGAGCCCAACCATGTCGAACTGGGCGTCTTCTCGGTCATGTGGTCCGAGCACTGCTCGTACAAATCCTCCAAGATCCACCTGGGCAAGTTCCCGACCACCGGCGACCGCGTCATCTGCGGCCCGGGCGAGAACGCGGGCGTGATCGACATCGACGACGGCGACGCCTGCATCTTCAAGATGGAGAGCCACAACCACCCCTCCTACATCGAACCCTATCAGGGCGCGGCGACGGGCGTGGGCGGCATCATGCGCGACGTCTTCACCATGGGCGCCCGCCCCGTGGCCCTGCTGAACGCCCTGCGCTTCGGCGATCCGTCGCACGAGAAGACCAAACGCCTGGTCAAGGGCGTCGTCTCCGGCATCGGCGGCTACGGCAACTGCGTCGGCGTGCCGACCGTGGCGGGCGAGACCAATTTCCACGCCGGCTACAACGGCAACATCCTGGTCAACGCCATGTGCGTCGGCCTGGCCAAGGCTGACAGCATCTTCTATTCGGCCGCGCCCTCGGCGGGCCTGTCGGTGGTCTATTTCGGCTCCAAGACCGGTCGCGACGGCATCCACGGCGCCACCATGTCCTCGGCCGAGTTCGACGATGAGTCGGAATCGAAGCGCCCCACCGTCCAGGTCGGCGATCCCTTCGCCGAGAAGCTGCTGATCGAGGCGACCCTCGAACTGATGGCCTCGGGCGCCGTCGCCGCCATCCAGGACATGGGCGCGGCCGGCCTGACCTCCTCCTCGGTCGAAATGGCCGGCAAGGGCGGCGTCGGCATCGAGCTGAACATGGACGCCGTGCCCCAGCGCGAAGAGGGCATGACCGCCTATGAGATGATGCTGTCGGAAAGCCAGGAGCGGATGCTGGCGGTCCTGAAGTCCGGCCGCGAGGCCGATGGCGAGCGCATCTTCAAGAAATGGGGCCTGGACGCCGCCACCATCGGCGTCACCACCGACACCGGCCGTCTGGTGCTGAAGCATCACGGCGAGACCGTCTGCGACGTGCCCCTGGCGCCCCTGTTCGACGACGCCCCCCTGTACGACCGCCCCTGGGTCCAGCCCGAGCTGCAGCCCAGGCTGAACCCTTCCGACATTCCCGCGCCCGAAAACTGGGCCGATGCGGTGATGAAGGTGATCGCCTGCCCCGACATGGCCTCCAAGCGCTGGATCTGGGAACAGTACGACCGCCACGTCATGGCCGACACCCTGCAGGACTCGGCCACCGGCGCCGACGCCGGCGTGGTCCGCGTCCACGGCACGGACAAGGGTCTGGCCGTGACCTCCGACTGCACCCCCCGCTACGTCCAGAACGACCCCTACGAGGGCGGAAAGCAAGCCGTGGCCGAGGCCTGGCGCAACCTGACCGCCGTCGGGTCTCGCCCCATCGCCATCACCGACAACCTCAACTTCGGCAACCCGCAGCGCCCCGAGATCATGGGCCAGATCGTCCGCGCCATCGACGGCATGGCCGAGGCCTGCCGCGAGCTGGTCTTCCCGGTCGTTTCCGGCAACGTCAGCCTGTATAACGAGACCAACGGCGTCGCCATTCCGCCCACCCCGACCGTCGGCGCCGTGGGCCTGCTGCCCAACTATGACGTGGTCACCAACTTCTCGACCATGGCGGCGGGCGATACCCTGGTCCTGATCGGCCAGACCGTCGGCGAACTGGGCGCTTCCATCTATCTGCGCGAGGTCCTGGGCCGCGAGGACGGCGCCCCGCCGCCCGTCGATCTGAAGCTGGAAAAGAAGACGGGCGACTTCGTTCGCGACCTGATCGAGGCCGGCGACCTGACCGTGGTCCACGACCTGTCCGACGGCGGCCTGATCGGCGCCGCCGCCGACCTGGTCCTGGCCTCCGACGTCGGCGTGACCCTGGACGCCTCCAGCGCCGCCCACGCCCACATCTTCCTGTTCGGCGAGGATCAGGCCCGCTACCTGGTCGCCGTCCCCGACGCCGACGCCCTGATCGCCAAGGCCCAGGCCGCCGGCCTGCACGCCTCGGTCGTCGGCCAGGCCGGCGGCGACGCCTTCGCCTCCAAGGGCGACAAGGGCGCGCTGTTCAGCATCCCCGTCGCCCATCTGCGTGAATGGCACGAAGGCTGGATGCCGGGCTGGCTCGGCGACGCCGCATGATCCGCGCCGCCCTGCCTGTCGCGCTGCTCTTGGTGCTAGGGGCGTGCGACGGCGGCGGCGATCCGGTGCAGCAGGCGCTGCGTGAAGCGTCGGCCGCCAACCAGGCGGTGGCGACCCGCACGACGGCCGAGATCCAGGCCGCGGCTCAGACTGCGGATCAGGCCTATGTCGCCAAGATGATCGCCCATCACGAAAGCGCCGTCGCCACGGCCCGAGTCGCTCTGCGCGACAGCCGCGATCCGGAAATCCGGCGCATGGCCCAGAGCGTCGTGGATGCCCAGACGCGCGAGATCGCCGAGCTGAAGGCCTGGGCGCCGCCCCCCGCTCCGGCGGCGAACTGAGCATGGCTAAGGGATCCTATCTCGGCGGTGGAAAACGGGCGGGTTCCCCCAAGGCCAAAGCGACGCCGCCCGGACGCTCTCGGGAGCAGAAGCTGGAGCGGCCTGTCGGACGCACGCCGTCCAAGCCCTCCCAGATCACGAGGGACGAACTGAAGCATTTCGCCTTTCGTGATCGATCCAAGGAGGCGTTCCTGGATGAGCTCGACCCTCTGCTCCGTGCCTGTTTCAAGAGCGGCTTCACCAGGCCCAACGAGGTCGCCGGCCTGCTGAACAAGGCGGGAAAGA
>Ga0265296_1004794_pt1 | contig 11548 bp, 9 predicted proteins | sample MunlanPumphouse1_FD_189073 | JGI IMG/M metagenome (GOLD analysis project Ga0265296, IMG submission 189073) | Groundwater microbial communities from a municipal landfill in Southern Ontario, Canada - Pumphouse #1 | ecosystem: Environmental > Aquatic > Deep subsurface > Groundwater | place: Canada...
TCGGCTCCCTTCGATTATCACTCAGGGAGCTCTGAGGCCAATCGAAGAGCTCAGGGTCGCCTTGAGTCGGATCGAAAGGCGATTGGCCTCAGGGCATTCGACTACGGCTGTAGATAATACAGCCGTATTATGATGGTCGAAGACCATGAGCCCTTCAATTGGCTTCAGGGCTCCCTGAGCGGTAGTCGAAGGGAGCGGTTGTTGACCACGGACTTGTGCCCTTCGACCCCTTCGACTCGGCTCCCTTCGATTATCACTCAGGGAGCTCTGAGGCCAATCGAAGAGCTCAGGGTCGCCTTGAGTCGGATCGAAAGGCGATTGGCCTCAGGGCATTCGACTACGGCTGTAGATAATACAGCCGTAGTCGAATGGTGGGTGCGGATGGACTCGAACCATCGACCGCCGAGGTATAAGCTCGGAGCTCTAACCAACTGAGCTACACACCCGTTTTTAAAATCAGACCTTAACGCCTTAACGCCCTTTAGTCCCCTAATACCAATTGACCCAACCCGGCCCCTAGTCCCCTGAAGTCGCCTAACCAAGCCACCCCATCTTACCGAAAAATCCCCCTTTTGAGAAGGCCGCGGGTCTGGTATTATAAGGGAGCTATGAAAAAAGAAGATCGTTTAGACAAAATCCTAACCAAAAAAAGAAAACTGTCCCGGTCGCAAATACAAAAAGCTATCAGGGACGGCCTGGTTTCGGTTAATGGTCAAGTCGTAACCGTACCCCATTTTTCCGTATCTCCGGACGATAAAATCGACATTTGCAAAGTTAAAAAGGAAAAGAAAAAAGCCGGATCAAAACTAAATATCTTATATGAAGATAAAGATGTTGTTGTTTTTGATAAACCAGCCGGCCTTATGGTTCACGAAGCGCCGGGCAAAGACGAATTCACGGTTGTTGACGCTTTAAAAAAACATTACCCGCCAATCAAAAAAGTTGGTGATGACGAACGTCGGCCGGGTATTGTACACCGCCTCGACAAACTGGCTTCAGGCGTAATGATCGCGGCCAAGACCCAACCGGCTTTTGAATTTTTAAAAAAACAATTTTCCGAACACCTGGCCCGAAAAGAATATTTGGTTTTGGTTTATGGAACTCCAACCAAAGATAATGGCACAATTTCTTTCCGCTTGGCTCGTTCCAAAACCAAAGGCCGCATGGTGGCTCAACCGGAAACTTCCGAAGGCGGCAAAGAAGCCGTAACGCATTATGAAATAATTAAAAAAATAAAAAATCTCACCTTGCTCCGCGTCCAAATCGAAACCGGCCGCACCCACCAAATCCGCGCCCACCTTCGCGCTCTTAATCTGCCGGTCGTCGGCGATCCGCTCTACAAAAAAACCCGCATGAAAAATATCAAACCCCTTTCCCTGCCCCGCCTCTTTCTCCACGCCCACAAATTAACGATCGCTTTACCGAACGGCGAAACAAAAACTTTCACCTCGCCGTTGCCGGAGGAATTGGAAAAAATAATATCACCGTAAGGGCGAGCGGCCGCTCGCCCCTACGGTACGGCCGCGATACATCGCGGCCTCACATCATATGATCATCACAATCACCGGCCTGCCCGGCTCTGGCAAAACCACCATTGCCAAAATGATTTCTGAATTCTACAAAATCCCCTGGTACTCCATGGGCGATTTGCGCGGCAAAATGGCCATGGAACGCGGCTTGACCTTGGCCGAATTTAACAAACTCGGCGAACAAGAAATTTTTACTGATAAAGATGTCGACGATTATCAAACCAAACTCGGACAATCAGGCGAATCGTTTGTCATCGATGGCCGTTTGTCTTGGCATTTCATTCCTAATTCCTACAAAATATTTTTAGATGTTGACCCAACTGTAGCCGCCGAACGCGTTATGAATCAAACCCGCGCCGATCGCCAAGATGAAAAACCATATGCCTCGATTGAAGAAGCTAAAACCACTATGGCCGAACGGATCGCTTCTGATCAACGGCGTTATGAAAAATATTATAACCTTAATATCCTCGACCTCACGCCCTACGACTTGGTTATCGACACCACCAACAAAACGCCTGAAAAAATCATGGAAGAAATCAAACAAAAAATCTCCGAATGGCAAAATCCTTGACGTTTTTTCTTAATTCAGCTAATATAACGCCACAAAAACTTTAATGCTCCCAACGAACGTCTTTCCTGTTCTAAGGAAAAAATAACGATCCTCTTGGAGCAAAATTACTAATATGTCTGATGAAGACAAAAAGGAGCCTGAAGTCGCTTCTGAAACCGCGCCTGAAGAAACTCCCGCGGTTGAAGAACCGGCTGTCGAAGAGCCGATGGTTGAAGAAGTCACGCCATTAGCCGATGAAGTAGCTGAAAAATTGCCTGGCACGCAAATCAGAATCACCGATGTCAAACCCGGCATGACTATCCGCGTTCATGAACGAGTCAAAGATTTGAACGCCAAGGGCGAGGAACGCGAGCGTATTCAAATCTTTCAAGGTATGGTCATCAGCATCCGCGGCGCCGGCGTTTCCAAAACCATGACTATTCGCCGCGAACAAAAGGGTTACGGGGTGGAAAAAATCTATCCTTTAATCAGCCCGACGGTCACCAAAGTTGAATTGGTCAAAACCGCCGTTGTCCGCCGCGCCAAACTGGCCTACTTGCAAAATCTCCGCCGTCGTTTTAAACGAAAGTTAAAAGAAGAATGGGCCGTGGCGAAAAAATAATAAAATGATCCTTTACTGTTATGAAACCCTATTCCGCTCGCCCGCTTTTCTCATTTTATCCTCCAACTCATTACGAGGAACAGAAAGCAATTGAGCGGGCATTAAATGATTTTGACGCTGTATCGCACGCACCCATGATGCTCCAAGATAATACCCGGCGCGGTATTGCCATATATTATGCGGATTATTTGCAAAAAAAAGATCGATCGCCGCTCCGGAATGATCGATCCAATGATCAAGCGCGTACCTTCCTAATGCTTGTTCCTGGTATCGACAAGATTGCATCCAAGAAGCAATATTGTTTTGAGAAAGAAAATCTGCCCAAAGGGCGTTCTCAAAAGAACATCCAAGTAAATCCTGCGTGAGAACGCTCGCCACCCCTTCCGTCATCAGCTGCCGTCCAAGGTTTGCTTTTTCAATTTGAGATGAAAAAACAAACTCGGGATGCTGCGCGTAATGGAGCCCATGCACAAGTTCATGAGTGACGAAAATATCCACCTGTTGTTGAGAGTGATAGGACTCCAGCGCGATCCAGACGATGGGTTTTCCGTTTTGTAAAAAGGCATGGCCATTTGCCGTTCCCTGGCCAACAAACAAAATCACCTCGACGGCGTCAAGCGATAAACCGGCGTGAAGAAATTTCTGTTCAATGTGTGGGAGAGATTGAAGAACAAGTTGGCGTTTTGCGTTGACTTCGTCTTCGTTTTCATGAACAAATGAACTATCCGACGAACCCCAATACATCAAATAATGATTAAAAAAATCTTGAGACGACGCCAAATACGCTTCATAATCTCCCGTTTTTTCCGCCAAAAGATATTGACGAGTTATATCCACAATACGCATAAAAAAATTTTAGGCCTCCGACGCAAGCGTGCGACGGAGGCCTTCGTGTTGAAGATCAGGCGACCCGGGCGATGGACATGACGCTCGAGGAGGCAAGAGATCCGTAGCGGTTCCAGGCATACCAGAGCTCGGATGAATGGTACTAAAAGATTACTCTCTTCCTCTCATTCTCGTCAAGACCAACTTTTGAAGTCAAATTGTGAGAGCTCGCAAAAGATTTTTTTTAAAAATCAAAACCGCCTCGTCATTTTGACGAGGCGGTTCTTTAGTCTATATTAAATGGCTTGGACATCGCTCTCGGTGAGAATCGGCGAGCTGAAGGAAAGGCCGGTCGTCTCGGCTTGGGTAAACTCGATTATCCCTTTGTTCCATTCAGAACCATAGAGACGATAGGCCACTGTTTGAGTGGTAAGCCAATGCAACTTTCCATCTGTGCCGACTATATAAACTTTAGGATCGCCAACCAATTTCATGCGAGTACCGGGCGCGTAAGTGGCAATGCCACCAGCCTCAAACGAGGCAAATTCGGCGGCGGAAACCGTTTCCGTGTCAGACCAGCTGTTAAACCAGCTGAAATAAATTTTTTCGCTTTGAATCCAGTAAGCCGTACCATCCAGAACAAGATAAGTACGAGAATCTCCGGCTGTCTTAACCGCGCTGATTTCCGAGGTGCCGGTCATGGCGTTAAGCGACAAGGTCGCTTCATAGACATTATTGTCAGTGCCATACCAGTAGACGTGCATGTCGTCGGAAATTACGGCGTTTGAACCAAAACCAAGTTTGATTTCGCGGCCGGAATCAGTATCTTTGTACCAAATATCGCCATTAATATCTTCGCCAACCACGATATCGCCTAAAGTGTCGGTAACCGCGAAAGAATAATTCGTGGTTTCCTCGGTGGCAAAATCATATTTCTTGCCAACCGAACCCGAAGAATAATAAATGGCATCTTCAGTCAGTTTGAAAGTTTGCGGCGAACCAATCGTGCCTAAATCAAGGTCAACATCAGTACCGCTAACATGCAAACCGTCGGTTGGATCAAGCCAAGCCATGCGGCCGTTCACAACCTGCAAAGATTGTTCATAACTGCGATTCCAACTTAAATAATCGTTTTGAGCCACCGTGGTCTTACCGTCGTAAGTGTAGCGTTGATATCGATCAAAAAATTCGATTGTACCATCAGCGCGGAAATGAGCGCCGATAATATCCTCGGTTTTTTCAGTCCAAGTATTGGGCACAGCTTCCATGGTTTTTGGATCAACCGAGATATTGTAAACCCACAACTGTTTGTAACCGGATTCAAAAACCATTTTTGACAAAATTTTACCATTGGCGACATCTTGCAATTCATCACGCTGTTGATTCCATTGTTTCATAACCATTTTCACGGAATCAGACGGCTGATCATACTGGTAAATAACCGCGTTGGTATAGCCATTGTGATCATTCCAGTTTAAAGAAGCGTTGATAAAATATTCACCGGCATCTTCGGTAACATCAACATCTTGAACACCATCCATAAAAAACTGATCAAGCTCAACAGTCTTTTCACCGCTGGTCAAATCAAGATTGACAACTTCCCAATAATTATTATTTTCAGCATCGGCGGAATTGACGTAAACCAATTCTTCACCATTATTATAAAAGCGTTGTTCGTTCACGACTTCGTGCGGCACATTGCCGACAAACATCGACATGCCGTCGCGAAGGACATACAAATCGTAGCGCTCGCAACCAACTTCACTCTGGCAATTGCCAGCCGTTTTGGCCACGATCACATTTTCACCCAAAGATAATGGACCGTTAAAATCATTAGTGCCAAAATCAAGACGTTCGACTTTATAATCGTCGAAGACCCAAGCCGCGGTGGCTTGAATGTAGTTCCAAGAACCAGAATCAGCCTGGGCTATTGAAGGCACAATAGGCTGAATGGCTATGGCCAAAGTGGCCAGAGAAACAAAAATTTTTTTTAACATAAAATCTATAGTTTGATTTACCAGGCAGCTGTCTGGTTTAGCTTAATTTTGACGCTTAAGAATACCACAGAAACTTAATTTTGTCAACCCTCGACCCCTCCCTTCGACTATTGCTCAGGGAGCCTTGAAGCCAATTGAAAGGCTCGGGTTGACGCTGATGAATAGAAGCGTCAATGACTGAATACACAAAATCGGCTTAAGTTAGCCGATAATTACCGTTGTCTGAACTGGGATTTATGGGATTTTGGGGATTATCGGGATTTAAGCGGCACAAATCGGCCAGAGCAAAAAAGGATACCAACCAAAAATCCTCACAATCCTGTAATCCCAAAAATCCCCCTCCTACGCCGAGCTTCGGAGGGCACGGCAGTTCAGACAATCAAAAACTTCTTAACATCATCTAAAGTAACCTTTTTCCTCCCCAGTTGATTCTTATACCCCCAATTACCTTTTTCGCCAAAAGTAAACCCGCCGAATTTTTTGAAAAGCCGCTCGGCGGCCGAGGAGTCCTGCACCGAAACTACTCCGCGGCCGCGTTCATCCAAAATAATCGGCATTGGTCGGCCAAGCTTTTGATAAACATAAACTGAAAGATGACGACGAAAACCTTCTTTAGTGTGACCGATGACAATCGCGTATCCATTCCACTCCTGCCGTTTTTTCCAAGCCGCTCGAGCCGCGGCCTCGTATTTTTTTTCCACGGTCGGATCAGTAAAAGGACGCAGCAATTTTTTTTGATAAGCAAAAACTCTTTTAATATCATTTTTTGAATATTTTTCTTTTTCCAAACCACTAATAAAACCGCGATCTAAAATACCAATCCCGCGTACTAGTTTTGACGAGAAGCCGAGTTTCGACAAACAGGTGTTGGTGAGATGAAATATTTGTAAAAATTGTTCTAGTGATGACTTAAGTTTTTTCCGATTTAAATTCTGATAATGATGGTGATCGATAATTTTTATTTTAAATCCGAGTTTGGAAATTTTTTCTTCAGTCTTAAGGCCGGGCATTTCCACAATCACCACATTTCGCGCCCCGCTCTTTTTTATTTTCTCGATAATCTTCGGCTCCTTATCCAAAGTTGCGCCGTGCGGTTGAGAGGAAATAATCGCGGCCAAACCGATCACCTTGGCAATTTTTAAAATCAAAACCGCTTCGGCGTCATTGGCCGGGACAATAATGATTGCGTCTTTTAAATTCATAGTGGTTCAATTATAACAAAACTCCCTTCCACTAACCATAAGATGACGAGCGGAAGGGAGCCGTCGAGTTTAACTCAACGGGAAGATGGTTACTTCATCGGAGGAAACGGAAGTCGAGGAGTTCGGCCACGCGGGCAGCCCACAGCAAAATTGTCATGCTAAACTCGTGGTCGTCGGCTATCTCGGGATATTTGCCGAGGTCGCCGGCAAGTGGCCTTGACTGGAGAAGATCTTCGTGAACCCATGGCTCTTTTTCATCGAGATCACCGCCCCCCATGCCGCCGGAGACACCGCAAGGACAACCTTCCTCACGTTCTATTTCCATGTGCTCCGCATCTTTCCAATAGAGATACGCATACCGGCCGTCGCCTTCGTTGCATCTCCATGCCAAGTAGTCAATCTCGGCCAGCAAGGTGGCAATCCGCGCTTTCCGACCAAGAGCTTTCCACGGTATGGTCAGGTAGATCTGCCCGCCCCAGTCACCGGCCAGAACCAGCCAAATGGTCTGCTCGCCAAACTCGGCAATGATCTTTTCGGCTTCTGCCTGCAACTCACGAAACATTTTTCCATTGGAACCCATGAGGAACTCCTGAAGTAGTAGATTGTTGAAAATTTTTCTTTGCTCCCTTCCCCTGACAAATTTCTTTATCAGTGAAAGGGAACCGCCGTGGAATAAGTACAAACCACAGCGGACGCCCAAGACATCGGCCCCTTGGGTGGGCTGGCCTCCTTTGGAATGGGTTAAAAGGACGGATTGTGGCAGGCAGTAGGGGTCGATCAGCAGACAGTAGGGGTCGATCACTGATCGACCCCTACTGCTACATGGCTTGGACGGACGTCGCCGGGCGAACCGGAACGGCCGCGGCCTGACGCGCGCTCTTCGGATCAACGCCGAACGAGCGCAGCATCTTGGCCGTGGCCTCCAGTTCACGCTCGCGAGCCGCCTCGGCTGCCTCGGCCTGGACCCGGACTTGGAGTCGCGCCGCATGGGCCTGCGCAGTTTCCAGTCTGGCCAGCGTCTTGACGCGATCCTCGCGGGTCGCGGCAAGACGCCCTGCCGCCAGCCGCTTGGCCTGAAGGGTCTCGCGCCTGACAACGTCCGCGGCCGCGACTTCCTCGGCCAGCGCCTTGCGGGCAGCCAGCTTTTGGAAAGCAGCATCGGCGGCCACAAAGGCGGCGTTGGCACGGAGGCTGGCGGCCTCGGCTTCGGCCAGCCGGGCATCAGTCGCCTTGAGGCTGACCTCGGCCGGCCGGACGGCGCGCTCCATCTGGATCGCGAGCTCGACCTTGGCGGACAGGGCGGGACGAACGGAATGGATGGTGGTACGCATGGGGAACTCCCGGGTTGTGTGTGAATTGGGTTGGATTTCGTACACCTCGCTGTCAACAAAATTTTTATTAACAACGAGCTGGGCGCGACATGAAGGGTCGCGCGGAAGAGGAAGCTAACGATACGTGGACTGACGACGGAGCGTGGCTCCGTTGCGTCTGGTCACGACGACCGTTGGCTTGGGCGGCCGGATCTCGCCCGCACGGAGTTGCTTCGGCGACGTGGTAAACCACGTCTCAACGTTTACAAAACCTCCGCACTTTTTGGTGATGGCCACCTGTATCTCCTGGTTGGGGTTGTTAAAAACGCTTCTCTCTTTTGACCAAAATTTTGATCACCAGAGAGAGGCCGCGCAGTATGTACTACTGCGCGGGAGAGCCAAGCCCCCTTTAGGCCAAACCTTTGCTACACCGCGTCATCGGAATCATCGCGACCTTCACAGGTCGCTCCCCCGATTTCCGCGATGTGGCGCAGAACCACGTCCGACCACCCGTGCACAAAATGCACATCCGGTTCGCTTTCGGGAACCGGACGAAAGGCGTTCGGAACAATGGTCACGAGCACTGCTTTAGCCGCCGGAGCGACCTTGGCTTTGTACTCGCACCAGGCTTTGAGGAAACCGCGTCCCACCCACTCCTCGTTGTCGGTCAAGCCGACAAAGAGGTCCACGCGATCATGCTCCCGAAGAAGCATCTCAATCGGTGCGCACAGCGAAGTGCCGCCACCATTGAGTTGACCGATGGCCCATGCGTTCGCGAGCACGGAATCGCGCGGGTTGAGCGACACTGGCACCACGCATGTCCCGAAAGGGAGCACCCTGGCATTGGGACATTGCCGAAGCAAGCCCGCGGCCAAAACACCAGCCACTTCCGAGGCGCTCGTGGCGCTGCCCTGGCTAACCTCCATGTGCATCGATCCGCTGACATCCGGGGCGATCAGCACTCTTCCGGGAAAGAGCGGCAGATTCGCGACCGAACCGTCAAGGGCATCCGAAAGCGCGGCCACGATCCGAAGATCGTGTTCCGGCAACTCGGAGTACACCTTCCAGGCCGCGTAGACCTGGTGCGGAAAGATGCCGGCCTGGCGAATGGCCTCGGATCGGGTGAGCTTGGCTACAGCCAGCTCCACATTTTCGCTCTCCTCGAACACACCGTGACGGGTAAACGTCGCGAGGTTCCGCAGAAGATTGAAAATGGGCGCTACCCGGAGCAACTCCACCCAGACCTCACGATCCGGCCGATTGACCGCCGCGGTAACCGCCTCGAAAGGCAGTCCGCCGTTGCGAATCAGTTCGACCAAACGCGCGACCTCGGTCGCTCGCTTGAGCTCTTCGAAAGCCGCCACGCGCGAATTGCTTCGCACGTTCTTGCCTTCGATATGGCCGGAAACCCAGCCAAGAAGCTCGGACCTGGCCTCGCCATCCGGACGCGGGTGCGTGAGCCGCACGAGATCGCAGAGCGACACGGCTTGGGTTTGGGAACCCTTGAGCGCGTGATACTCCGAGAGGTTCTCGAGGAACTCTCGCACCGGCTTGACCGCGCAGCCGCCGAAGGACTTGCGTCCCGGGATCGCTCCCGAAAGGCAAACTTCAACAAACTGAGCCGCGTCCTTGGGGGTACGCAGCACGCGGCGAGCTGTCCGATAGAACAGCTCCTTGTCCGGCAAACCGGAGAGCACGGCCGTGGCAACGATGGGCATGGTTCGCATGTAGCCATCTTCGCGCGCAGACACAGACTCTTTGGCCAAAGCCTCGGCATCCTCGACGCCCATGGCGACGAGGGTCTGCAATATCTCCGCGGCCAGCTTCTCTTTGCGCACGTAGAACGTGCCCGAGAGTGTGCCGGTGCGAAGGAAGTTGCGAACCTGGTCGCGCCGACCGTGCACGAAGGCTTTGAAACCCGCGTGGTTGGTGAGCTCGGCAGGACAAAGGGCGGAAGTGATGGTGGCGGTCATGCGGTCCTCCTAGGACAAAGTGGGGGGAATTGTAAAGGGACGAATTTCCCTTTCCCAAGACTAGCGACAGGCTAATCCGGGCAAAGAGAAAGGGGACCCCGCTTGCGCAGAAATCCCCAGATAGTTAGCAACGCTTTCGGCAAAATGGCGCCAACCAACCGTCCAAAGACGAATTGGTCAGAACCGGCGGCAAGGACTTTTTATGACGGAGGTTGTCCGTCATCCTTTGATGGTAGAAGTATCCCCACCAAACGGCCTAAGCGCAGCTTTATGAGTTTAAGACGGGGACAATCACCATGACCGGTAACAGCCCCGCCTCTCCCTCACGCATTGTTGAGAAGTAACCCCACCGACGATCACGCGAACTGTAAGGAACGCGGGATGAAAATTGGTAAGGTCGCTTGTCGGGTAACGGTTGACCCCCCGACAATCCGAAGTTTCCGGCTCCGGAAATTTGTCCGACACTTCCCCGCCCTTCGCCCGGGTCTGGGGTCCCAAACAAAGATTGGATTGTGCCGAACAAATTTCCAGAGCCGACCGAATTAACCTAATCCGGTCAGCACAGCCAAAGTGGCCATCGCGGAAATAATATAAGTGATTGGGTATAACATATTTTTTTAGAATCTCTTTTGTTGATAACAGCCCTTAACCGCTCGTTTCATTCGGATTCAGGGCTTGCCCTGAATCCGAATGAAACGAGTGGTTCAGGGCAAGCATGGAGTTATCAGCAAAAGTGATTCGCGCAGTCTATTGTGAGACAACCAACTGCGCGAGACGTCTGGAGGCTTGGCCTCCAAGAAAGGGTGCGTTGTGCTGATATCGCTTTAGGAACCATAATTCGGAGTGACCCGAACGGTTCAATTCCTTAGCGCTTAATCAGCGTGAACCGTATTACTACAGTTCACTTGTTCGTGGACGAGGGCAGCCGCCCGTTCACGGACTACGGAGGAAGCGACAAGGGAGTCTGTCTCCGTGAAGAAATGCTCCTCACGGCGCTAAATGCTAGCGCTCCGACAAGTCACAATCCAAGGTCTTTGATGGCGACGCGCCATCTATCCCTAATCCTATCGGTTTGAACAAGTCGACTAGGATCCGCCGGAGTTGCTAGTCTGGCCGACCAACAACACTCTTCGAGTTACCCGAGATCTGCCGATCCCGGGGGACTTTTCACCTCCAACTTTTTGGTGGCATCCTTCGTCTTAGTCGTTGTCCAGACGACGTTGGTACTGACTGCCCGGGTTTGATGGTGTTGGCCAACACCTACCCCGACAGAAAGAAGACGATAGGATGATGAAGACAATTTATTCGCCACAGAATCCGGAACACTCACTCTCTCTTTTAATGTGTTCCGATTTCTGTGGCGGATTAAACGCTTAATACACGAGATATTAAGGCCAGAATGTCGTATTAGAACCTCGGGGCAAGGATAAATCCTTGTTTTGGGGAGAAATCTGGGTAAGGTTGCTAATTCGAACGTTCCAGAGTGTTCACAAGCATTGAACGATGTACTCTATCACAGTCTAAAAATATTGTCAAG